>Ga0315338_1000724_pt1 | contig 60402 bp, 48 predicted proteins | sample ASW8metaG_FD_204518 | JGI IMG/M metagenome (GOLD analysis project Ga0315338, IMG submission 204518) | Ammonia-oxidizing marine archaeal communities from Monterey Bay, California, United States - ASW #8 | ecosystem: Environmental > Aquatic > Marine > Coastal | place: USA: California | collected...
TGGGTGTTGCGGACCCACGGGCGGCGAGCGGCGTGTTCAGTCGCTCGTGAACGAGAACGCGTACTGCAGGCCAGCCGTGACCAGATAATCGGTTTCGAGCTGTGGACCGTCGAGCGATTGGTAGACGGGGAGACCGCCCTCAACGGCGATCCGGAGCCCCTTGAACATGCCGGTCGGGACGGAGCCGTTCAGGCCGAAGAGCAGATCGAGTCGGCGTCCGCCGCGGCGATCGGGATCGGCGGTCGGCACCATTGCGGGGTTCAGGTCCGGGTCTCTGCCGTGGATGTTGAACCAGATCTGGCTGTTCAGCCGGAGCGACGCGCTCAGCCAGTCGAGAAAGCGGTACGCGCCCCACAGGCTCAAGTCGATGCGACGGCCGAGACGATAATCCTCGCTGTTGGTCGCGAGGCGGAGGGTGCCGAGGGGCTGAAAGCCCCACGACCAACGCTCGAGGTGCCCGAGATAGGTCACCCCAGGGAGCAGGTCCCAGGTGCCGGAGCCGAGCTGCATGGGGTAGGGGAGCTTGGCGTCATCGGCGGCCGGTGTGTCGTCGCGCTCGTTCACGGAGCCGGTGGGCATGCTCAGGCCGGCGTTCAGGTGCAGCGAGTGAATCTCGTCGCTCCAGAAACGGTAGAGCCCGGTCAACCGGAAGTCTCCCGGGCCGGTGGACCGGGTGGTGAACTTGGCGCCCATGCGCGTCCGATGGTCCATGGAGAGATGGATGACCGGCAGCATCGCCATCAGTGTCAGGCGGTCGGTCGGCGCGTACATCGCGCTCAGCATGTGCATCTCCATGTTCATGTTGATGGGCGCGACCGGGAAGTCGGCGAGGACGTCGGACGTCGACAGCCGGTCCGTGCCGTCGCGATTGTCCGCCATTCGCATGAACATGAAGCGGTAGGAGAGCATCCACTCTCCGGCAGAATGTACGTGATCGCCCATGACCCCAATGGGCGCGTGCGCGTCTGCGGCATGATGCACGTGATCGGCCATGGCCCCGGTCGGGGCGTGGCCGTCGGGGTGGTTCGTCGTGTCGCCGATAGACCACGAGGGGACACCGAGCGTAAGCACCAACACGATGACCCCGAACAACGAATGATGCGACATGATGTTCTCCCCCCAGCGTGAATGTGTGCCCAACGCTATCCTGATGCGGCGTCGATCGCACCTGCGACAAACGGTCGCGCCCTGCGACAATCCGTCGCAGCTCCCGCTCAGGTTCGCGGTGGGTACTTCTGGAGTTTCCGCTGAAGGGATCGTCGATGGAGACCGAGGCGCCGCGCTGCCTCCGATACGTTTCCTCCACAGTCGCTCAGGACGCGATTGATATGCTCCCACTCGGTGCGGGCGAGAGACGGAGGGTCGGTAGGGATCGCGGTGCCGGACGGACCGCCGAAGGCAGCCAGAATGTCGTCGGCGTCCGCCGGCTTCGGCAGGTAGTTTGTCGCGCCGAGACGCATGGCTTCGACCGCCGTGGCGATGCTGCCGTATCCCGTCAGGACGACGATCTTGGTGGCAGGATCGAGCGCCCGGAGCTCCCGGACGAGTTCGAGCCCAGTGGGTCCGGGCATCCGGAGATCGACGACGGCGAACTCTGGCGAGTCGCGGCGGGCGTGCGCGAGGGCCTGCTCGTAGTTCGCCGCAGTCGCGACCTCGTAGTCGCGGGTTCGAAACGCACGGGCCAGCCGTTCCCGGAGGACCTCGTCGTCATCGACGATCAGCATGAGTGGCAACGCCGGGGTCTGGCTCGATGCGTCGTTCGCCATGATGCGGTTATCGCGATCCGGGCGCGGTCGATGCAAGGGCGTCCTCGGAGGTTGAGACGACCGTTGGTGGGAGGACGAGGGTCACGGTCGTGCCGGCACCCGGCGTAGACGCGAGTTCGAGGCGGCCGCCGAGTTGTTCGAGGATGGCGCGGGTCAGGAACAAGCCGAGGCCCATGCCGCTTGCGGACTCGCGGTCGGCCTTGGTCGTGAAAAAGGGCTCGTCGGCGCGCGCCAGAACGTCCGGCGTCATGCCGCGTCCCTGGTCGCGGACGCCGATCCGGATGCCTGCGGCGTCGCTCGCGACGGCGACGGTCACGGGAGTCTCCTCGGACGATGCCTCGCAAGCGTTCTTGAGCACGCTTCTGATCGCGCGTGCGAGCGCGCGCGGCGGTACTCGTACGGCGAGACCGGATGCGTCCGGCGACGTGCGGATCTGGATGCGGTCGCGGGTGCTCGTGCCACCGACGGCGTCCTCGATGAGCGTCGCCAGATCGACGACCGCGGCGGTTTCGCCGGTGCTGCCGCCAGCATCGGCCGACATCTGGTCGAGGATGTCCCGACAGCGGGCGACCTGGCTCCGGATCAGGCGCGCATCCTCCGCGGTTTCAGGTGTTCCGTTGACAGCGAGTTGTCGCTCGAGCTCGCGGGCGACGACCGCGATGGTCGAGAGCGGCGTGGCCAACTCGTGCGCTGCGCCCGCTGCCAGGGTGGCCAGCGATGCGAGTCGGTCCTCCCGGGCGCGGCGTGCGCGCGCCGAGGCGAGTTCGGTGTCGCGTGCAGCGAGTGCGCGAGTGACCCGTTGGATGAAGTACACGATGAAGCCCGCGGTGACTCCGAAGGCCACCCACATTCCCCGCAGGTGGACGAGCATCGAGTCTTCGCCATGATGCGCATGTTCCCCGGCGCCGAGGGCGAGCGGATGATGGTCGACGAACAGGACGGCGAAGCAGGACAGCGAGAATGCGGCCAGGGTCCACGCGCGCGCCGGGCGCAGGACGACGGCGCCGAGCGCCGCGTTCACGAGATAGAGAAAGCTGAAGGGATTGAAGGGGCCGCCCGTCAGATAGAGGAGCGCGGTCAGCAGCAGCACGTCGAGCAACATGACGACGTCGATCGTGGACTCGCCGATCGGAGCACCCCGGCGGAGCATGCCCTGGCAGGCGAGGTTGCTCACGAGAGTCAGGGCGAGGATGGCGAAGAGCGCCCCGAGTGGGAGTGCGATGCCGCCGACGAAGTGGACCAGCAGGATGATGACGGCCTGCCCGACGACGGCCCCCCAGCGGAGCGTCACGATCCAGGAGAAGTTGATGCTCTCGCGCGACTGCATGAGGGGATGACGGGCGCGGCGCTACGCGCCCGGGGGCTCCTCGATCGCGCCGACGTGGGTGGCAAAGAACGTCGCCAGGTCGCGTCCCGCGACCTCTTCCGCCACGGCGCGAAGCCGGGCGCCGGTGATCGGCTGCGGATCACCTGCCAACCTGACGAGGACGCTGTCGAGCGAACGCCGCTCGTCTGTGGCCGCCCGAATCTCGGTGTCGAGCGCGTGCAGGACCGTGACGGCGCGCGCGGTGACCGCGCCGCGCGCGTCGCTGGTGGTCAGGGTGTCGGCGGTACGCCCGCGTGTCGCGATCTTTTCCAGGGCTCGCCGATGGCGGCGGCGGCTCACGGCTTTCGCACGCACGAGCAGTTCGAGACTGTAGTACTCGGCGAGGCCCTCGACGATCCAGTCGCTGCTAGTGTCATGGGCGGTGCCAACGACGGCGTGCATGACCTCGTGGAGCAGGGGGGAGGTGAGGTCGCTCGTGATGAGGGGGCGATCAGCGTGCAGGTACAGCGACCGTGGTGCCGAGAGCCCGCCGCGCCACATGGGATCGCCCGCGGCGACGATGGTGAGCCGTTTCGGCAGCTCGGTGAGGATCAGGCGGAGCTTCGGCAGCGTCAGTCGGAGCAGGGCGAGCATGTCGTGTCGGCGGACCCCCTCGCCGACCGGGCCGGCGACGGTCACACGCATGCCCGCAATGGTCTCGCGCAGTACCCCGAGGCGGCCCGCAGCGATCCACGAGGTCGGGCGATCGAAGTGTGTGTCCGGATCGGCAAGATCGAACGTTCCCGCGCGCACGCGCCGGTGGCCAGTGACGATCTTCCAGCGTGCAGGCGCGCGGACCGTGAGGGTCGAGCGCGAGGTTGCCGTCTCCTCCGCCCGGACGCGGACCGTGGGGACGATGTCGTGACCGCGGAACAGGGCCCAATCGTCGGTGCAGCGGGCGTCGTAGCCTCGACGTCCTCGCTGATGATCGAGCGCGACCGTGTAGCGCACAGTGCCGCCCCGGTCGGACGGCGTCCAGCTGACGAGTTCGTCGCTGACGACGAAGTCTCCGGTACCTTTCCAGTCGCGATAGCGGCGGGGATCGTTCCGGAAACGCAGCCACGCCACGTTGCCCTGATGCGGGCCGAGCGTGATCGTGACGCGCGCGTCCCGGCTGGCGGGGCGCAACTCGACGTCGTACGAGACTTCGTAGGTCGAGGGCGCCTGATCGGCGTGGAGACTCGACGCGAACGGCATCGCGGCGACGAGTGCGCAGGCGAGCCCGATCCGGGATCTCCGCCGCCGCGCGGCGGCCATTCGTACGGGTACACCGGTTCGCATTGAAGAGATCGGTTCCCACACGTCTGTCAGGTCGTCAAGTCGGCCGGGGTCATGGTTTCGGCAATTGCGCACCAGCGCGGGGGGCGTCAGAATCGTGTCGTACGGCGAGAGCAGTTCGGGAGGGAGAGACCGATGGCGGATCGCTCACGGGAGCCTGCGACGGAATCGACGGAGCCACGCACCGGGCCCGTCCCAAAGATATGGCGCTTTGGTGTGGCGGTGCTGCACGGCATCGAGCACCACGAACTATCGACGCGCGCGGCGGCGCTGACGTACGGGACATTGTTCAGTATCGTGCCGATGCTCGCGGTTGCCTTCGCGATGTTCAAGGCGTTCGGCGGCCTCGAGCAGGCGAAGGACGTGCTCCTCCCCCGCCTGCTCGGCTACATCGCGGTTGGCTCCCACGGCGTCGTCGAGCAGCAGATCGATACGTTCATCCAGAACATCCACGGGGGCGCCATCGGCAGCGTCGGCACCGCCATGCTCCTGCTCGGGGTGGTCTCGCTCATGAGTCAGATGGAGAACAGTCTCGATCGGGTGTGGGAGGTGCCCGTCGGGAGGTCGTTCCTGCAGCGCGCGACCATGTACTGGACGACAGTCACGGTGGCACCCACCCTGGTCCTGGCTGGGGTGAGCCTGCCGGCGACCCTGGCGCGATTCCAGCCGCTCGCATGGATGGTGGAGGGGCAGGTCGGGCAGGTGATCTTCTCGATGCTGGTTCCGTTGATGTTGGTCTACCTCGGCTTTACGACGCTCTATCTGCTCGTTCCCAATACCCACGTGCCGATCCGGGCCGGCGTGATCGGGGGGATCGTCGGGGGGAGCCTGTGGCTGACGGCGGTTTACGGGTACGCGCTCTACGCCAGCGTCACTGTGACCTACTCGGCGATCTATGGGTCCCTTGGCGCGCTCGCGATCTTCCTGCTCTGGATCTACGTGACCTGGATGATCGTGTTGCTTGGGGCCGAGGTCGCGGCCGTGGTGGATCGACTCGCGACACTCGATGATACCGAAGACGTTCCCCAGCCGAGTCCAGCGGCGCGGGAGCTCGTGGCGCTGCGCGTCATGTCGGCCATCGCGCGGTCGTTCATCGCGGGGACCGGCGCGGTGACGCAGAACGAGATCGCGCTCCAGATCCCTCTCCAACGGGGATTGGTGGCGGGGGCGGTTGCCGAGCTGCGGGGGGCGGGCTCGCTCATCATAGAAGACGCCGGGGGGAGACTCGCCCCCGCGCGTGATCCGCACGGTCTGTCCGCTGCGGAGGTCCTTGCTGCGCTTCGCGATCGCGGAGATGCGGCCAGATGGCATGCCGACGACCAGGCGGGTCGGGAGATCGACACCCTTGGCCGGCGTGCGGGGGAGGCGTCGGGGCGTGTCTGGGGTGCGGTGACCGTTGGACAGCTCGGGATTTGACGTTTCTGCGGCGATCGCGTGCCTCACCGGTCGGCTTTCACCTGCGCAGTTGGCGTAGCGGGTGCGTCGGGGTCTCCGGGGAGGGTGACCGGCGGCGACCGTCGCACCGTGTCGAGGATTCCGCGGCAGAAATGTTTGGCGGTGAGGGGACTGGATGGTGTACACCCTGTGGAGGCCGTGTCATCATCGGTTGCTATCGAGACGGATGCGCTGACGGAGTGGAGGCGTGCAGAAGGTGGTCCAGGTGGAGAATCATGGCGGGTGAGAAGGAAGCGCAGATTCGTCAGATCGTTGCCGATCACCTCGGCGTCAACGCCGACGATCTGACACCCGAGGTCTCGCTTACCGACGATCTCGCCGCCGATTCTCTCGATCTGTTCGAGCTGGCCGTCGCGCTCGAAGAAGAGCTCGGTGTAGACGTGCCCGAGTCGGCGCTTGAGCAGACCCGGACGTATGGCGAGGTCGTGGCCGTGACCATGGCCGCCCTGGGCCGCGCACGGCGGACCAAGCCTGCAGCGACAGAGCGGACTGGCGCCGGTACGTCCAAAGCGACGTCCAAGAGTACGTCCAAGACTACGTCGAAAACCACGGCCAAGACGACGACCGCAGACCGCCGCCGTCGCGTCGCGTAGTCCGGTCTATCGGATCAGCCCGGATCGGCCCGAATCGGGCCTGATCGGGCCGAATCGCGCTTTCGCGTGCAGGGTCTTCGGCGGAAGGTCTGCTACCAGTTCCGCCCGCTCATGCGGAGCTTCGTCCGGAAAGCGGCGAGCGCGCCCTTGAGTTCGGTGACCCGCTCGGGATGGCGATCCGCGAGGTTGGTCGTTTCTCCGGGGTCGGCAATCGTGTCGTAGAGTTCGAACCGTTCGGGCGTGTCGAAGCCGTGGATCGGGTAGTTCTTGGTCGGTACGGGGGGGCGTCCGGCAGGAGTGTGGATCAGTTTCCAGCGCCCGGCGCGTACGGTGAACGGATGATTCTCGCGCGGGCCGACGGCGAATGCCATCGCGGGGGGCGACGCGTCGGCGTGGAACAGCTCCCGTGCGAAGCTCTCGCCGTCGACGGGGGTGGCGTCCGCGGCCGCCGGCGCGACGCCGACGATCTCATAGATTGTCGGTGCCACATCCACGGCGCTGACCTGCCGATCCAGCACGGTGTCGCTCGGGAGGACTCCGGGCCAGGAGACGATCAGAGGAACCGTGAGGGTCGTGTCGTAGAGGAACCAGCCGTGCTGAAAGTACTCGTCGTGCTCGGTCAGGCTCTCGCCGTGGTCCGCGGTGAGGACGACCACGGTCTCGGAGGGATCGATGGCGCCGAGCAAGCGCTCGAGTTGTGCATCGGCGAAGCGGATCTCGCCATCGTAACGGCGCACGAAGTCCGACGGGCGTGCGTCCTTGCCGAGGAACTGCTGGTAGGTGGGGACGATGCCGAGGCCGAAGTTCCCTGTCCCTGGCGGCACGGGCGCGTCGGCGCCAAAGGTGTCGTCCGGATACGTGAATCCCGCGCTCCAGGATGGCTTGGCAGAGATGTAGGGTCCGTGCGGGTCGATGAGATGAAGCCACACGAACCAGGGAGTGGCCGGAGCCGCGGCGATCCAATCGCTGGCGAGCGTCACGCCGCGATCGTCGGAGGGCGCGAGTGGGTTCTCATGGCGAAACGCTTCGAAGTGCTCGAAGCCCTGATCGAAGCCGCGGTCGGCGCCGAGGAGCGTATTGCCGATGAAACCGGCCGTCGCATACCCCGACTCCTGGAGCCGTTCGGCGATCGTGCTCACGTACGCCTGGAGGGTGCCACGGTTGGCGACGACGCGCGTGCGGTACTGGTACATCCCGGTCAGGAGTGAGGCCATGGCCGGCGCGGTCTCGGGGGCGCTGGCGACGCAGGTCGCCACCCGGACGCCGGAGGCGCTCAAGCGATCGATGATCGGGCTCGTCGGGATCGCGTAGCCGTAGGCACCGAGGTGATCGGGCCGCAGCGTGTCGATGCTGATGAGGAGCACGTTGGGTTGCCGTCCTTCGGGCGTGCGGAGCGGAAACCGAACGTCGGACCGATTGCAGCCGCCTGTGGCGCTGGCCGCAACGAGCAGCAATGGCAGGAGCGTCACCGCCCATCGCCGTGCCGGACCGAGACAGCGCCTAGCCGGGCCCTGCCGTGGCGTGGTAGATGCTGCGCCTTCCATGGGCATGAGTACGCGGACTGGATCTGAGGTTGTGGGAGACGCGACGGATCCGCCGCTCGGCCGGGACGCGGCGGCGATCTTTCTGCTGTCGCTCGGCGTCCTGATGGTCGAGGTCTCGCTCACGCGCATCTTCTCTTATTCGATTTCGTACCATTTTGCCTACTTGACCATCTCGACCGCGCTACTCGGCTTCGGCGCAGCTGGATCGCTCCTGGTCGCGTTTCCCGCGATGTTTGGCGGGGGCCAGCGCCGCGTCGCGGTGTCGGCGATACTGGCGGCGTTGGCGACGGTCGCGACACTGGCGTTCTCGTCGGTCGTGCGGTTCGATCCGAATCAGCTGCGCGCACATCCGTCGAGCTTTCTCGGCCTCCTCGGATATTCGTGCATGGTGACCCTGCCGTTTCTCTTTGCCGGGTTGGCGATCGTGACCTTGTTGGCCCGGCACGCGCGCCGGATCGGGACGATCTACGCCTGGGACCTGCTGGGCGCCGCGCTCGGGTGTGCGCTGGCCGTGCCGCTGATCTGGGTGATCGAGACGCCGGCGGCCGTGGTGACGGGTGCCTTGGCGCTTGCGGTGGGTGGAGTGGTGGTCGCGGGGGGTGGAGTGGTGGTCGCGGGGGGCACGCCGGTCCGTTCGCTGGCACTGGGGGGGCTCGCGCTCACCTTGCTGGCCGGCGGGGCGACCGTGCGATTCGGACCGTTCCCGCCGTCGCCGGGCAAGCTCATGTCCACGTTTCTCGCCGGTGAAGGCGCGCAGCACCTCTACGCACAATGGACACCCATCAGTCGCGTCGACGCGATCGCCATACGGCCCGCGGAGCGCGGATGGGGCAGCTACGGCGGCGCGGGTGTCGGTGCGAGATTCACCGGAGTTGCGCCTCCGTATCGCATGATCGGCTACGATGGCGGTTCGTTCGCGGTGATGTACGCCCATGACGGGAGCGACGCCGGTCTCGATCTTTTTCGTCACCACGTCATGGCGGTGCCGTATCGTGTGCAACAGGATCCGTCGGTGTTGATCATCGGGCTTGGCGGCGGCGCCGACGCCCTCACGGCACGGGCGAACGGCGCCCGGACCGTGACGGGACTGGAGCTGAATCCCGTGACCGTCCGCCTCGGGCGCGAGGACTATGCCGAGTTCAACGGCAACGTCTTCAACGCCGAAGGGGTCGAGGTCGTCAACGCCGAGGCGCGGCACTGGATCGAGTCGACCGACGAGCGGTTCGATCTCGTCGTATTGAACAGCATCGATACCTTCTCCGCGCTGTCGTCGGGCGCCTACGTGCTCGCCGAGAGCTATCTGTACACGACCGAGGCCTTCACGACCTACCTCGAGCACCTCGGTCCGGACGGCATGTTCTCGCTGGTGTCGTTCGACAACGCAGGCCTGGCAGGTCCGACGTTCATCATCTTGCGGTTCGCGTCCACGTTGGTGGCGGCGCTCGAGCACCTCGGCGTCACCGACCCGCAAACGCACGTCGCGATCGTTGCCAGTCGGGCGGACGTGCCGCTGGTCAATGTGATGGTCCGGCGGCGTCCGTTCACTGCCGCAGAGGTCGCCACGCTCGAGCGTTTCGCGGCCGACGAGGGATTCGACTTCTGGCATCGCCCCGACCGTGCGGTCGCGCATCAGGTCGGGCAGTTCCTGTGGGCGACGCCGGCCGAGCGACGCACGATCGTCGACGAGCACTATCTCCGCCTGGCGCCTGCCGTCGACGACAGTCCGTTCTTCTTCAACTTCTACAAGTGGCGGAGCCTGCTCCTGGCGCACCCCGATGATCGGGGGACGACGCCCGCGACCGGTCAGCGCATGCTGCTGCTCATGATCGGCCAGGCGATCCTCCTGTCCGTGGCGATCGTGCTCTGGCCGCTGCGTCGGTTGTCGGGCGGACGTGCGGTGCCGCAGCGACTCGGCGTGTTGCTGTACTTCACGGCACTCGGCATCGGCTTCATCTTCATCGAGATCGCGATGATGCAGCGCTTCGTACTCTACCTCGGCTTCCCGACGTACTCACTCTCGGTGGTGCTCTTCGCCCTCCTGACATCCACTGGACTGGGGAGCGCACTGACGGCGCGCGTGACCGTTGCGCGCCCGGGGATGCCCCTGGCGCTGGTGGCGGTACTCGCGGTGGGCGTTGGCGCGTGGATCGGGGGCGGTCCCGCGTTGCTCAGCGCGACCCTGGCCTGGCCGCTGAGTGCACGGATCGTCGCGACGGTGGCCGTTCTGATGCCGCTCGGTCTGGTGCTGGGCGCGTTCTTTCCGCTCGGGCTGCGGTTGCTCGAGGCGCTCGATGTGCGGTTGGTTCCCTGGGCCTGGGCGATCAACGGATCGGCGACCGTCGTCGGGACGATTCTGGCGGCAGTGGTCGGGATGACCTATGGCTTCACGGTCGCCATGATTCTGGCCCTCGCGGTGTACGCACTCGGTGCGTTGGCGCTCTGGGGCTCGCTCGGTACGGCGATGGATCGCTGACGCTCGTCGTGGCTACGGATCGCTGACGCTGAAGGTGGCGTCGTCGCCAGAGTCAGTCGACGAGATGCCCGTCAGCGGATCGACGACCGAGATCGTCGCGGTACCCGTGCCGTGTGCGATCACGTGGCTGCGATGGCCCTCGAGGTTCGTCGTCTCGACGACCGCGGCGTTGTCGGAGAAGTAGTCGACATCCTGGGTGAGGTTCGTGGTGCCGCCGCCGGCATGCTCGCCGCGGACCGTCAATTCGTACTCCTCACCGGGGACGAGCTCGAATGGATTCGGCGTGATGATCAGGCGTTGGAGTGCGCCGAGGACGACCAGCGTGGCGTCCGTGCCGGACGCCGTCGAGGTCAGGCCCGACAGGGGCTCTGTTACCGAGATGAGGGCCACGCCTTCCGTTGCCGGGAGGATGAGGCTGCGCTCGCCGATCGGGTTCGGAGCGGTTGCCACGGCGAGGTCGCTCGAGGACCAGATCACGTCCTGGGTGAGATTGATCTCGGCGCCGTTCACGTCGCGTCCGATGGCCGTGAAGTGGGTCGGGCGCCCGGGATCGCGGACTTTGAATCCCTGCGCTATCCGGACGCTCGCCAAAGTGTCGAGGACGGTGAAGACGGCGTCGTCGCCAGTGTCGCTCGTGCTCAGGCCGGACCAATGGGTGGCGGTGATCAGCGCGGTGCCGGGGCCGACTGCGTCGATGCGGCTTGCGTCCCGGAAGACATTCGGCGCCGCCGCGACCGCCGCGTTGCTTGAGGTGTAGGTGAGCTGCTGGGTCACGAGTTCGGTGAAGCCGCCTTCGTAGTGTGCGAGTCCCAGGAAACGTGCGACCTGCCCCGGGAGACGGCGCTTCGCATCGGGGGTCAGGCTGATGCGCTCCAGCGTCCCGCGGACGGCAAGGGCGAGGTCGCCGCCGGTGTCGCTGGTGCTGATGCCGGTCCGTCGATCGGTCGCGGCGATGGTCACGTTGCCGCCCCGGAGACCGATGATGTCGCGCCCGTCGGTCGTCGGGTCCACGTCTGCGATCCGCGGATCGCTCGACTCGAGGAGAATGTCCCCAGGCTCGAAGGCGGCGCTGCCATCGCCGAATTGGCCGATGATTCCGTACCGTGCACGTTGGCCGACGTCGATCATGGCCGTGCGCGAGCCGAAGTCGATCCGCTGTAGACCGTCCAGCCCGCGGACGTTGTGCGGTGGCGAGCCGAATCCGGTGGCGAGATGCGTTGCCGTGATCTGAACCGTTCCGCCGCCGATGACATCGAGCCGGCCGGGATCGTTCGGATCGTTCGGCGTGTCGATGATGCTGGGATCGCTCGAGGCGAAGGAGACCTCGTCGGTGACGTTCCGGAAGCCGCCGCCTTGGTGTTGCCCGATCGCTTGCATGCGGCCGACGCCCGGGGCGCGGATCGTGACCCGGTCGTTCGGTTCGACCAGGCGGAGGAAGATCGAATCCAGCGGACCGAAGACGAGCACGGACGGGGTGATCAGGGCGGCGATGCCGCTGTTCGGTTCGACCGCGGTCACGTGTGTCGTGCCAGGACCGACGGCGTCGATCCGGCTCCGGTTGCCCTCCGGATTGCTGGCGAGGGCGATCGATGGGTCGGTCGTTCCCCAGACGACGTCTTGTGTCAGCCCACGCTCTACACCGTCGGGCGCATAGGTCCCGACCGCGGTGAACTGCTTCCACTCCCCGACAAAGAGGCGCGGTGGACTCGTCGTGATCTTGATCGACAGGAGCGGCCCGGTGGCAATGAGCTTCGCGTCATCGCCACTATCGGCGGTACTGACCCCGCTGGCGGGATCGCGCGCGGTGATCATCGTCGTGCCCTGCGCCAGGATGTCGATCCGGTTCCGGTCGGTGGGATCGTTCGGGGCGATCCCGACCGCGGTATCGCTCGAAGTGTAGACGAGCTGATCCGAGATCTCCGCGGTGGATCCGTCGCTGTAGTGCCCGGTGGCGAAGAAGTGCTTCGCTTCTCCGGGGAGGCGGGCGATCTCGGGCGGGCGGAGGGAGATACGCTCGAGCGTCACGGCCGGCGTGCTGAGAGGTCCCGGCGTGACGGTCGCGCTCGGAGTCGCCACTGGCGTCATGCTTGCAATCGCAGTGCTCGTCGGAGCCGCCGCCGTGGCGCTCGGTCCGGGCGAGGCGATGGGCGTCGGCGTCGCCGCGGGGTCGCGCGAGGGTACGCAGAACTCGAGTTCCTTGGCGAGCTTCAGGACCTCGTCGCCGAACTGATTGTGCGTCGAGGCCAAGCGGCTCTCGAAGCGCGCCTGACGTGGGCTCGTCCGCGCCAGCTTGGCGCTGTAGCAGAGTAGTGAGCCGGGCGCGTTCGGGGCGTCCGGGTCCTCGTCGTTCTTGTTGGCCGGGAGACAGACGCGTGTTGGTTTCCGGAGGTCGAACAGACGCTCCCCGAACGTATCGCTGACCGAGATCGAGCGCGGCGTCGGTGCCGGGCCCGGCGCACCGCGCGGCCGCCGAGCAGCGCGCGCCTTGTAGCAGCGGAAGTGCGTGACGTCGCTTGTGCCAAGGGCGCCAGCGCCGCCACTGCCTTCGACGGCCCCGGAAGGGACCAGGAGGTCGTGGGCGGTCTTGAGGCGCATCTCGAAGCGCCCGAGCTGATTTTCGACGTGCAGGGTCCGCTTCTCGAACCGTGGTTGGCTGGGGCGCGTCCGTGTCTGTTTCGCCTTGTACCCTTCGAGATGGGTTTCCGTATCGAGAATGCCCTCCCCATTCTTGTTGGCGGGGACACAGAGGGTCGTCGACTTCTTGAGATCGACGAGATGCTGATCGGCAGGTAGTGCGGAGGAGAGTGCATCGACGACGCTGACTCCGGAGCGCGGCTCGAAACGAGGAAACGCGGCCTGGCCGCGTGGCGGGCGAGCCTTCCGGGCCGCGTAGCAGAGGTAGTGATCGCCCGGGGTCGTCGACCCGGCGGCAACCGAGGAGACGAGCGTCAGCGCAGCGAGGATGGCGATCCCGATCAGTGACGCGAGGCGTGCGAAGCGTTCGTGGTGCATCATGTGAACAATCCCGGAAAGCGTGTGGCATCGACGTCGAAGTCCGGCAGGATTCTCCGGCATTCGCGCAGACCGACCCCGAGATGGGCGTGCAGGATCTCGGCGAACACGTCCCGGAAGTCGGTCGTTACCGGGAGGTCCTCGCCGCGGAAGAGTGCGTCGGGTGCGAGTCCGGGCCAGTGGTTGTCGCGCGTGAGGACGCGTCCGCCGGCGACCCCGCCGCCGAGTGCCAGCATCAGTCCCCCATGGCCGTGCTCCGTCCCGCCCGTGCCGTTCTCGCGTACGCGGCGTCCGAACTCGCTCATGCAGAGGGTCAGCGTGCCGGACGCGTGGCCGCCGAGGTCGTCGTGGAACGCGCGCAGGCCCGACGCCAGCTCTCCGCCCATGGCGTCGAGGCCGTCCACTTCGCCGAAGTGGTGGTCCCAGCGCCGCGTATCCATGGCGATCACTTTGACGCCGATCTCGGCTTTGATCAGGGCCGCGGCATCGGCGAGGGCGGCGCCGAGCTCGGTGTCCGGATAGCGGTCGCGATCGGGCTCGGGCACCGTAGCGAGGGTGTCGACCGTGTCGAGTGCGTCGAGCATGTGGTCCCCCGGCATCGTTCCGGCCGTTGGCGCGTAGCGTTCGACCAGTGCGGTTCGCCGCTCGGTGACGAACTCGCCCGCGAGCGCGAAGCTGGCAATGCGCGGAAATGAGAGCGCGGGCGCCGGGCCTTGCATCGCACGCACCATCGCGGCCTTGAGGCTGATGCCCGCGACCGGGTCGCCGCCGCCGGTCACGGCCAGGTAACGATTGAGCCAGCCGTCGGCGACCGACTTGTCGTCCGGGGCCGCGCGCTCCATCACGCTCTGCGACAGAAAGTGCGAGCGCGTCGGGTGCGGGCTGCCACACGCATGCACGAAGGCGAGCGCGCCATCGCGATAGAGCGGCAACAGCTCGGCGAATGCCGGGTGCAGCCCGTAGAAGCCGTCGAGCGCGAGCTCGGCGTCACGAGGAACCTGGATGGTAGGGCGCGCCGCGTAGTACAGCGGGTCGGCCGCGGGCACCACGACGTTCAGTGCATCGACTCCGCCACGCAGGAAGAGCACGACCAAGGTCGGGGTGCCGGCGGTTGCCGCGGCGAGATCGCGTAGGCGTGGCGGCAGAAAGAGGGCAGTCAGTCCAACGGCGCCGGCTTTCAGCAGTGATCGTCGTGTGCAGTCCATGGTCCGATGCCTCAGTGGTGCAGAAACTCCGGGCTCGCCAGGAGGATGGCGGCCGCGTGCTCGACGCGCGCGTCCGGCCCCGCGGGCGGCAGATCTTCGAGGAGGGTGATGGCGGCGGCGCGCGTCGCGGGCGAGATCTCGTCGGCGAAGATCAGATCGATCAGCGACGCGACCAGGACCGGTTCTTCGCCGTCGATGCGCGGGTACGTGAAGTCGTACCCCTGCCGGCGGCCCGTGGCACGATTGATCTCGTTCACCCGGAGGATCATGCCGCCCGGGCTCGTCCAGAACGTCGACTCCTCGCCGTAGCCCATCGGGGGTGCGGCGCGGTACAGCTCCTCGCCCATGTCGCGGATGCGGGTGCGAAGGCCGTCCAGATTGAGTGCCGCCGGATCGGCGCCGAGCACCCGGGCCAGGCTGGCGACGAAGGTGAGCGGTCGCTTTACCTTGTTGTGGCGGTGCTCCGGGTGCTGCAGGAACTCCGGCGACAGCAGGATGGTCTCGAGAACGGCGCGAAGATCGCCGTCGGTTGCTAGGAAGACGGCGGTGGCTGCGTCGACCAGACGCGGCGGCGGCGTGTCGGCGACGAATCGCACGACCAGCTTCCGGCTGACGTTGCGCGCCGTGCTCGGATGCGCGGCCAGATAGGCGAGAAGCTGCAACCCGTCCTCTTCGCCCCCTCGCGCGGGGAGGGTCAGATCGAGCACGGTTTTGGCCTCGCGATCGTGCCAGCCGAGGACGAACTGGAATCCCTCGGGCGCCAGATAGTCTTCGCGCCATCCTGTGAACGCGCGCGCGGCGGCGTTGACATCCGCCTCCGTGAATTTGGCATCGAGGCCGACCGTGTGGACCTCGAGTAGCTCGCGGCCGTAGTTCTCGTTCAGCGCGCCTACGTGGTTGTGACGGTTCTGCAGGTAGTCGCCCATGGCCGGACTGCGGGCGACGGCGAGCAGGAGCTCGCCGAACCGGCCGAGCGCATGTGGGCGGATGACGTCACGCTCGTAGGAGACGATGTCGTAGTTCCGCCGGTCCGCGGTGTTGACGTTGAAGTGATTCAGCCAGAAATCGACCAGCACCTGCTCGAGTTGCCGGCGCGTGCTGACGGCGCGGAGGATCTTCGCTCGCGTCAGTTCCTTCAGGACGTCGCCGACACGCTGCTGACCTGGTCCGCCGTGGATCGGGTAGTGCGCCCGGAGCTCGCTGAAGTTCATGGTCAGGCTCGGGAACTGGGCGAGGGCCGTGTCGAGTGCATCGTCCGCGATGGCGGCCGGCGCAAGCTGCTCCAGGATGTAGTTGCGGACGCCGATGTCGTCGAGGTGCGCGCGGGCGGCGGCGCTCCCGCCGTACCCGAGACGATCGAGGGCGTGTCGTTGCAACGCGGGCGAGGCGCAGCTCAGATTGGCTGCGCCATCATCGAGGAGATCGCAGTCGGGGATGAGAGCGTCGATCGCCGCCAGTGAGCGCTGGAACTGGCGTCGTGCCAACGTGGCGGCGCAGGCAGCAAGGGCGTCCGTCGTGGTGGCGGACGCGCACTCGCCCGGAAAGAGATCGTTCAGAGGACGCTCGGAGCTGGTGCACGACCGTCTCGTCGAGGTGGTGATCCGGGCGGTGGCGCGACCAATTCGTCTGCTGGTGTCGAGATCGAGCGCGCGTTGGATCTCGGCGGCGAGCGCGTCCGCCGACGTGACTGCGGCGCCGGTCGGCGGCGCGAGCCGAGCCTTCCCCCGCAGAACGTTCTTGGTCGTCTGGAGTGTGGTCTGCCAGAGCGTTTCGAAGAGGCGATTGGTACGCGCCAGCACCGTCACCTGGCAGCGATGTGCACGTGGAGTGTCTCCTTCGCTGGCGAACGCGTTCTCGGGGGCGGTGCCAAAGAGCCCGCGTGCGAGGTCCAGGGGGGTGGCTCGCCCGGCGGCGACCACAGTTGCGGCGTCGGGATGCGCGAAGCTCGGACGGCGCGCCGCGGAGCACAAGGTGGCTTCTCTGGTCTCCAACGCCTGCATGCGTCGGGCGACACGGCCCTTGGCGTCGTCGGCCATGCAGTCCCCGCCGGCACCGGTCGCCGCGGTGCCGGCGCGCGCACAGGCGAGGTTCCACGCGTTCTGAGCGCGGACGATGCGTAGGGCGAGCTTCCCGGTGCCGTTCAGGCAGCGCTGTTGGTCGCGGGGAAGGTCGGCGGCAGCGGGAGCGGCCACGACGAGTAGGGCCACGACACTCAGTGCGAGTCGTCGGATCGTGGTGGACGGACGCTTCATGGTGTCACCGTCAGGGTGAGGGCTCCGCCCGTCTCTGCCGCGGTGACACCACCCGCAGCTGCCGAGATGATGGTGGTTCCTGGTGCGATCGCACGAGCGCTGGCGCGGAAGGTCCCGGACGCGACGGTAGCCACGGTCGGGTCGCTCGACGTGAGGACGACTTCGTTCGGGCTGAGACGGCGGGTCGAACCATCCGCGAAACGGGCATCGATCGTGATGAAGACCCCGCGGTTGACCGCCAACGAGGACTCGGCGGGGGAGAGGATCAGCGCCGCGATCGGTCGGATCTCGAGTGTCGCGTCGCCTCCCGAGTCGGTCGAGCTGATCCCACTCGGTAGATGAGTTGCCGTAACCGTGACTGTGCTTGGATCGAGGCCGAACACGCGGTTGGCATCGACGATCACTTTCCCGGGATCGCTCGTCGCGAAGTCGGACGGCACAGTCAGATTGCGGGTACTGCCGTCTGAGAAGTGTCCGATCGCGGAGAATCCCATCCAGCGGAGGGCTTCGATGGAGGTGTTCGTTGGCAGGACTTCGATGCGCTCCAGGGTTGCGACCTCGATCGTCGCGTCTCCGCCGCTCGTGGTCGACGCGACGCCCGTGAGTGGATCGACGGCCGAGATGATCGCCGTCCCCGGAGCGATCGCCGTGACGACGTGCTTCGTGCCCGCGGTGTTCGGGGCGGCAACGACCGACGGGTCGTCGGAGCGATAGTTCACGCGGTGCGTGAAATCGAGCGTTCCGCCGCCGACATAGTGGCCGGTCGTGCTCAAGGAGAGCGTCTCACCCGCGACACGCGTGCTCGCTGCTGGCGCCAGCGTGATGCGCTCGAGTGGACCGAAAACGGTCAGGGTGACGTCATCGCCCGTGGTGGTCGTACTGACGCCCGTTGCCGCGTGGTGTGCCGAGATGACGCTCGTGCCCGCGGCCGCGGTGTCGACGCGCGAGCGGTCGCCAGCTTGATTCGTCGCGATGCCGACACCCGGATCGCTCGATCGGTACTCCACGCCCTGCGTCAGGTTGACGAGCGTGCCGTCGGCGAGGTGGCCGATCGTCGTAAACCGGATCATCTTTCCCATTTCGCGCATGACATCCCTGGGAAGCAGCTCGAGCCGCGCCAGGGTCGACACGTCCGGTGTGGGGAGGGGCGTGGCCGTGCGCGTCGCGGTCGGTGTACGGGTTGGCGTTGGTGTTGCACTGGTCGGTGTTGGCCGGGGCGTCGGTAGGAGGGCACGCGCCTTGAAGCGCCGGGTGTCGTTGTGTTGCGTGCCGGTCGCGTCGAACGCCGTCTCCCAGCACTCGCCGGCGCGACCGTGCAGCTGCACGCGGGCCGGCAGCGGCAGTGGCAACGGTGGCAGGACGAGGAGCGGTCCCTTGCCGGTAGCGCGCATCTTGGCTTGCCGGTCGCTCCCCGCCCGCAGGTCGAGCCGGTCGATCCCCTCCGGCGTCCGTGCGGCGTCACGGTACCGGAAGCCGGTGTTGCGGTTCGCACGCCAGCACGCACCGCGGCCGCACACGCCGCCCGCAGGTGCCGAGGCCGACAGCAACAGGAGCGCCGGCTCTGTCGAAGCATCGTAGAGACAGAGGCGGTAGCCATCGCGGGTGATCGGGTCGCCGAGTGCCGCGAGGGTCGTGGCTTCGCCACGAGTCCACTTCCACGTCAGGAGGTCGCGGTTGTTCCGGCTCTCGTCACGGATGAGTAGCCGCCCGCTGCCGCCTGGGACGAGTTCATGGCACGCCGGACCTGGTTCCGGTGGACATTGGATCTCACACAGCGGCGAGCAGTCGTCGGCGGCGTCGACGTTGCCGTCATCGCAGCTCTCGCCCGGTTCGAGCACGCCGTTGCCGCACTGGGGATCTGGGCATCCGAGCCCGGAGCTTAGGTTGGGATCGGGGTTGTCGATGGGCGCCGGGTCGAACACCACGTCATCGCCGATCGTTGGAAAGACCCCTGGGAGATGGGTGAGGGTGATCGCACCGCCGGGGCCCGCCAGCAGACGCGCATCGTCGCCGATCTCCAGGCTGTGACGCCAGGCGAGGGCTACGTCCGCTCCTCCGGCATTACCGTCGGGGTCGGTTCCGGCGCGGCCGTCGATCAGGACATCGGGCCGCAGGTCGATGCTACAGCTACTGATCTCGATCGTGTCGGCATTGCCCTCGCGACCGCCAGAGCAGTCGAGCGTGGCGTCGATCGCCAACGTTGCGTTGGAAGACTGACTTCCGAACAGCAGGATTTCCCCGCCAATACCCTCGGCCTCGGATGCCGTGGCGCTGAGAGGGGCGCTGACGCTGATGGCGCCGCCGGCTTCACCCAGGATCGTGCCTCCGAAGGTCGAACCGGACGAAACAATTGGACCTGCGATGGTGAGATTGCGCCCCGCAAAGAGCTCGATGTCGAATGCTCCCGCGGTGCCTTCGCCGCTTCCGGCGCGCGCCGAGACGAGCCCTTCGAGAATGATGTCGCCTTCTCCGGCCTCGATCTCGCCATCCACGGAACCGGCCTCGGCCAGGAAGCTCCCTGCGTCACCGTCGCGTTGCGTGCCCGCATCGACGCGGACGACGGTGCGTGGTCCGAGTCGGATCGTACCCGGGGCGAAGAGCAGGACCTCGCCTCCGGAGCCCCCGGTCTCATCGGCGGAGCTTCCACGGAGATCGAACAGGGCGTCTTCGGCGGTGATTGTTCCGGGCCCGCGATCGCCGGCCTGGACCTCGACGATGCCACCGAAGTCACCGCCGACACGACTGCTGCCGTCGATGGCGCCCCGGAACGACGCGTCGCTGCCCGCAATGACGAGACAGTCCCCGCCTCCGCCACTACCGCCACTGACGTCGATGTCCCCGTCCAGCGCCCATGCCTGGGTAGCTTCGAAGTTGGCGCTGCCGCCAGTGCCGTCGGCCTGGCCGCGCAGACTGATCTCGCCGCGAATATCGATCCTGCCGTCCGCCGAGATGCCTTCCAGAAAGCCCCCGTCTCCGAGGCGCTCGCCGTCGTCGAGTCCCGGGCTGAGGCCGTCGCCACGGGTCAGGGACCCTGCAGCGAAGACAATGTCGCCGTCGGTATCCAGTTCGATCGAGCCCGCGGGATCCCCGGAAACGTCGAGCAAACCGTGATGGCTGATCAATCCGGTACATCCGAACTCGATGTTGCCGCCGCGGTCGATCTCGTCTGACGGCTGACGGAAGTCTCCGCGTGCTTTGACCTTCCCTGTGGGGGTGATCGTCAGCGTCGTGCAGCGATCGAAGAACAGTCTGCCCTTCGACTCTATGGTGCGCTCGATGACGAGTGCGCGCCCGCGGAGATCGAAGAGGCAGAACGAGCTTTCGATCTCGATGCCGGCGCTGACCACAACCTGCGCGGCATCGCACGGGCCGCTTGGTGGTGCACAGAGCACGGTATCGACGTTGACCGCTGGGTCAGAGCCGCACGCGCGTTCGACCGCGGCCGACAGGGACGGCAGCGCCAGCACCAGAAGCGCAGCCAGTGTGGCGGTTGTCGCTGCCGAGGAACGGGCCACCACTGCGTGGTCGGGTGGGGTGCGGTTGGATCGCAACAGTGGCTGGCGGAAGAATCGCACGAGATCTAGGGGCCTCTCCGAGCCGAGCCTGGCCGGTGCAGGCTCGATGGATATGATTGGCGAGGGCCGGAGAGGGGGTCGCGGGCCGCGCGGCTATGTTCTGTGACCCAAGCAGCAAGCAATGTGCCATGTCGGACCAGGCGCCACCGATACCGCGACTGGGCACATGCGTCGTCACATGCGCGGATGCACGAAGACCTTCCGGTTGCGACGCGACCTGCGCCAGAGTGGAGCGATGCGAGGCGTCGCAGTGCACGCGCGTTGGATCCCGACGCATCGCGCTCGGAATCCGGTCCGGGGAACCCGACTGGACAACTCGACCGGGGAGGCGGATTCGGACTTGGGATGGGAACACGCGACCCGGGTGCCGTTCCGGGCAGCGTGTCCCCCCACCCCAAAGGAGGATAGCCACGAAGAGCGCCGCTCTAGAAAAGGCGTTCCGGAACGCCCGAACGTCGGTCCCCCATGACCGCGATCCGTATACTTCTCGATGAACATCATAGTCAACACAAAACTGCAGAAAGGATTCGTATACGGAATAGTCTGCTCCGCACTGGCACGTTCATATTTGTGCAGGTGCCCAAGAAGCGGGCATGGCAGTGGGGCGACACGCCTACGCAATGCGCACGGCGTGCGTCTTGAGCGTTTCAAGGGCGCTGATCGGACGCGGGCGCGGCGTCGAGTGCTGCGGGATAGGGCATCGTGACCAGGCCACGGTTGCTGCGCGCAAAGCTCGGAAGGTAGAGCCGTTCGACACCGGGGACGGCGACGGAGATCTCACGTACGCGGCTTCCGTCGTGCATGACGTGGTACAGCGGCGTTGCGGCCGTCGGGTCGAGGACGAGGATGCCCGTCGCATGAGGCACGGGTAACAATGCGAGTGGCAGGCGCAGGAGTAGTCGCTTGATCCACGGATGCGCATGCGCCCAGGTCAGCGCCGCTGTGCGTTCCCCGTAGAGGCCGACCCAGATCCTTCCCGCGGCATCCCGGTCGAGTCCGTCGGGCATGCCGGGGAGGCTCTCCCACACGATCTCGTCTTCGCCTGCTCGCGGGCCACTGAGCCACAAGCGCAGAATCCGGAACTTCGGCGTCTCGGTGATGAGCACCGAGCGCTCGTTTCCGTCGGCGTCGTCCTCGAGCAGGACGCCGTCGAGAAACGTGTAGCCCTGGGCGACGAGCGCGATGGTGCCGCGCGCGCGGTCGATGCGCCACAAGCGACCGTTCGTGCCGAGGGTGATCGCTTCGGGAACGGCGCCGGGTCCCATCGAAGCGCCGGCGTACGCGAATGGCTCGCTGAAGTAGATACGGCGGCCGTCCGCACTCACGTCGAGATCGTTGCAGAACGCGATCGGACGACTGTTGTCCTCGGTGAGCGTGGCGATGGCTACCTCGTGGCGCGCGCCCCCCGCGACGATCGTGCCCTCGTTACCGGGGGGAGGTGTCGTCGCGGGTGGTGGGTGCGGAACCCGGATGGCAATCTCGTCGGCGGCTGGTGTGGTCACGTCGAGCTCGTAGACGCCGGGGACTTGCGTGGGATTGTCCTGGCCACCGCCGTACCGGGCCGCGCAGAAGAGCAGCCGGTCAGGATCGTTCGGTACGGCGCGTGCCCCGGCCGGCATCAGCGGGACGTCGAGCAACGGCTTTGCCTTGCCCGTGGTGAGATCGATCTGCCAGATCGCACCATCGACGCCCGTTGCGAACGCGCGTCCGCGGTCCTCCTGCAGGACGACGTCGTCGTAGCCGGGCAGCTCGAAGGCCGTCCGCGTGACCGTGTACGCAATGTCGTCGCGTTCTGGACGTACCGCCAGCACCGCCGCGGGCGGTGCCGTCATGACGTAGGGCAGGGGGATCGTGTGATGGGCCGCGGGACCGGTCGCCACCCACCAGAGGGCGAGGCACGCGGTGACGGCGAGAACCGCCCGAAGACGCATCCCGCCATGGTGCCACGCGGCACCTGAACTCGTCCATGCCGGGGTCGCTCCCGGCTCGCGCGCGAGCCCGAAGCGGCCGCCCTCCGGCCAGGCCTGCCTGGCGCGTCTCTTAGTGACCGCCCTCGATCAGCTGGGCGATTGTGAAGACGTCTTCCGACACAGCCCCCTCGTCGCCCATACTCCAGTACCAGCCGGGCTCGCCGGGGAAGCGGTGGCTCGGGGTCGACGACTTGGTCGCGTGATCGAGTTGCATATCGACCATGACGATTCCCGAGAGGAACGGGGTGACTTCGTCATACGTGACGGCGGAGCCTGGGAAAGCCTCTTTGGCGAACTTGAAGTTGTTGATCCAGATCTTCCAGAGCGCGCCGGCGCGGTCGTACATGTCGCTGTACGGAATCGTGTAGGTGTTCTGGTCCACGTAGAGCACGCGTTTCGAGAAAGCGTACTGTGGGAGCTTCGAGACGCCCTCGACGACGTAGACCTTGGTCTTTTCCCACTGGCTATCGAACGCCCAGTCCGCGGCACCCTCGGCCCACTTCACGGGAAAGTCCTTGGCGTGGAGCGAGGACAGTACTTCCTTCTCACCGAGAAAGTTCCAATCCATCCAGGCGATCGCGCCGGCGTAGCCTCCATAGCTGTCCTGATCGGTGTCCTGCCCAAAGAGGGCGTCCGACCGTTGCGCGGTCGAGAGCCGGCGGACGCGGCGGAGCGACGGCAGGTACAGCCAGCTGTCGTCCTGGCGCGCGGGGTCGAGGTAGCGGTAGTAGGTGAAGCCGACACCCTTCAAGTCGAACGGCTCGATCAGTGGCTTCAAGGTCTCTTTGAAGTGAAAGCCTTCGTCGTTCGGCAGGACCGGCTTCGGGTCCACGTACAGCCGCCCCACGTAGTAGAGGCGCATGAAATCGTCGATGAGAAAGTGGCGTTCGACCTGGAGCGGACGATCGAGAGAGATCGGACCCGTATCGGCGTCGAAGTCGTTGATCTGGAAGTCGTCGAACGAGATCGAGAAGCTGTAGTTCTGCATGATCTTGGCGGCGACCTGCGGATCGTCCGTGTCGATGTTCGGGAAGGGGCGACCGGCGACGAAGTTCTCGAGCGTCAGTCCGTCATCGCCGAGCTTCACTTGCGACGAATACTTTTCGGTCGCTTCGAGAAACGCCTTGCGGAGCGGAACCTTCTTGGGTTCGATGATCTCCATCGGGAAGCCGTGCTCCACGCACCAGTACATGCCGGGCGATACCAGGTCTTTGACCTTCTCGGCGTTGGCGCGGGAGATGCGGTCGCCGGGCTGGACATCGGCGGACGCGGGACCCGCGACGAGCACGGCGAGCAAGACGACGAGGGCGCTGATCAGGCTCCGTCCATTCATGGTGATCCTCCTTGACACATGAGAGCCGGGGCCGTGGTCGGTGGGCGGCAGTGGGGGCGCCGGTCTGTTGAGCGATGAGCGCTGGCCATAGCGCAGTCCCCGCGCCGAAGGAAACGCTGCGGCGATCCTCCCTATTTCGCCCCATGACGAGCGGTTTGACGCGCTTGGGGGTGGCGGGGCAGATAGAGCGACCCCATCGGAGAAGGAGTCGTCTCATGCGCGCGCTCTCACAGCAGGAATTGTCCGACCGGCTCGAGATCAACGATCTGCTGATCCGCTACACGGTTGCGATCGACACCAAGGACTGGGATCTGCTCGATACCTGCTTCATTCCCGACGCGCACGTCGATTACACGCAGTCCGGCGGGACCAAGGGGGCCTATCCCGAGGTGCGCGCCTGGCTCGCGAAGGCGCTGGCGATGTTCACGATGACGCAGCACTTCATTGGCAACACGACGGTCATTCTCGATGGGGACGCCGCGACCAGCCGGACCTACGTCTTCAACCCGATGGGGTCTCCCAAAGCCGACGGTAAGGGGCTGCACATCTTTACCGTGGGCGGCTACTACAACGACAAGCTTGCCCGCACGCCGCAGGGCTGGCGCATCACCGAGCGATTCGAAGAGCTGGCGTTCTTCGATGGGGCGCCGCAGCCGCCGGCGAAGTAGCGGGTTCCGGTCAGGCTCTGCCGCGAGGCTGGCTCGACGTCCGATCGCAGAGCGCGAGGAACTCGCGTGCGGCGGTGGACAGGAGCCCGAAGTCGCGGGCGACCCAGCCGAGAGGCGTGGGCGGCAGGCCGCGAACGGGCAGGGCCCGGAGGTCGGTGCGCTTCGTGAGCGCCAGGGCCTGGACGGCCGGGAGCACGGCATGCCCGAGGCCGAGCTCGACGTAGAGAATCGCGGTTCCCTCGGTATCGACAGTGTGGGCGATCGAGAGCTGATGGCCGCGTTCGGCCAGATGCTCGCGCACGAACTCCGAGGTCGTGGACTGTTCGCCGATGGCGATGAACCGTGTTCCGGCCAGGCGTTCCAGATCGACGCGCTGCCGGCGCGCGAGCGGGTCGTTGCGGTGGACGAGCAGCATGGAGGGCATCTCGAGTTGGAGCCGATACGCGAAGCCTGGCGTCGCTCGCCAGCGCGCCACGAACGCGAGGTCGGCGCGGCGTTCACGGAGAGCGTCCAGCTGTTGTTCGAGGGTGTTGCTGCAGGCGAGTCGGAAATCGAGATTGGGGCGTCGATGTCGTAGTGCGAGGATGGCGGGTTTCAGCGTGTGACGTACCGTGCCGGAACTCGCGGCGAGCGCGAGCGCGCCATCGGAGGCGCCCCGGATCGTGTCGATCTCGCTTTCGGCCGTGCGCAGTCCCGCCAGTGCCGCCGAGGCCCGGTCGTACAGCGCTCGACCTGCTTCGGTCAGGGTGACGCCGCGCTGGGTGCGATCGAGGAGGGGGGCGCCGAGTTCCCGCTCGAGTCGCCGCACGTGATGGGCGACCGCCGGCTGCGTCCGACCGAGCGTCCGTGCCAACTCGCTCATGCTACCCGCCTCGGCCGCGATGACGAAGATCCGGAGGTCCTCGAGGGTCATGCTCTTCGATAGCATTCAGGCTCTAGTGATAGCTAGGGGTAGTAGAGCAAAGAGTAGAATTCCCTAGGGACGGCCGGCGTGAAATTCTCACGCCCATGGATATCGACTTTCGTTTCACTGCCGTTGCTGTTCTGGTCACGTACGCGACGGTTGCCGCGCTCGAGCGCCTACCGTTCTTGCGGTTGCGTACCTCACCGTTCTGGCGCCCATTCTTTGCTACGGACGTCGGCTGGTATCTGGCGGCAGTGAGCATCACGGTAGCGTTCGGGCCGGCACTCGAAGGATTGGGACGCGGCCGCGCAGCCATGGGCCTACCGGGGATCGAGACCCTGGCGCTTCCGTGGGCGGCGCAGGTCGTGGTTGCGACAGTGCTCTACGATCTCGGGACGTTCATCGCCCACCGGGTGCTGCACCGCTACGATTTCCTCTGGCGTCTGCACAAGGTCCATCACTCCTCACGCGTGCTCGATTGGTTGGCGACCACGCGCGCCCACGGTCTCGAGCACCTGGCGCGTGGCCTTCCGACCCAGGCCGCGCTCTTCACTCTCGGCGTCCCGGCGTCGGCGCTGGCCATGACGCTCGCCATCTACACGGCCTTTGCCACGCTCGGGCACTCGAATCTTCGGCTCGATCTCGCCCGGCTCGAATGGCTCTTCGTGACACCCCGGATTCATCACCTGCACCACGTGCCCGAGACCACGCATCGGAACTTCGGGACGATCTTCACGATCTGGGATCGATTGTCCGGCCGACTGGTCGTCAAAGCGGCCGCGCCCGACGAGGTGCTGGGCGTGCCGGGCGAGATCGAGCACTATCCGCAGACGTGGTGGCGCCAACTGGCAGAACCCTTCCGTGGGTGAGCGCGGGTCCTGGGCGCCTGGGAGAAAGATTTAGTTGACACAGTAAAATTTACGCGGTACACGAATCTCGATGCCGCGCGCCGCACTCACGCAGCCAGAGATCGATGCCTTCCGCGACGAGATTTGCGATGCCGCAACGCGCCTCTTCGCCGAGCGTGGATACGATGCCGTGACGATGCGCTCGATCGCGGCGGAACTCGGTTGCAGTCCGATGACGCCGTATCGCTACTTTGCGGGCAAGGGCGAGATCTTCTCCATGGTGAAGGCCGACGCCTATGGGCGTTTCGCCGATGCCCAGGAGCAGGCTGCGTCTGGTACGGACGATCCCAGTGAGCGACTTTCGACCCTGGCGCGCGCGTACGTAGAGTTCGCCGTCGCGGCGCCCGATGCCTACCGCATCATGTTCGAGCTCGCGCAGGACGACGATGGGGATCACGAGGAAGTGCAGACGCAATCAGAACGCGCGTGGGCGCCGCTGCGTGCGGCGGTGGGGGCGGTCGTGGCCGCAGGGGTGATCGATGGCGATGCCGACGATGTCGCGCATCTCTACTGGGCACAGGTGCACGGCATGGTGACACTGCATCTGGCCGGCAAGTTGAAGCTCGGGCGGACTCTCGAGGAGATTCTCGGAGCAATGCTCGGCGACAAGACGCAAGGGAGGACGACATGCTGAGAGCACGAGAACATGACGGCGCGAGCACGGGTGCGATCGAGGCTGCGGCGCCGGCGGGCGTGGAGATGGACGTGCAGACCTTCTGGCGAAACGCCTGGCGACCCACCGACCTCGAGGAGTCCTACGAGATCACCGACATCGAAGGCGAGATTCCGCGCGAGTTGAACGGCACGCTCTTCCGGAACGGGCCGTCCCAGAAGATCCAGCCGCAGGAAGGCTACGAGGCGCTGCATCTTTTCGACGGCGACGGCCTCGTGAACGCCTTTCGCTTCGAGGACGGACGCGTGTCGTATCAGGGCCGTTTCGTCGAGTCACCGACCTATCTGATCGAGCAGCAGGAAGGTCGCGCCTGCTTCGCGTTCGTTGGCGTCGACGTCCCTGATCCGAGCGATCAGGCGCTGCTCCGCCAGACCCACAACACCAACATCGTGCATCACGCCGGCAAGCTGATGGCCCTGGTGGAGAATGCGCCACCTTTCGAGATCGATCCGAAGACGCTCGGCCCCGTCGGGTACGATGATTTCCAGGGGAAGATTTTCGGCATGAGCACCACGGCGCATCCGAAGATCGACGGCAGGACGGGGCAGATGCTCATCCACGGCTACCAGCCGTTCGAGCCGTACGTGCAGCTCTATGTCATCGAGCCCGACGGCACGTGCTCGCTCGCGGAGCCGATCGAGACGCCGTATCCGGTGATGGCGCACGACTTCGCCATCACCGAGAACTATGTCGTGTTGCCGCTCGGTCCGGTGCTGATGGACGGCGAGCGGCTGATGAATGGTCAGCCCTACGCCGACACCCTCTCCTGGCAGCCCGAGAAAGGTCTCAAGTTCGCAATCCGTCCGCGCGCGGCCGGTGGCCAGGTGCAATGGTTCGAGGCGCCGAACCCCGGCTACATGTTCCATCCGGGGAACGCCTACGAAAAGGACGGGAAGATCTACATGGACGCGTGTACCTACGTCGATGGTGTGGCCTTCCTCGATGACATCAAGAAGTGGCGGCGGGGTGAGGTGACACCGCAATTCGGCGCCAACCCGTTCCTGTACGAGTTCGATCTCGCGACCGGTGTGTGCCGTGAGCGGAAGCTCGACGATCGTGGTGCCGAGTTTCCCCGCATGGACGATCGCCGGATGGGCTACGAGAACCGGTGGGGGTACGCGGTGCTGAGTCGCCCCGGAGACAAGGCTGGAGAGCCGGGGTACCCATGGTCGCGAGTGATGAAATACGACCGCCAGGGTGGCCCGAGCGCCATTCACGACTACGGCCGCTGGCATTGGCCAAACGAGCCGGTGTTCGTGCCGCGGACGGCGACGTCCTCAGAAGATGACGGCTTCGTCGTCAACTACGTCTACGACGGCACCGACGACAGCTCGTACCTGGCCATCCTCGATGCCCAGAACATGGACCAGCCGCTTCTCGCCAAGGCGCGCTTGAAGCATCGGCTGCCGCAGGGGTTCCACGGCAACTTCGTCGCCGGGCTCGTTTGATCGAAGCCTGCGCTCGGCGCAGCATGCCTCCCATGGACCTCGAGCTCTGGCATTTTCCGATCTCGCACTTCAACGAGAAGGTGCGGTGGGCACTCGACTGGAAGCGCCTGCCGCACCGCCGGCGCGCCCTGGGATGGGATTACGTTCCGCGCGCGTGGTGGGCGACCGGCCAGCTGAGCGTTCCGATCCTGCGGATCGATGGGCGTGCGGTGCACGACTCGACCAGGATCATCGGGGAACTCGAGCATCGCTGTCCCGAGCCGGCGCTGTATCCGCAGGACCCGGCGCTACGGGCGCGTGCGCTCGCGCTGGAGGAATTCTGTGACGAAGAGCTCGGGCATGCCGTCCGCACCGCGGTGCTCGGCCCGTTGCTCTATCAGGATCCCGAAGCCGCACTCGATGTGTTGACGACGGGGATGGCGCCGAGCGCGCGCCGCATTCTCGGGGCGGCGGTGCCCGCCTTCCGCGCGTTCTACACGCAGCGACACAAGATTCGTCCGGAGATCATCGAAGCCGAGCAGAAGAAGGTGCGTAACGGGATGAATCGGATCGTGTCCGAGATCGGAGCGAGCGGATACCTGGTGGGCGACAGCTTTACGGTTGCCGATCTCACCGCAGCCGCCCTCCTCGGGCCGATCGCGCAGCCAGGCGAGCTCGAATACAAGCCGCCGTCGCCGTTCTCACCGTTGATGGAGGAGTACCGCTCCACCGTGGCCTACCATCCGGCGCTGCGTTGGGCGGTCGATATGTACGGCCGCCATCGCGGTGCGTCGGCTGAGGCCGCCGCGTCCGGGTTCTAGCGAGCGACTCTCCGCCCACGAGCATTACGAACAGAACGCCTACGTAGCCGTCAGGGAACTGCCGAACCTTCGGCGAAAACCCACCGGTGTCATGCCGGTATGGCTTCGGAATACGCGGCGAAGAAAACTCACGTTCTCGTAGCCGACCGCCGGGGCGATTTCGTCGAAGGGTCGGCTCGTCGTGACCAAGAGTACCTTGCACGCCTCGACCCGAAGGTGCTGTAGATACTTGACGGCCGTCTCTCCGGTTGCCGATCTGAATCGACGATTGAAATGCCGAAGGCTCATTCCCGCTTCCTTCGCCAAGACCTCCATCGTGATACCGCCCCGGTAGCTGGTTTCCAGCCACTCCTGCGCTTCGAGGATTTCCTCGTCCCCATGGTCCTTATTGGGGATGAACGCCGCGAAGGGGGCCTGGGAGACCCGGTCCATATCGACCAGCATGCACCTGGAAACCTGCAGGGCTTTTTCACGCCCGCAGTATTTCTCGATCAGGTGGAGTGACAGGTTCAGATCCGCGGTGATGCCACCTCCGCAAAACAGTCGCCCCTCGTCCGTGACCTTGAGGTCTATTTTCAGCTCCACCGCTGGAAACAGTTTTCTGAACTCGTTCGCCAGTCCCCAATGGGTCGTCGCCTGTCGACCATTCAGCAAGCCGGTCGAGGCCAGAGTGAACGCGCCCCCACAAATCGCAGCCAGATCGCTCCCGCTCTCGTAGCACTCGATCAACCAGTCGACTCGAGCGCGGTGGGCCGCGCTTTCCAGGTCATAGAAGAAGCCCTGCGAGGGAATGAGGACCAGATCGACGTTCTCGATCTCCCGCATCGAACAGTACGGAACCACCGGGACGTTGTTCAGCGCCATCACCGGCTGACCGTCGGCGGTGACGATCCTCACCTCGAACTCCCGGTCTGGCTGCTCCCCCATGATCACGTTCCAGAGCAGACCAGCCTGCAGAAACATGTCCATGGGCGCAGCGATAGTGGACAAAATGCAGTTTTCGGCCGCGAGAATCGCAATTTTTCTCATCGATCTGTCCCGAACGGATCTTTTCTGTCCCGTACCGATCTTAATACGGGCGCTGAGGAGAAGTAACTTCTGGCCCATACAAAGTCACGGCAGACGCGCCCATCACCCGTCTGCGAGGAGGATTGAAGATGAAGATCTACGGAGTCCCGATCTCACCCTACGTCCGCAAAGCCTGCGTCGCTCTCGAGCTGAAGGGCCTCGAGTACGAGCGCGAAGACGTCTTTCCCGGCACCAGAACCCCGGAGTACTTGGCCATCAGCCCGCTGGGGAAGATCCCGGCTTTCGAAGACGGCGATCTGGTGATGTGCGACTCCAACGTCATCGTCGAGTATCTCGAAGAGCGCTACCCCGAGATCCCCATCAGACCCGAGGGGATCGCCGAGCGCGCCAAGGCCCGCTGGCTGGAGGAGTACGGCTCGGTGCTCTTCGATCCGTGCGCGCGCGCCATCTTCATGGAGCAGATGACGAAGCCCTTCACGACCGGAGAGGCCCCCGATCCGGGTGTGGTGAAAAACGGCATCGACAATCTGGTGCCGCCGGTGTTCGACTACGTCGAATCGCAACTGCCGTCCGAAGGCTTCCTGTTCGGCGAGATGAGGATCGCCGACGTTGCGCTCGTCTCGCCGATCATCAACGCGACGTACACCGATTTCGAGGTCGATGGCGACCGTTGGCCCAAGCTGCGCGTCCACTTGGAGCTAGTGAAGACCCATCCGGCCGTCGTCAAGTGCATGCAAGCGGAAGAACCCGTGATCGCGGCGCTCGAGAAAATCTGCGACGAGCGCCTGGCACAACAGGCCTAGCTAGCAACGGGCCGGAACCGTCGCCAGCGGAAACCGATCACGAAGTATCGCCACAATTCACGCTAGCGAGGAAGGAAGCACTCATGGAACAGCCATCTATACTTAGCATTGTACCTATTTATATCGCGACATTGGGACTGCTGTTTCTACCTATTACAGCGCGTGTTGCCTTGTATCGCATCAAATCAAGCATTTCTCTTGGAGCCGGCGATGATCCAGAAATGCTGCGGCGCATGCGGGGCCAAGCCAATTTTGTTGAAACTGTACCAATGGCTCTTTTGCTTCTAATTGTCATGGAAGTATTGGGGGCTTCCAATACGTGGCTTCATGCTCTGGGACTAACGCTAGTGCTCAGCCGCATCGCTCACTATTTCGGATTGATAGGAATGGCGCCACTAGCGTTTCGTGTAGCCGGGATAGCGGGGACCCTGCTGACTATTTTGGTTAGCTCCATTTGGACTGCGATTGATGTGCTGTGATGATCATCGATAACTCGAGGCGGTTCCCCACGGCATCTCAGGGCTTGTGGGCCATCAACCGGAGCGTGCGATGGCGTCGTACGAAGATGCTGCTCACGTAGTCGGGAGGACACTGTGGATCGAGCGCGAACGTGCGCGTCCGCGCGAGCAGCTCCTCGATGATGACGCGGGCTTCGAGTCGTGCGAGCCGCGCCCCGACGCAGAAGTGCATGCCTCGCCCGAATGCCAGGTGATCGCGCAGGCCGGGGCGGTGAAGGTCGACGGAATCGGGATCCTCGTACGTGTCGGGGTCACGGTTCGCGGCCGCCCAGAGCAGCAGGATGCGCGAGCCCTCCGGAAGGTCGACGTCGCCGAGCCTCGTATCGCGATTGACGTGGCGATAGTGCCCACGAAACGGCGACTCGAGGCGCAGCACCTCTTCGATGAAATCCGGAATCAGCGAGGGGTCCGTGCGGAGCGCGTCTTGCAAATCGCGTCGCTCGGCGAGCATGCGAACGGCGTTGCCAGTCAGGCTGGACGTCGATTCGCCGCCCGCACCCACCAGGACCACGAGAATCGAAACGGCGTCGTTCTCTGAGATCAGCCCTTCGCTGATACCCCGGACCATCGCTCCCAGGACGTCCGGGGAGGGCTCGGCGTTCGAGGTCCGCGACGCGAGCGCGACGCGCTCGGCGAGATACCCCGCCATCTCCGCGGCCTTGGTCACGACGTGGGTCATGCGATCGGGGGTCGTCGTGCCGGCGAGAATCTCGGTTCCGGTCATCGCCCAGTCGACCAGTCGATCGACATCTCCCATCGGCAAGCCGATGACCAGCGCCATGGCGCGCGTCGGGAGAGGATTCGCGACGCGCGCCACCCAATCTCCACCCCCGTCGTTCACGAGTGGGTCGATGAGCTCGATCGCCCATGCCCGAAACGTGTCTTCGAGCGCGGCGATGGCGGCTGGCGTGACGTGCGGCAGGATCAATTTGCGATGGACCGCGTGCGCAGGCTCGTCGGCGTTCGCGATGGCGTCGACGGTCCCTCCGAAACTCGAGAGGTCGAACACCTGTCGCTCGCCGGCGGGCCCAGTCATCAACACGCCTGTCAGATTGGCGGAGAAGTCTGCTTCGCGTTCGAGGGCGTCCTCGATCAGCGGGCGCTTCGCGACCAGATAGATCTCGGTTCCCGGGAGCCGGTAGACCGGCGCGTGCTCGCGGAGCGCGGCGTAGAACGGATACGGATCGTCTACCGTCTGTGGGGCGAGGAAGTCGATGTCGTCGGGCGATTGCATTCGGATTCGCTACAGCCGTCTCACTCTTTCGGAAGGACGACTTCGAGATCCCGGTAGTGCTTCTTCATGAACTCCAGGGCCAATACCGTGTGGCAATGCCGCACGTCCGGGTTGGTCCGGGTCGGACACGAGCAGCCGATGTAGACGTCGTCGCCGCGCGCCAGATCCGCGAGCGCGTCGAATTCCTGACGAGTGTTCGCGAATCGCTCTCCGAGGCAGGCGCGATAGCCGTTTGCGAACGTGCGCCACGCTGCGTCTGTGGGATCGGTCAGGTACTCATCGACGAGGTCGCGCGGCGGACGCAGGACGTGTCGTGTGTGTCTGCGGGTGTCGATGCGATGCCCAGTGGGAAGGGGGTCACCGGGCGGCCGTTTGCCTCGGACCATCTGATAGCGAGCGAGCATGCGACGGAGCATAGGGCAACGGCCGCTTCCACACTACATCCAGAGCCCGGTCAGACCATGTGCGGAGCCGCCCCTGTCTCCAGGGGCCCGAGCGGCCCATGGGGCGACGGGTCCTACTTGATGCAGACGTCGTTCGCCGTCACGAACACGTTCTTCTTCCACGTATTGTTGGCGCAGGCCGCATTCTCGTCGACCAGATCGTTACCGATGTTGCCGAACGTCGTGTTCTTCTGAATCTTGCTGCTGACGACGCCGCTATCGAGCGCGATTCCCGCGCCCGTATTGGCGCTGGCGTCGTTCTTCTCGACCTTCGCGCCAGCGCCGACGTCCAGCAGCCCGATGCCGTCCCCGACGTTGCCGTGGGCGCCGTTCTGCGAGATTTTCGAGTTGTTGGGTCGATCGACGCGGATGCCGCCACCTTCGTTGTCGTTCGCCGTGTTGTTGCTGACCTTGGCTTTGCTCGTCACGCCAGACGAGGCGACGAGATTGATGCCAGCTCCTCCATTGCCCGACGCAGCATTGTCCTGGATCCGCGCGTTCGCGATGTCGAAGTCCCCAGCGGCGAGATTGATTCCCGTACCGTCGTTCCCGTGTGCGGCGTTCCGCTGAACTTTGGCGCTGGAGAGCAGATCGCTCGCGTTGAGATTGATCCCGCTGCTGCCGTTCTCGAGCGCAGTGCACCCATCGACCTTGCTGTTTAGATGGTTGCCGGATGAGTTCAGATTGATCCCCCGACCGCCGTTGCCGGATGCGACCGTATCGGCAACCGTCGTTTTGGAGAGCACGCCCCCATTGTTGGTGGTCAGGCGGATTCCGTCAGTGCCGTTCCCGATGAACGCGCTCTCGCTCACCCGCGTACCAGTGTGCGGGGCGCCGTCCGCGAGCAGGCCGTGGCCGTCGTTGTGGCGCACGACCACCTGCTCGATGCGGATTTTCGAGAGCGCCCCGTCACATGTCGTCGTGGGATCACCGGCACAGATCTGAATGCCCTCGCCGGGGAAATTGACCAGAGTGAGGCCCTCGATCGTTACCTTGGTCAGGGCCGTGCCCGTGGTGGTGTGGTAGATCAAGCCGTCGTCCTGACCACCACAGGCCGTGCCGTCGATGATCACCCCGGCCCCGATGCCCGACACACGTGTCCCTGCGGGGTCGGTGAGCGCAGGCAGCTCTATGGTGGCGTGGATCGTGGCCGGCGTTCCCAGCGGAAAAATCGTCGGGTCGAACTCGATGCTGTCTGTACCGGCAAGGGCGTTGGCCGCATCGATGGCCTCACGCAGCGTGCAATCGGCCGGCGCGGGTGCACACACTCCGTCATCGTCGTCGGCCGTGCTGTCGACGATGAAGGTCGCCGCCGATGCGGACACGGCCGTCAGCCCCATGAGCGCAACCAGCAGAGCTGCGTGGAATCCCAGAGTCTGCCGTCGATACGAGAGTCGGGCGAGCGTCATGTTGGAGTTCCTCCTTGTCGCGGGCTAGCGCAGCACGTCGAAGCTGCGCTCGACCACGAGCCGAACCGAGATGTAGAATCCGATCGCTGGAAACACCAACCAGGCGCTATTGGTACCGCCGACCACGCCGATGAGTCCGCCGAGGGAGCGATCCCGCCAACGCTGGTTGTAGAAGTACTGAAAGAAGTAGAGGCACGTGCAGTAGAACTTCTGGTAGAAGAGCAGCAGGCCGACGATCCCGAGGACGACTGGCGAGACGAGCGGGATGGTCATTGCCACGAGAAAGAAGGCGCTCGGGAGCACGGTGCTGAAGCCGTTGCCGACGTCGATGGCAAAGCCGAACGACTTCGGATCGGCGTAGCCGTCGTCCCAATGGGCGTAGCCAAGCCACGTCCGCGCCCAGAGACGTGTGGACGCGAACTCGCGGGCGGAGACCGGTGTGGTGTACAGGTTTCCGCGCGGTCGGTCCTCCGAGCCACGTGGGTCGTGGAACCAGCGCTGAATGTCGGCGATCCGGTGCCAGAGCGAGATCTCCCAGCCACAGATCAGCAGGTTGATGGCAAGGAAGAACGCCAGCGTGATCTGCCAGCCATTCACGACCCCGTGCCAGGACCAGTGCAGCAGGATCGATCCGCCGACGAGCGCAACCATCCAGGTCACGAGCCAGATCCAGACCGGGTAGCGTCGAGCCGCAGATACGGTGGACGTTGAGACGGAACCTTCCACGAGCACCCTTGTCGCACAGTACCGCCGGTGTCGCCAGATCGAGTCAGCGGCCCCGACCAGAACAACCCGACGCTGATACGATGCTCAAGGAAGGTCCCAACTGAACAATCGACATTCGAGATCCCCGTTGAACAGGGTGTGCTCGCGCGCGGGGGCGATATCGACCTCACGTCCCAAGTTGCGGTTGGGCGTGATGGCAACCACGGTGCACGAACGCATCCGCCCCAGGAAGCGAGCGAAGTCGCGATTCCATCGTTCGTCCGTTGTCAGCCGGACGCCATAGGGGGGATTGGTCACGATCAACGTTCCTGGTCTCTGCGCTGGTACATCGGTGAACGCCGCACGCTCGAAGTGGACGGTAACCGAAGCACGGCCGGCGTTGGCCCGGGCGAGCTTCAGCACCTGAGCATCTCGATCGCTTCCGGATACGCGTGTTGCAACTGGTTCAGCGAAATCGCGGGCGCGTTGCTGTTCCAACTCCCAGCTGGCGACGGCGCTGTCGTCGAAGCAGCGCCAGCGCTCGAATCCGAATCGCCGATTTCCACCGGGTGGCAAGGCCTGCGCCCACAGCGCCGCCTCGATGGGCAGGGTCCCGGAACCACACATCGGATCCAGCAGGGGTTGTCCCGGCCGATACCCACTGAGCCGAAGAATCGCCGCCGCGAGGCTTTCCCGCAGTGGTGCTTGTCCCGCCTCGGTTCGGTATCCGCGACGGGACAGAGGTGAGCCGGCGAGATCGACCAGGAGACTCGCCCGATCGCGGGCGATGTGCGCCACGACGCGGAGATCGGGATCGTCTCGATCGACATCAGGGCGAGACCCGGACTGCTCGCGTAGTTGGTCGACCACTGCGTCTTTGATCCGCTGCGCCACGAACCCGCTGTGACGCATCTGGCCGTGTTTGACGTTGGCAGAGACCGCCAGCGTCCGGGTGGCATCGAGCCAGCGTGACCAGTCGACGCTCTTGGCGCCCTCGTAGAGCGCGTCTGGATCGGCCGCATCGAACTCCGCCACGCGCCACAGCACCCGCATCGCGATCCGGCTACGCAGGCAGGCCCGCATCGCGTGGCCCAGGTCGCCGCCGAAATGGACCCCGCCACGGTCCGCTCGAACCTTGGGCATGCGCAGTTCGCGCAGTTCGTCGCGCAGTGCGCCCTCGGTTCCCTTGGCGGCGGTCGCAAAGAATGGTCGTTCGGCAGGTGTCATCCGTACTCTCCGGGTTCGGCGGCTCGTCGTGGCCAGTATGGCGACGATGAGCCGTGGTTGACAGCGCTCGCGTCGTCGCGAACGTCCCCCGCATCCGCCTGTCAACGATGACTGCGGATGAAGAGCGTGTCGCGCTCCTCCTGAGGCACGAACGTTCCCGACCGGTCGGCGGCCCGCAGGGCGGTGTGCAGCGGGCGCAGATCGGCGTCGTAGAACTCGGCGAGCAGGTGGATGCGCTGCTGGACGACGGCGGCATCACGCCGCGCACGCGGTTTCTCGAGGAGCGCACCCGAAACGCGGATCAGGCCGTCGCGCGTCGCGCCCGACAGGAATTCTTCGACCGCGGCGACGAGTCCGGAGCTGAGTTGTCGGACCCCCACCAGCCGGGAGCCCATGACGCGGGGCACCTTGCCGAGCGTCGAGGTTCGTTCGAGGTGGCCGAGCAGGGCAAGGAGTTCGACGAGCGCATCGAAGGCTTCCTTCGCGCGTGGCCTCGAGCGGAACGTTCCGAACCAACGAAACTCGTAGGCCGCCCATCGTTCGATGTCCGTGGTGAAACAGAGCAGCGTCTGCCGCTCACGCCTGCGCACGCCGATCGCGGGATAGAGGAAGGAGTACTTGCCATCGACGTTGTACGACGGTGTCAGCTCGCGAATGAGCTGGTTCTCGACGACGAGAGCCTCTTGCTCGGTGGGCTGCACGCGCACTTCGACGGTGGCGGCCTCGCGAACCAGCACGCGCATCTTGCGATGGACTTTGCGGCGCGAGGCGTTGCGGTAGCTCGACAAGCGACGGCGCACGTTCTTGGCTTTACCGACGTAGAGGACGTTCTGCGCCTCGTCTTTGAAGAGGTAGACGGCCGGTGATGGAGGCAGGCTAGCGATCAAATCGGCGCCAAATTTCCGATCGAAACGTTTCACCCCTCCTCATGATCCGATGACGGCGCGATACCCCGTCAATGCCGTCTTGATGCTGTCGGGCGGGCGCATCGTCTTCAACGCGAGGCCGTCGAAGTACAGTTCGTGCAGCACAACGCTGTTCCCTCGGCTCGACTGGATCTGCTTCATGCGCTCGAATGCCGCCGCATCGAGCGCCTGGCCCTCGGTGTGACTCTTCTCGAGCTTTTCCTCGACGCGCACAAAGGCGGCGAGCGCTCCCCCGTAATGCGCGCTGTGGTGCGGCGCGATCTGAGCCGCGCTGAGGAAGCCGGGCACTGCCGTGTGCCGCAGTGGCTTTGGCTTGCCTGTCGCAAGCCCGCTGTCGAGAGGTCGAGCGTCGGCCTCGTCAGCGGCTCCGAGTCCAGGCGCAAGGAGCGATCCGATTGCTGCGCCGGTGGATGTAAACAGAAACGTTCGCCGGTCCATGAGTGCTCTTGCCCCCCTACGCCTCACCCGGCGTACTCATCTTCCGGAGCACATCGCACAGATTCGCACCGAGGCGCTAGCGATGCCGCCGCTCCCGACCTACGGCGATGTCACGACCAGGCTCGTCGGCTGCTCCAGGGCCCCAGGTCCGGGAAGGCCTCGCAGGGCGTCGACCGACGCGTTTCCCGTCGGCGGAAGGCAGAAGTGCGCTACCTCGACGCGGTCGGGTACGCCCGATTGGCCGATGCGTGTGTAGCCCGCACTCGGAAAGCAGTTCGTTGCCCTGAATGCACACACTTCGGAGTCGTCGGACTGGCAGAACGGACAGCTGCCGCTCGGGCGGCAGTCGGTGTCGTCGAAACAGTCCTGAAAGGTCGTAGCGCTGCAGTGGCCGACGATCGGACCGGCAGGGCAAAAACCCTCGCCGCTCGAGTCGGCGTCGCCGCAGGGACCGCCGCTGCAGTCCGAGTCGGCGCTGCAGGAGGTTCCGATCGAGGATCCCCCAGTGCAGACGCCGGTCGCAATGCGACACGACGCGGTTTCGCAGACACCACCCGGGCAATCGGTATCCACGGCGCACGGTTCGTAGTCGTTGCCGCCGCCGTGGCACGCCGGGAAACAATCGTTCGGCTTCTGAACCGTACCGCCACCACCTGTGCAGAAGCACTGCGGCGCACAGCTCCCGACGCCACCGCCCGCACAGTCACTGTCAGCTCCGCAGGCCTTGCCGACTTCCGTCCCAGAGAGGCACTTGTTGCCCGCGAACCCTGGGGCATTGCACGGGACACTCGGGAGCGTCGTCTGCGTTCCGGTCGTCAACGGGTTGAGGAGGATGTCGAGCCCCGCGCCGATGTTCGATCCAATGGGCGGCGGGCAGTCGAGGCTCGGATTGCCAAACGGCGGCACCGCGTTCCCGAACGGAAGGTCGGGTCGGCACGGCTGATCCTCGTTCGCCCCGTGGCTACAGATCGCGTCGAGCACACACGCGACGCTCGCGGGACAGTCGGCGTCGGAGGCGCAGCGGGTGCGTGTGCCGGCGCCCATCAGATCCGAGACGCCCGCGCAAAAACCGCCGCACGACGGGCACGCGAGCGTCCCAGTCGCCAGGTGCGCAACGGCATTGTGCCGGAGGCGGACGGTGGTCGCGCCGGTGGCAAGATTCATCGTCCCCACTACGGCTTCGGAGAACACGTTCACGACGCAGACCGACAGCCCGCCAGACACGAGCGGGACCGGAATCCCGTGCGGAGACTTCCGGCAGAAGTCCCCGGAGCCGCCGGTGCAATCGACCTTGTCGTAGCACGCCACCTGCGCGTCCACCTGACAGTGCGGATCGGTGGCGAGCGCCGTCTTACGGCAGAAGTTGCCGCCGCCCGGGCAATCCGCATCGGCCAGACACGGGGCGTGTGGCGCCAGTGCGCAGCTCGGACCGACCGTACAGAGGACGTCCGGACCACCCGGGCCGTCACAGTCGTAGAGATCCACCACGTAGCTGCCACCGCCGACGGCCGCGTCGTGCTCGCCGCCGCTCCATCCGTTGTCGAGGTCGGCGTTGGCGTGCTCGATCACCCGCGCCCGGAGCACGTCGGTGCACAGGCACGGGAAGTCGCTTGCCGGCGCGCCGCACTTTCCGGGGCACGCGCTGTCGGCCGTACCGTCGCACTCTTCCGCCGGCTCTCCGAGGAAGAACTGCGACGCGAACGCCTGCGGAACCGCGCGATCGTTCACGACATCGTCGCCACAGACCGGGCTGACCGCCGCGTACTCGATCTCGATGAGGTCGTCGACGATTGCTCGGACGCCGTCCAGAAGGCAGTCCGCTGCAACGACCGGGTCCGTTTGCGGGCCACCGCCCATATCACACACGTCCATCGCCGGGTTCTGCAGGACGGGATCAGCGCACGCCGAGAGGATGCTCGCGCGTGCACTGCTCCGCGCGCGGTCGATCTTGAGCCCGGTCTTCGGATGTATCGGAGTGTTACCGCAATCTTCGGCCAGAAAGCCTGTCAGCTTCCCCTTCAAGAGCCCGTCACGACACTTCGCAAGTTCCTTCTGTGCCTTCTGGGCAAACTGTCGGCTCTTCCTCCCGATCGTCTTCTGGCATCGGGCGAGGTCGCGGCCATTGGCCGGGTCGCGCGTCTCGAAGTCGAGCACGCCATCGGCGCCGTTCGATCCATACCCGCTGTCGTAGATCGCGGTGGCCGCCGCGTCATGAGTGTCGACCATGCAGTCCTTCAGATCTTCGCCAGTGAAACCGTTCGCCGGGTCGCCGTCGGCGCACTGCGAGGGGAACCCGAGCGCCGCAAGCTTCTCGTCGTCGAACGTCGGTGGAAATCGCTTGACGCAGGCCTTCTGGAGGTTGGAGCGCAACTTCGACTCGATCTTGCCGAGCTTCGCGTCGCGCCCCGCGAAGTCGCAACTTCCAGTCGCCGCGAGATTCTTGTCCGCGCACTTCGCCCGCTCCTTGAGGACCGCCTTCACGAACTTCCCGCCCGCTTTGGCGATCCCCGCCTGACACTTGAGCTGCGCGTTGCTGAGAACGGTTGCCGCAGGAGCAACCGGGGCGAGTAGCAGCAATCCGGCAACGGCCATGCTGAACGAACGCGTGGGTAGATTCATGAGGAGGGCCTCCTTCAGGTCGCGGTCGACCACCTACAGTGGACTCCTCCACTGTAGCGTAGGCAAACGCCGGAGCTTCGACGTTTCCCATTTTTTCTTCCGACCGAGCCACCGCGGTGCTCCAATTGCTTGCAGAGCGAGCCCCGACTGACCAAGGGATCAGGTGCGCAAAGTCACGCCGTGTGAGGGCGAGCAAGCAGACGCCATAGGGGCCGGGTTCCCAGACGTCCTTTGGTGGAATCAGGCAGAATGGCACGGGCCTCGTCGGCCCTGGAGCACATCTCAGCCTGCGGAGAATGCAAGCTGCACGGCAACCCATCCGAGATGGGCGTCGTAGTCGCGGCCATCGTACAGCCCCTGGTCGAAGCTGAGGTACGCGTAGCCGCCGGTAAAGCTCAGGCGGTCGTTGACCCGATAGCCGCCGTCGAGGAACAGCCGGTGCGTCAGGTTGTCGAGCGAGCCGCCCGCGTCGATCAGCGCATAGCGTCCGCCGAGTGTCGTCTGGTCGTTTACGCGGTATCGTGCCGCTAGCGCTGTGCTCAACGACCGTCCGCGAAACTCGATCGGCGCAAAGATGCTCAGATCGCGGCGTGGCTTGCCGATCTCGTACTTCCGGTTCACGACGGAGAACATGCCGGTCACGACCAGCCCCGGCGCGGGGACGGTTACGGCACGTAGGTGACCGATCTGCGCGTTCACGGAGGTCGTGGAATCTCCGCGGATGTCCGTCCGCTCGTAGTCCTCGTGCTCGAACTCGCCGCGCGCTTCGAACGTGGTGATCCGGCCCCATCGATACCGGCCGCCGAGGAATCCGGTGTGGGTCTCCCGGTGTCGATCGCCGAGGGTGTACTCGTTTACGAGTTCGGTCCGATCCTCGTCGATGTCCTCGCGCCGGTACCGGTACCCTGCCTTGACGAGCAGTGCGCGGTCGGCCCGGATACGCGCCTCGAGCAACAACCGGTGCACGTCTCGCTTCTGATCCGTTCCCTGGATTCGATCGATCCCGCTCAGGGGATCGGTCGCCGCCCCGAGCATCGACACGTCGAGATCGCGATGTGAGTGCTCGTACCGATACATTCCGCGAAGCCGGGTCCGGCGCAGACCCGCATAGCTCACATCCAGCCGTGCGCGCTGCCGAGTCAGTCGCTTGTCGGTGTCGCTCTCGACCACGCTCGCGCCCCGCTGCCGCGTTTCCGATCCGTCGCCGTCGCGACGCTGATCGACGATGGTATAGGTCGTGCGGACGAGCAAGTGGCGCGCGGGTGAGAACGCAATGCCGCTGTGACCGGCGTGGCTGTGTTGCGTCACCGAGATGCCGTTCGCGGTCCGTTCGAGGACGGAGTCGGTGCGTTGCGACGCGTCGGCGTCCGCATCCACCCAATAGTACCGGTAGCCTGCATGACCGAGCACGCTCCACGTCGTCGGTGTGGCGATGTCGGCCCCCGCGTGCACGGTGGTCGTGTCGATGTCATCCGTGAAACGGACGGACTCCTGCGAGAGGTCGGAGCGCACGTTCGTCTGATTCGTGGTGGTGCGACTCGCCGCGTCGGTCCAGCCGGCCACCAACCGAACATCGAGTGGGCCGGCTGGAAACAGTCCCTCGAAGTCGAGGGAGTCGGAGCGCGTGTCGATGTTGTGGAACGCCGGAAATCGGAAGGCGTAGGGACTCAGGCTTTCGACGCCGGAGGCCTTGAGCAGATTCGCGTCGCCGTCGCTCGCGCGATGCGCGTAGGCGAGGCGCAGATTACTCCTAGGACCCAGTCGCACATCCGCGGCGATATCGCCGTTCGTCCGCACGAGATCGAATTCCCGTCCCAGTTGCCCCGGTGCGGCTCTGCCGGCTCCCGGCCGGCGCACGTGATCGTCGAAGAAGCTCTGTGCACGGCTGAACGCTCCCGTCAGGGTGTAGAAGCCCCGCTGCCCCCCACGCACATGGACCGAGGCGCCACCGACGCCGCGACCATCGTCGATGCCGAGGATGCTCGCCGCACCCTCGAAGTAGTGGCCGCGCTCGTCGTGGCCTTTGAAGCGGGTCTCGGCGCCCCCCCCACTGCCGAGGGTGTCGTAGTCCTCGCGGAAAGCGCCCTCGCTTCCTCCGACGCCGGTTCCGCGCCCGAGCGCGCGCCCGCTCATGCTCATGGTCCACGTGGATCCATCCACGCCATCGGGCTCGGCGAACACGCCGACCGGGAACCCGAGCATCAAGACCACGAGCAGGATCGAGATCACGGCCGGTGCCCGCCCCGCAGGATCTCCTCTGTTCTCAGCGGATTGAAATTCTCGTTCGTGTTCGAGCCGTGCACCTCGAAGTGGCAGTCGTAACAACGGGCACCCGCCGACAGGAACCCCGTGTGATCAACCGCGCCGATCAGGGGGAAGTTGGCATCGAAATGGCACTGCTCGCACAGCCCGTTGTCGGCCTGAACCAGAAGCTTCTCGACCATCGAGCCATGCGGATTGTGACAGACCGAGCATCCTTCCTCGAGCGCGAAGTGCTCGAAGAGGAACGGCCCGCGTACCTGCTGATGACACGCGAAGCATCGGGCATCATCGCCCTCGATCTGCCCCCAGCGCGCGGAGGCATGGATGTCGTGGCAGTCCGTGCAACGCATCGTCCCCTCGGCGACGGGATGATGGTACTGGAGGGCGAATTCGGCGGCGATCTCCCCGTGACACTGCACACAGAACTCAAACTCGCGCGGGCCTTCCCCTGTCGTCACGTGGGGGTCCGCATCGCGATTGGCCGGCATCGCCTCCCAGCTGTACTCGACCACGGGTACCAGTTGTGACGTCGGCGGGCGGGCGTGCAGCGCCTCCGCGTGGCAGTCCCAGCACGAGACGCCGGCGTCGCCGTGCGCACTGGTGTGGAACGATCCGGCCTGCCCGCGGTGACAGTCGAGACAGAGCGTCGAGCGCTGTCTCGCATCGAGTGCTCGCAAGACGTCGTTCCCAAGAATGTCGGCGACCTCGAGCGTGTCGACGTGGCGGCTTCCCGCCCCGTGACAGACTTCGCAGGAGTGTTCGCGCGTCTGCATGACATGGGCGTGCGGGGTGCCAGCGTAGGCGTCGAGCGCGTCGTCGTGACACTCGAGGCACGCGGTCGTCCCGACCATGGTTGCGTTCTCGGTGACGGGTATCGGCTGCGGTGTGTCGTCTCGCAGGAGCGGGCACGCGCACAAGGTCGCGAGGCCGAGCGCGACACCGACACGTCGTAGACGCCTCCCCATGATCGGCTGGATCAGCTGCTGCATCAGTGCCCGTCGATCCTACAACTCGCTCAACTTCTCCAACGACGCCTGGAGCAGCCGACGCATCCGACTCGGGTTGTGCACGCCGTGACTCTTGTCATTCTCGAAGGTCTGGAGATTGAAGAGGGCGCCCTGGTACACTTCGCTACCCCGTTTCGCTTCCGGCACGGCGTCGAGCGCGGCACCCAGGTCGGCCGCCAGCGGATCGATCTCCGCCCGAAAGACAGTGAAGATCGTTGCCGTATCGGCGTGACAATCCTGGCAGTTCGAGAAGTCCCGCTCGTTTGTCGCCTCGTCGATCACCGGGATCGGCTCGAACGTGTGTCCGACCTGGGCTGGGATCGGGAACTCACCTCTCTCGAACGGACGCGTCACAACGTGGCAAGTGACGCAGATATCGGGATTCAGCGTCAGGTCGCCGTGCGTTGAGGCGCCGGGGAATACCTCGCCCGGAAACTCGAAGCCTGCCTCGCCAAGCAGCAGATCACGCTGGGGATGGTGTGGGGTCTCGCCGATCATCGTTGGGCCCTGATTGTGGCACTGGCCGCACACCATGGGTTCGTCGCCAACGACACGCACCAGGTGCTCGTTGCCGTTCCCGTGCGGGTCGTGACAAGCCACGCAGTTGATGGGCTCGGGGTTGGCGGTGATGATCTGCTCGTCGCCGTCGGTTTCGACGAACCGCGTGAACGCCTGCGTCACGTGGCAGTACGCACACGCCGGGTCGCCAGCGACGTTCAAGCCGAACGCTTGGCCCGACACATGGGACTCGGCATGTGCCGACTCCATCCATTCTTCCACGAAGGGGTGATGCGCGCCCTGATGGCAGTCGCCACATCCGTCGTTCAGCGAGACTGAAATGCTGGCGTCGGGATGCTCTTTGACGTCGGCGACGTGCCTTGCCCCCGGGCCGTGACAGCTCTCGCACTGCACGTTGTGGAGTTCGGCGACAGGCGTTCCGACGAAGCCCGCCATCGGGTCCATGAGCGCATTCCCGTTCGCGCTGACGTTGTGACACGGCGCACACGAGAGCTCGGAACTCTCGCGTCCGATCGCGGCCAGTGTGTCGAAAGCCACCGCGTGTCCGGTCAGCGCCCAGCGCCCCTGCTCATCGGCGTGGCATTCCCCGCATTGGGTAACGTTCTGGCTGACGTTCACCAGTCCGAGGAATCCGTCCGGGAACGGGCCCGTCTCGGGATTGCCGCCGCTACTCCCACCCCCACACTGCCACATCGCCGAGGTCATCGTTGCGACGCATACCACCACCAGTAGGCGTCGCCACCGCCTGGCCGCTTGCTCGCTCATCGTGCGCATCCTCCACCTTGATGTCTGTTGCTGCCGACGCGTCGAGGGTACTGGCAGCGGACTCTCACGTAGATTGCGACAGTCGCGCGCGCAAGAAGAATCTGCTCCGGAGAGCGAAGTTCTCGTTCTCGGGAATTCTCGAACGTGAGAATTCCGTGCGCGCGTCCCGCTGCTGAGTGCTACGATCGCGTGGCAACGGTGTGCAGGTTGGTCACGAGCCGAACGATCCAGGCGGCATCGTGATAAGCGACTCGTCGGTGGCAGTCGTGCGATCGCGGACGACGTAGAAGAGGCAATCCTGGGCCGCAACGCGAATGTTGGTCGTCATCATGATCGGCACCATCGCGACGCGGGTCTTCAAACGACCATCGGCGATCTCGAAGAAATCGGCTGCTCGATCGTCGCCAGCAGCTCCGCGTGCCTCGATTGGTAATGGGAGCGATGGTCGCACCCAGCCGAGCACCGTGCCGGCGTCGAGGCGGGAGAAATTGTGTTGGTCGACTCCTGACGTGAGCGTGAGGTCGGCATTGACCGCTGGCGCTTCGGAGAACGCGAGGCGCACGCCCGGTCGCACGCCGACGCGGATGGGATTCCCGAAGACCTGAATCCCGGAGGGAACGGGGGCGAGCGGGAGTTGCTCGGCTTCGACGAAGCGCGTGAGCCCCGCGAGCGCCAGAGCGTCCGACGCGGGATCACCGGCGCGTCCGCATTCGATGGTCACCGCAGGGAGTTCATCCGCCAGAACCTCCGTCAGGGCGCCAAGGCTCAGATCGCTCAGGACCACACGTTCAGCGAAGAGGCTGACGAGGCCCAATTCGGAAGCGCCCGCGTGCACGGCGACACCATAGGCGGGATTGTGCCCCGTGTTGTTGTGCAGATCGACCAGCGCCTCCGCGTGCGAACTCCGCACCAGGTGGCCGATGGCCTCTGCGAGGACGCCCTCGGTACCGACGAACGGCGGACGGAAGCATCGGTTCAGATCGCGCGCTCCCGGGAGCATGCGGTGCGAGAACGTGGCCGGCCGCTGCGCGGCGGCGACCGCTGCGACCACGCAGAGAACATCCGTGGCGGGTGTGGGCTCCGAGCGGAACCACCCGTGCAGGGCACGCAGGCCTGACGGCTCGTTGCCGTGTAGCAGCGTGACGAGCACGCGCGTGCGCGTTCGGTCGCGTCCCGGAATCCTGAAGACGGTCGGGCCGTCGAGCGCGGCGAGAAACTCCTCGGCGGACGTTCCGATATCCTCGCGTCTCGGGGCGTCCCTGTAGCGAAGCGGTGGTACACTCACGTCGTCCGCTCCCCGGGCTCCCATCGATGAACGGGCTCGTTCGAGGCCGCGTTCTGTCGGTACCGTGCAAGCATCACTTTCGTTGCCTCGCGCCGATTCGTCCCCGCCTCGAGCGTCGCCAGGGCGCGTTGCTGCCAACGCGCACCGGTGACGCCCGTGGCGACGCGCCGGGCGATGATCTCGAGCAAGCCATCCACCTCGTCGGCATCCACACCGGCGTCGACGAGTCCGCGTCGTGCCAGCGGCAACAGCTCCTCCACGATCGCCGCCGCCGTCCGGGGGTGTGGTGAGTCCCCGGCCGCACCCGGCCAGAGTAGCTCCGCATCGAGGCCGTGGCGTGCGGCGGCGTAGAAGTTCCGCCGTGCGTGCCCGAAGGTCATGCCGCGTAGCCAGCGCTCGATCTCTGGCGCCATCCCGAGAGTTGCGCCGAGCAGAAACGCGGCATTCGCCGTCATGTCCGCCACGGTCGGTCCGGCGGGCAACGCCCGCAACTCGATCCGGAGGTGGCCGCCGGCAGCGTCGTCATAGACCGCGCGGTTCCAGTGCCACACCGTGCCATGGTGGAGGCGAAGCTCGTCCAGCGTTGGGATCTCGCCCCGCCGAACACAGGCCTCGGCGTCTTCGGGGCCGATCACGGGGAGGACCGGGGCATGAAACGCGACGCTCTCGGCGAAGAGCTCGAGGGCGCTCGCACGCACCCAACCGTGTCCGAACGAGACGCGCGCCGGCCGCCAATCGTCGTCTGTCGGCCCACGGCGATCGTCGACGGATTGGCGAAACAGTGCGATGCGCGTCTCCTCCCACAACCGCTGCCCCAGAAAGATCGGCGAGTTCGTTGCGGCGGCCAAGGCCGGTGCCGTCGCGATCTGCGCCGCATTGAACGTTGCCGCGAACTGCGCGGGCGCCACTCGTAGATGCAACTGGAGCGAGGTATTCGCCCCCTGGAGCGTGACGTCATCGTACGCCACCGCCAATCGATCGAGGCCCTCGATATGCACATCGAACGGTGCCCGACGGAGCGCACGCAGGCCGGCCGACAACGCCCGGAAGCGTCGCGAATCGGTGAGCGCCGCTGACGTCAAGTCGCCTGCCACCAATGTCGGCACGATCCCGATGGTGACGACACGGCCTCCATAGCTGGCCGCCGCCCGGCCGATGCCGTCGATTCCGCGGGTCAGCTCCTCGCCAAGTGCGGTGAACGGCCTGCCGGCGAGCGGAACCGGCTTCGTGTTGATCTCGAGATTGAAGCGATCGACTTCCAGCGTCACGTTGGGGTCGAGTGTGGCGGCGAGGACGGTCCGATTGATGGGGAGCGGAGCGCCCGCTTCATCCACCAGCGAGACCTCGAGCTCGGCGCCGATGGACGCCGGGCCGACTCCGAAGTCCGACCGGCGGAGGAGGGTCTCCAGGGCGCTCAACTCCTGCATGAGCTTCGCGTGGAAACGCGAGCGGTCGTCGGCGTCGAAGTGCTCGCGATCGATGTCGAGTCCCATGAGGCGGCTCCAACCTCAGCATGCACCGTCGTGACTCGCAAGCGTCTCCCAGCCCTGGGAACGGCGCTCGCGGGCCTTCTCACCCTTGAGAACCCGCCGCCTGATTGTGAGCGCGGAGGCACGGCGCGGCTCTTGCTCCTCCGCGAGTATGAATGCAAAGATCGACGATGTCATGATCGCGCACGCGATCGTCGCAACACCCGACGTCACCGTTGGAGAGATCCGCCGGCGAATGTTGGGCGAGGAGATTCACGCGCTCCCGGTCGTCAATCCTGAGGGCGAGCCCATCGGTATCGTTACCTCGACCGACCTCGTCGCGGAGCCGCCTGCCGATACCCCTGTAGCGCACATTATGAGCACGGGCGTGTTCACCGTGCCGCGCTACGCCGACGTGCATATCGCGGCCCGCATCATGCGCAACCACGGGTTGCATCATGTGGTCGTGACGCACGAGAAGCAGGTCGTCGGCATCGTGAGTTCGTTCGATCTTATCAAACTCGTCGAGGATCACCGCTTCGTCATGAAGAACGGGCCGACCGAGTCCCGTCGCCGGGCGGCGCAACGATCCTAGCCGCGCGCGATCTCGAAAGCCCGGCCGCTGTCGGAATGATCGGCGGCTTTCGCACGACTGGGAGATCCGGTGGGGGTGACATGGCGCGCCTCTTGCAGTTCTCCGTACAACAGGGAGGCCGTACGATGAGTGTAGCCGCTTGCAATCTAGACGCGGAGTTCCATGCGCCACCGGTCGCGCCCCTCACGGAAAATGAGTTGGTTGCTCGAGTGCTCGACGAGGTTGCGGATCTTCTCGCGACCCAGGAGGCGAAGCCCTATCGCTCCCAGGCCTTTCACCGCGGGGCCGACACCGTGCGTTCACTCGGCATGCCTGTTGCCGACGTGATCGAGTCGCGCGGGAGCGAGGGCTTGGCGCGGCTGCCGCATATCGGTGCGGGTTTGGCCCGCGCCATTGCGGAGTTCCTCTCGACCGGACGTCTACGTCGGCTCGAGTGGCTTCGGGGACACGTCGACACCGAGGCGCTGCTGACGACGATTCCTGGCGTCGGCCCGGCGCTGGCTCACCGCTTCCACGAGGACCTCGGCGTGCATAGTCTCGAGGAACTCGAGAACGCCGCCTACGATGGCCGGCTCGCTCATCTTGCCGGTCTCGGCCCGCGCCGGGTGCAGAGCATCAAGGATTCGCTCGCGCAACGTCTGCGGCGCCCACGCCTGCACGGACTCCATGCTACGGCGGCGCTGCCGATCGCGGAATTGCTCGATGTCGATCGCGAGTATCGGAGTCGTGCCGCAGCTGGCAGCCTCCACTGCGTCACACCGCGGCGGTTCAATCCTCAGCACCGGGCCTGGCTGCCTATCCTACACACCGAACGCGGTGACCGCCGCTATACGGCCTTGTTCTCGAACACCGCGCGTGCGCACACGCTCAACAAGACCCACGACTGGGTCATCATCTACGCCGAGGACGAGGGGGCGGATCGCCAGGCGACCGTGGTCACGGAGCCTCGTGGCCCGCTGGAGGGTTTGCGTGTCGTCCGCGGACGGGAGCGCGAATCGCTACGGTACTACCGCACGGACGCCGCCGCGGCGGCGGAAACTGCACGCGCGCGGAAGGCGGCGGAGGCCATGCGGACACAGCTCGAGCCATTGTTCCGCGCACAAGCCGACCGGAAGTCAGGAATGAGCGATGACGATGAACGTACAGCCGATCCCCACGCTCAGCGCTTCTATCAATGAGATGCGGCAACTGATCCGCCGCACGCTAGAGACGGTCCGAGCGAGTTCCGTCCATCGCCGCCCGCTCGCTCGCGCGTGCTCAGCGCATGATGAGCGACCTCCCCGCGGAACTCGCGCGGCGCCTCCCCGAAGGTCGCGCGATCATTGACGCGATTCCGTAGACACGTCCGATGCGCGATATTCCGACAACCACTGGGAGAACGACGTGCCCCAGTGCAGCACCGAGTCTGCGAGGCCGGGCGTCAGGGCGGCGAGCTTTTCGAGAACCGCCGCGCCAGGTGGCACGGCCAGCTCGACGAGACGGAAGCGCACCGCGGCAAAAATCGCCCAGACCACCCAGGCCGGCGACATGTCGAACATGGCAGGCCAGAGCGAACGCACGACCTCGCTCTGGGTTGCCTGTTCGGCCATCGGGGTATCGACGATTCCCGGCATGATGAGCGCGACGTGCACGCGGCTGTCGTGCAACTCGGTACGTAGCGCCTCTGTCAGGCCCACGAGCGCGAACTTCGTCGCGGCGTAGCCGCCGAGGGGGCTGACCCCACGGCGGCCTGCGAGCGAGTCGACGTTGACGAGGACCCCGCCGTCGGGCTGCGCGTCCATTATGGCGACGGCGTCCTGCATGACCGCCAGCGCACCGAAGACGTTGACCGCCAACATCGAGTGCAGGTCTTCAGCGTCGAGGTCGAGCACGGTCGCAGGAATCAGGACACCGGCGTTGTTGACGACGATGTCGATGCGACCGTAGTGGCTCAGCACCTTCTGAAACGCGGCTCGTACCGCGGCACGATCGGTGACATCGACGGGAACGACCAACGCATGCCCGCCGCGCTCTCTGATCGTCGTCGCAACGTCATCGAGTACGTCACGCCGGCGTGCGAGCAGGGCCACCCGCGCACCGGCGGCACCGAACGCTTGTGCCGTCTCACGTCCGATCCCACTGGAGGCGCCTGTGACCGCAACCACCTTTCCGGCAAAGAATCCGTCGAGCCATGCCATCGTAGGATCGCTCCCTTCAGCCGTCCTCTAGCTGACCTCGTGGTGTCGGTCGGACGCGCGTGTCGAGAACGGCCACGCTGCTCACCGTGGCGGTCGCCTGGCGCTCGTGTCGTCGTCCGGCGTCTCCTTGACCAGCGCCAACGCGACGAAATCGCTCTCGGTCACGATTCCCACCAGTTTTCCCGCGTCGATCACTGGGAGGCAGCCGATCTGGTGCTGCAACATCAGGGCGGCCGCTGTCGCAACAGGAGCGTCAGGGCGGATCGTGATCACATCGGTCGTCATGACCTCCTTGATCGGGAGGCTGGCCATCATTTTCTCCTGCGCAACCGTCCCGTAGCCGAGGGCCTTGGCGAGTGCTCCCCGGAACATGTCGCGTTGACTGAGTATTCCGACGACGCCACGATCCTCGTCCAAGACGGGCAGGTGCCGAAAATTTTTCTGCGTCATGACCTGGTCGGCAAGCAGGAGCTCGTCGTTGCGTCCGAGGGTCTGCACGGCAGGAATCATGATGTCACGCACACGCATCCCGATCTTCTGTTCGTTGCTCATCGGTCCACCACGCTCCTTTGCTCGTCCGTGTAACTCACCAACAGATCAGCAAGGGGCCTGCCATCGCGAGGTCGCGGCGAATGACACGAATCACGCAGGCGGGAAGGGCGAGGTTGGCACAACTGCAAATCGAGACGCCCCTGTGTTTCCCAGAAACAGGAATCATTCACCACGGAGCGTCCTCGCGAGCCCGTCGTGCCTACCCTCACACATGGTGCGACCTTTGCTTCTCAAGAATGACATGAGCCAAACAAGTCCAGTCATCGTCGTTGCCACCGATTTTTCCCCGGGGAGCGAGGCCGCGCTGCGCGCGGCGGCACGCTTGTGGTCGAAGGACACTCGCCTGACGATCCATTTGGTGCATGCCCTCGAGCCTCTGACTTTTGTTGCGCCCCCGGGTGCCTATTGGTCGACCTACGACAAGGATCGGACTCGCGAGGTGCGGCAGACGCTGAGTACGGCCGCGACACGCCTTCGCAAGCGGCTCGGCCCGCGTGTCAAGATCGCGCAGCACCTGCTGGCCGGACCCGTCGATGTGGAGATCTGCCAGCTTGCCAAACGCCAGCGCGCTGATCTGATCGTCGTCGGTACGCACGGTCGCACCGGTCTCGCTCATGTGCTGATCGGCAGCGTCGCCGAGCGGGTGGTGCGACACGCTGGGAGGCCCGTCTTGACCGTTCCGCTTCCGAAGCGCCGCCCGCGCGCCGTGCGCCGATGATAGCGCGGCGCGTGGTCGCGCTGGACGGCAACGTTGCCTACGTGCCGCGAGAGTACCAGTCACGCACGACGATCATCACACCGAGTATCGACGCGTTCTGTCCGAAGAACCAAGAGATCGACGACGACATAGAGCGTCATGGGTGATCTGGCGTACACTCCGACTTCTCACCTCGCACGAACGTGACGGTTCGCCGCGCCGGTGATCTCAGCACGGCGCTGCTCAACCTTCCCGTGGGCGCGACGGTCGGCGTTCGGGGCCCATATGGGCGCGGCTTTCCGCTCAGCGATCTCGCGCAGCCGACGATCTATGTTGCGGGGGGCTGTGGGTTGGCGGCGCTCAAGGCTGCGATCGACCTTCACGTCGCAACGCGACCGTTCGCGACCGACATCGCCGTCGTGTACGGCGCACGCACTCCGGATGCCCGCGTGCTCCGATCGGCCCTCGAGGCGTGGCGCTACGCCGAGAACGTCCTCGTGCTCGAATGCGTGGAGGAGGCTGATGACGCGTGGCCAGGGCGACGCGGCACGGTCGTCGATCATCTGCCCGACGCGCTGGCTCGGGTCCGGCCCACCCGGGCGGCGATCTGCGGACCGGCCGCCATGCTCCGGCCGACCGCGGAGACGCTCGTCCGCGCCGGGATCGACGCCTCGAACGTCCATCTCGTGGTCGAGCGCTCCATGGAGTGCCCCAGCGGAGCGGGCGGCCACGGCGATGTGCACCACAGCACCCCGTGCACTGACGGTCCGGTGTCCTCGTACGCTGAGCTCCGCTGGTTGCCGGATGCCTTCGGGCGGCAGCCCGGCTCCGGCGTCGCTCTCGCACGCTGAAGGTTCCCGTATCAGGCAGAAATCCGCTACACAGCGCACCGGAGGCTCAGTCATGGCGAATCGCAAAAGGCTCGCGATCCTCGTGGGCGGTGGGCCGGCGCCCGGCATCAACGCGGTCATCAGTGCCGCGACGATTCGCGCCGTGCTCGGGGGCGTCGACGTCCTCGGTATACGCGATGGGTTCGAGTGGATCATGCGCGGTGACATCGATCACGTGCGTCCGCTCACCATTCGCGATGTGAGTCGCATCCATGTTCGCGGCGGATCCTACATCGGCATCTCGCGGGCCAACCCGACACGAGACCCGGAGCATCTCGAGAACGCGGTGACATCCCTGCTTCGACTGAACGTGGCACAGCTGATTACGATCGGCGGCGACGACACGGCCTTCTCGGCGATGAAGCTGGCGGAGCGCTCGGCCGGGCGTATTCGGGTCGTGCACGTTCCCAAGACGATCGACAACGACCTCGACCTCCCGCCGGACATCGATACGTTCGGGTACCGGACCGCCCGCCACTTCGGCTCAGAGATCGTGAAGAACATCATGGTCGATGCCCAGACGACGTCGCGCTGGTATTTCATCATTGCGATGGGGCGTAAGACCGGCCACCTCGCCCTCGGCATTGGCAAAGCGGCCGGGGCGACCGTCACGCTCATTCCGGAAGAGTTCGGACCAGACGGCATTCGCCTGAAAGCGATCGTGGACACACTGGTAGGCGCCATCATCAAGCGTCTCAGCTATGGCCGGCGTGACGGGGTCGCGGTGGTTGCCGAGGGCGTCGTCCTCGGGATGCACCCCGAGGATATGGCCTACCTGCCCGACGTTGAACGCGATGCGCATGGCAACCTGCGCATTGCCGAGGTCGATATCGGCGAGACACTCAAGAAGGCCGTGCAGGCCCGGCTTCGTGAGTTGGAAGTCAAAACCACCATCGTTGCCAAGAACATTGGCTACGAGCTTCGCTGCGCTGATCCCATTCCGGACGATCTCGAGTACACCCGCGACCTTGGGTACTGTGCCGCCAAGCATCTCCTCGACGGCGGTAATGCGTCGATGGTGTCTCTCCAGGGCGGCCGTTTTGTCGCTGTACCGTTCGCCGCCTTGCTCGACCCCGAGACCGGCCGTGCGCGGGTCCGAGCCGTGGATGTCTCGTCCGTCCGCTACGCGATCGGTCGGCGTTTCATGATCCGACTGCGGCGTGACGACTTCGAGGATCCACACGAGCTTGCGAAGTTCGCCGCGACCGCGCGCATGTCTCTCGAGAAGTTTCGCGAGGAGTTCGAGTACTTGATTTCGCTGGAGCCACCGCAGCTCCAGCTCGAGCCCCCGGAGGCGATGACCACCTGAATGCATCGTCCTATTGGCTGACGCGCTTTCTGATTCTGCGGCTTCTGGGGCTGGTCTACCTGGTCGCGTTCTTGTCGTTGGCGCACCAGGTGCTGCCGTTGATCGGGACGAACGGGCTCCTCCCAGTGCCGGACTTTCTCGAGCGCGTGGCGATGCGCGCGGGATCGCGTGGGGCGGGGTTCGCGGCGTTGCCGAGCGTCTTCTGGCTGCACAGCGCGGATACGTTCCTGCTGGCGCTCGCCTGGGTGGGAGTTGGCGGAGCGGCGGTCGTGCTCGCGGGGTACGCAAACGCGATCCTGCTCGCCGTGTTGTGGGTGCTCTACATGTCCTTCGTTCACATCGGACAGGTCTGGTACGGCTATGGGTGGGAGATTCAGCTGCTCGAGACGGGGTTTCTCGCCATCTTCCTGGTGCCGGTGTTGGACGGGCGGCCGTTTCCGCGTACCGCGCCCCCGACCGCGGTGCTCTGGCTCTATCGCTGGTTGATCGCCCGCATCATGCTGGGCTCGGGATTGATCAAGCTCCGGGGCGATCCGTGTTGGCGCGATCTGACCTGTCTTCAGTACCACTACCAGACGCAGCCCGTTCCGAACGCGTTGTCGCGGGTCCTGCACTTCATGCCGACGTGGTTCCACCAGCTCGGTGTTCTCTGGAACCATCTGACCGAGCTGGTCCTGCCCTGGCTGGCTTTCGGTCCTGCGCTGGTGCGGCGCGGCGCGGGTGTGCTCCTCGTCGCCTTTCAGGTGTTCCTGATCGCCAGCGGGAATCTCTCGTTTCTCAACTGGTTGACGATCGTGCCGTGTCTCGCTTGCCTCGACGACGGGTTCCTGCGTCGGTTATTACCACGCGCGTTGGTACGGCGTGCCGAAGACGCGGCGGACCGCGCTCTACCAGCATCGATGGCCGGTCGGGTGGCGGTCGGCGCGCTCGTCGCAGTGGTCGCGCTGCTGAGCATCGCGCCGGTGCAGAATCTGCTCTCCTCACGTCAGGCGATGAACACCTCGTTCGACCGGCTCCATCTCGTCAACACGTACGGCGCATTCGGGAGTGTCGGGCGGCAGCGCCCGGAGCTCGTCGTCGAGGGCACGGATGAAACCGCGATCACCGAGACGACCGAATGGCGTCCCTACGAGTTCAAGTGCAAGCCGGGGGCGGTCGCTCGTCGTCCATGTCAGATTTCGCCGTATCACTACCGACTCGACTGGCAGATCTGGTTCGCGGCGATGTCGGACGTGCGCCGGCATCCGTGGACGATTCATCTCGTCGCGAAGCTCCTGGAAGGAGATCCGGCGGTCCTGACCCTGTTCGCGGAGAACCCATTTCCGGACGGGCCGCCCCGGTACGTGCGCATCATGCGCTATCGCTACGAGTTCGTGCCGCGCGGCGACGCGTCAGGCGCCTGGTGGCAACGCGAGCTCGTCGGGCAATGGTTTCCGCCGCTCGAGGCCGACGGCGTTCGCATGCAACGGATGCTCCGCGAGTACGGGTGGTCGGTCCACGTGCCCGTGCGGTAGCGTTGAGAGGGGCGCCTCGTCAGGCTGCAGCGGGTCGCAATACCCGGACCTCTTTTTCGAGGGAGGTTCCCAACCGATCCTTCTCTACCTCGAGATCGTAGCGCGCCTGCAGATTGAGCCAGAACCTCTCCGAGAGGCCGAAGTACCGAGAAAGCCGCAGCGCTGTATCCGCGGTAATCCCACGCTTTCCCAGGATGATTGCATTGATCCGGCGTGGATCTACTCGTACGTCCTTCGCAAGCCGGTACTGGCTGATCTCGAGTGGTTTGAGAAACTCCTCACTCAGGATCTCGCCAGGATGAATAGGTCGCGTTCTCTTCGTCATCGGGATTACCTCATTCGTGATAGTCGACGATCTCGACGTCGTGGGCGTCTCCATCTCTCCACTGAAAGCAAATTCGCCACTGGTCGTTGATCCGGATGCTGTGCTGCCCCCGTCGGTTGCTCCCCAATTTTTCCAATCGATTTCCTGGAGGAACTCGTAGATCGCCAAGCGATCCGGCTGCCTCGATGATGAGGAGCTTCCGCAGCGCCGCTCGGTGCAGTGTGACTGAGAAGCGCCGTGGCCGTTCGCGACGGAATACTTTTGCGGTGTCCCGGTCGGCGAAGGACTTAATCACTCGTCCGAATAATAGCGTATCGCGCTATTAGCGGCAAGCGCTATTAGTCTCTACTATCGTCGGCTGGCGGTCGGGCTGGCTACGGCGTGGCGGCTTCGCGGCGCTGCAGGCTTTCGGCGGGCCACAGATCCGCGCGGTCGTAGAACACGTCGAACGATGGAGCATCGTCCGGGAGTTGGACCCAGGGCAGTTTCGAGCGCGTAAAGATGTGGGCGTTCGGTGGCAGTGCCGACGGATCGTCGAGGGTTCCGACCCGAACGAAGCGGAGTTCGGGCGTCTGGCCGTAGTCGCTCCAGACTGCCGTCTTGCAGTCCGGGCAGCGATAGAGGTCGTGCACTTGCCCACTGCCGGATCCGACGGGCGTGGGCTCGGGGTCCCCCGCCAGTTTCTCGATCCGGTTCGTCTCGATGCAGGCGTTGATCGCAAAGGCACTTCCAGTCTGCACCTGGCAGTACGTGCAGTGGCAGCAGTTCACGAACATCGGTCGCGAGGTGAGCCGGTACCGGATCTTGCCACAGAAACATCCGCCTTCGAGTGCGTCCGACATGTTCGGACCTCCTGTGCGGGGTTGCCGCTACCCGGCGAGCTTCAACCGGTTCGCGATGTTGTTGCGTTGCATGTTGGAGGAGCCACCGACGATCGGCATGCCAAGGAGATCGCGCACGTGCCGCTCCATGCTGTATTCGCCGGAGAGGCCGTAGGCGCCCATCACGCGCTGACAGATGATCGCGATCTCGACGGCGGTCTCGGCGACGAAGAGCTTGGCCATCGAGGTCTCGACGCCACACGGGCGTCGGGCGTTGGCGAGGGTGACCGCGTGGTGCAGCATGTGCCGGCATGCTTCGAGCTTGGTACGTGCATCGACGAGGGCATGTCGCACCGCTTGATGCCCACTGATCGGCCGTCCGAACTGTTGGCGCTCCTGACCGTAGCGCCACGCCTCCTCGACTGCGGCCTGTGCGATCCCGAACGTGATGGCGGTGATCTCGATGCGCTCGACGTCGAGGGCTTCGCCGGCCAGCATGCCCCAGCCGCGATTCCACGCCTGCGGGCCGCCGACCACATTGTCGAGCGGAATCTCGACGTCCTCGAAGATGACGTCACTGCTGAGGGTGTACCGGATGTTGGCGTGCTCGATGGGCTGGATGGTGACGCCGGGCGTTCGCGGTGGAATCAGCACCAGGGAGAGATTCGCGTAGCGCGGCGCATCGCCATCGCTCTGCACGAGGCAGTAGATGTAGTCGGCGAAGTCGGCGCCGGTGCACCAGCGTTTGGTGCCATTGACGATGACGCTGCTGCCGTCGGGGGCGCGGCGCGCAGTCGTGCCGACACTCGCAAGGTCGCCGCCGACATCGGGTTCGGTGAGCCCGTAGGCGAAGAGCAGCTCGCCGCGTGCCAATCGGGGCAGCAGCGACCGTTTCTGCTCGTCGGAGCCGTTCTCCGAGATGTTCACCCCACCATAGAAAGCGCAGTGGACGAACGGTCCCGCGAGGCATGCTCCGTGTCGGCAGAGTTCTTCGATGACGGCGACCGCCGCGAGGAGATCGCGTCCTTGTCCACCGTACTGCTCGTCGATGGTCAGACCGCAGACGCCGAGAGCGGCCAGCTTCCGGAAGACCTCCGGAGGAAAGCGATGCTCGCGATCCCACTGCCGCACCTTCTCCGGTGGCATCTCCGCCGCTCCGAACCGGCGCACGGTCTCGCGCAGCTGCGTGACATGATCGGGTTCGTTTGGGAATGGCATGATGGCGGTGCTTAGTAGCCCCCGATGCGTGTCGGCGCCAGCCACGTACCAATGCAAGAGGCCGGTGCACTTGGAGATCGCGAATGACTCCGGCCTGACTGTGCCCGTGCCGTGCCCGAACGATGTGCAGGGCTCCTGCCCTGGAGAACAGGAGCCCTGCACGCCGCGCTCGGATGGGCAGAACTCCTGCCCTGGAAAACAGGAGCCCTGCACACCGCGCTCCGATGGGTAGAGCTCCTGCCCTGGAGAACAGGAGCTCTGCACACCGCGCTTCGATGGGCAGAACCGTACTGCCCTACGGTCGGACTTCGAGCACCAGGTTGAACGGGGTTTCGGTCGCACGGCGGAAGCGGGTGAAGCCGGCGCGCTTCACGACCTCGCCGAGCTGGCCTTCGCCGGCTTGGGCGCCGAGGCCGAGGCCGACTTCCTGCGAGAGGGATGCCGGGGTGCAGACGAGCGTCGAGACCGAGTAGAAGACCCGGCCGATCGGATTCAGATTGTCGGCAAGGTCGTCGTTCGCGAACGGCTCGACAAGCAGCCAGGTGCCATCGGGCTTCAGGGACTTCCGCACGTGTTCGGACGCGCCCACGGGATCGCCCATGTCGTGCAGACAGTCGAAGAAGGTGACGAGGTCGAAATCGGTGCCGGGGTAGGTCTTGGCCGCTGCAACTTCGAATGTCACGCGATCCGAGAGACCGGCCTCGGCCGCCCGCTCGCGTGCGCTCTCGATCGACTCGGCGTGATAGTCGAAGCCGACGAATGTCGAGTTCGGGAACGCCCGCGCCATGATGATGGTCGAGGCGCCGTGGCCGCAGCCGATGTCCGCCACCTTCGCTCCGGCCTCGAGCTTTTCCTGCACGCCGTCGAGCGCCGGGATCCAGGACTCGACCAGGTTGGCGAGATAGCCGGGACGGAAGAAGCGTTCCGTCCCCTCGAAGAGGCCGGGATCGTGTTCGTGCCAGCCGACGCCGCCACCGTTCTTGAAAGCCTCGGTTACTTTCGGCTCTGCTTTCATGGCCGAGGTCATGCCCTGGAAGCCGCCGAGGACGCAGGCCGGGCTGGTCTCGTCGGTGAGCGCCGCAGCGTGCTCGTCCGGGAGGGTGTAGGACTTGGTGGCGCGATCGTATTCGACGTAGCCTGCGGCGGCTTGCGCCGAGAGCCACTCGCGCACCAGGCGTTCACCGGTGTCGGTGCGCTTCGCCAGCTCCTCCGACGTCAGCGGACCCGCGCCAGCCATGGCCCGGTACAGTCCGACCTTGTCGCCGATGACGACGAGCGACGCCGTGAGCGCGCTCCCGAGATCACCCATCGCTTTGCCAACGAATGCGTGCACCTTCTCCATATCGACGTCCATGATGTCTCCTCTTGTCTCTCTCGTCCGGTAGTCGGAGTTGAGGTTTCAGCGTTGTCTGGCTCCGGTATCGCAAGTGCGATGCCAACCGCCCAGGATCGTAAGGGCTTGAAATTCCAAGGGCCTACCACAATCCCCTTGGACCAATGGTGGTTCATGGGCCATAAGTGGCCCGGGTGGCCCATGACCTGAGGCCAACACACCGTGGAAGGGGAATCGAGACGTGGCTGACGTGAAGGGGCAGGGCGATCCGACGCCGGCACTGGTCGGCAACGCGGATTCGATCGAGGCCTTGAGAGCGCAGATCCGTCATCTGGTCTCGTTCGACGGCGTCCGGAATCCGCACGTGCCGACCGTCCTCCTCCTTGGGGAGACCGGCACCGGCAAGGGGCTGGTGGCCCGGTGGATGCACGAGAGCGGGCCACGCAACCAGGGCCCGTTCATTGATGTGAACTGCGCTGCGATTCCGGAGACGATGCTCGAATCGGAGCTCTTCGGTTTCGAGGCCGGCGCCTTCACCGATGCGCGACGACCGAAGCCGGGACTGTTCGAGGCGGCTTCGGGCGGGACGCTCTTCCTCGACGAGATCGATGCCCTCACGGGGCCGCTGCAGAGCAAGCTCTTGAAGGCGATCGAGGAGAAGCGGGTGCGGCGGCTTGGTGCGGTCGAGGCGCATCACGTCGACGTCAAGTTGGTGGTGGCGACGCAGAGCGATCTCCGTGGCCGTGTGGAGAGCGGGACGTTTCGCGCCGACCTCTACCATCGGCTCGCGGTGGTGATCCTCACGGTGCCGCCGCTGCGCGAGCGCGGGAGTGACGTCACGGTTCTCGCGGAGCACTTTCTCGCGACGTACGGTCGCGCGCACGGGCTACCGCCGCGCCGACTACGCGATGACGCGGTAGCCTGGCTCGCGGCGCAGCCGTGGCCGGGCAACGTGCGCGAGCTTGGTCATTTGATGGAACGGGTGACGCTACTCTCTCCCGACGCCGACGTGGGTGCCACAGACCTGGAGGCGCTCGCCGCTCCAGCGCCGATATCGCAGCCGTCGGCCGCGCCGCCGCGTCCGACTACG
>Ga0315338_1000726_pt1 | contig 60289 bp, 53 predicted proteins | sample ASW8metaG_FD_204518 | JGI IMG/M metagenome (GOLD analysis project Ga0315338, IMG submission 204518) | Ammonia-oxidizing marine archaeal communities from Monterey Bay, California, United States - ASW #8 | ecosystem: Environmental > Aquatic > Marine > Coastal | place: USA: California | collected...
CTCGAGAGGAACGGGGAGAAGCTCTCGAAGTTCCATGGCGCGGTCGGTGTCGAGGACCTTCGCGCGCGCTATGACGCGCGGGAATTGTGCGGACTGCTCGCGAGCTTCGTCGACCTCGTGCCGAAGGGAACGGTCTGTCGACCGATCGACCTCGTCGAAGAGTTCGACTGGGAGCGCGTGCGCGGCACGGACGTCGAGATCGTCTGGGAGGCCGAGCCCGAGCCGACTCTCAGGAAGGGCTGATCTCGAGGACCGAGAACTCGGCGGGGACGCCCACGCGAAGCGGGAAGCCGTAGAAGCCCGTACCGCGATGCACGTAGAGGCGGCTGCGTCCGCGAGCGAAGAGACCCTGGTCGGGCCAGCGCGTTCGCGACAGGACCGTCCAGTCGAGTCCCAAGGAGACGAGGCCGACCTGCCCGCCATGCGTATGACCCGAGAGGACGAGGTCGACCTCGTCGTCCGGGACCGCGTAGAAGGCGCCGGGGTCGTGTAGGAGCAGGAAGCGGAGATGATCGTCTCGGCGCGGGAAGCGGCGCAGGAGCGTGTCGAGATGTTCCCGGCGCCCCTTGCTCACGTAGTCCGAACCGACGACTTGCACGGACCCGACAGGCGTATCGAAACAAGTCTCTTCGTCGATCAGGAGTTCGATGCCGATCGCGCTCATCGCGTCGCGAACGTGATCGGGCGCTTCGTGATCGTGATTGCCGAAGATCGCGGCACAGCGATCCGCGATCGGCGTGAGCGGACGCAGCGCCTCCTCGAGGCAGCCGGGCGAGCCCATGCTCTCCATCGTGAGAAAGTCGCCGGTCAGCATGACGAGGTCGGGGTCGCGCGCGACCAACCCCGCGACCTGGTCGCGCAAGCGCGCGACGCTCTGCCACGGGCCTAAATGCGTGTCCGAGAGTTGGACGAGACGCAGCGGCCGATCGAGCTGGGGTTCGGGCTCCCGCCCTCTGAAGCGTTCGACGGGTACGCGCTGGATCTTCTCGGGTCCCTGGGGCGAGAGGCGGAAGCGCACGGTCTCGGGTCGCGTCGTCATCGACGTCACGATCGAGAGCGCGGCGACCGCGAGCGGGAGAGCCTCGACCAAAGTCCAGATCGTCAGGAGCCCCGTCCAGCCCATCGACTCGAACGTGAAGCGAAAGGGGTACAGAACGAGGAGCCAGGGGCCGGAGAGCATGCCGCCGGCGATGAAGGTCTGCGCGGGAACCGAGACGAGCCAGCGAAAGATCGAGCCGCGCATGCGTGCGCGAACCAGATGCGTGAACTGGATCCCCGCCGCCGCCATGGAATAGGCGAAGAGCAGATCGAGCCCGAACGCGATCTCGGGCGAGGCGAGCATGCGCAGGCGGGAGTGCAAGATCAGCGCGGCCGGAAGCGAGAACGTCAGGATGACGGCGCTGAAGATCGCGTAGAAGCGACCGCGCACGAACGCGGCATAGACGGGAACGCCGATCCAGGTGAGCAGGGCGAGGATCGGAAAGACCCGGGACAGGTCGTCAGTCACGCGCGACCTCCGCGATCGAGTCGAAGCACGACGTCGCGCCGGACGTCGAGTCCACGCGCCTTGAACATGGGCCCGGCCTCGAGCCATTCACTCTGCCACAAGATCTCGAGCTCGAAGGCAGAGCCGAAGAGGGCTTCGACTTCGGTGGGCGGTACCGAATGCGGCGGGCCGCTCATCTTCGATTGATCGTATTCGACGCTGATCATGAGGATCGTGACCCGTCGGGGCAGGATTCGGATGAGATGTTCTGCATATCGCTTTCGGATGTCTGGGGGCAGCGCGACCAGGGAGCCGCGATCGTAGCAGGCGCGGACGCTCGAGACGGATGCTGCCTCGAGGTCGAAGAGATCGCCGCAGTAGAGCTCGAATCCCGGCGCGCGAAACGCTTCGAGTGCCCCGTCGGCTTCGCGCTCGACGTCGAACCCGGCTTCGGCGAAGAAGTCCCGGATTGCGACGGGAGAGATCTCGACACCGACGACCGGATGCCCATGGTCGTGCAGCCAGTGCATGTCGAGGCTCTTGCCGCAGAGCGGGACGAAGACCGCCGAGTCGGGTTCGACGTCGAGGTCGAGCCAGTATTTCGAGAGGAGTGTGTTGGCTTCCGGTTGGTGGAAGCCGAGCTGGTTCTTCTCCCAGCGTTCGTGCCAGAAGTTGGCGTCCAAGACGTCTCCGATCCTGTTGAGTTCGGCCGTACGGCGCCGCCGGCCGCTCTGTTCCGATCGAGCGCTCCGCTATGTTGGCAGAGCGCTCGAACATCGAAAGGTCCGCATGCTCCGATTCTACGATTTTCATGAGTCCGGCAACGGCTACAAGGTTCGCCTGCTTCTCTCCCAGCTCGACATCTCCTGTGAGCGGATCGAGATGGACATCCTGAAGGGGGAGACGCGAACCCTCGAGTACCTCGCGCTCAACCCGAACGGCCGCATCCCGCTCCTCGTTCTCGAAGACGGGCGCACGCTCGCCGAATCGAACGCCATCCTCTTCTACCTGTCACAGGACACCGACTACTGGCCGAAAGATGCCTATGCCCGAGCGCAGGTCCTGCAATGGATGTTCTTCGAGCAGTACAGCCACGAGCCCTACATCGCGACCGTTCGCTTCTGGACCTTTGCGGGACAGCTCGACGAACATGCCGACGAACTGCCCGAGCGGCGCAAGCGGGGCGAAGCCGCGCTCGACGTGATGGAATCGCATCTATCAGAGAACGATTTCTTCGTGGGAAACGCCTACTCGATCGCGGACATCGCGCTCTACGCGTATACGCATGTCGCAGACGAAGGAGACTACGACCTTTCGGGTCGTCCGAAGATCCGGGCATGGCTCGCCCGCGTCGCGGCACAACCCGGGTATGTCGGGATCGAGGATCTCGGCGAGTAGGTCTTCGCCACCGGCTCGATCGATCGAATCGTCGAAGCGAGCCTCGGCCGAGCTGCCGATCAGCCGTCTCCTTCTGATTCCCCGAGATCCGACGGGGCGCTCGACGGCTGATCGATGCACGGCCCGACGTGTTGGGCGTCCCACTCGGTGATGATCGAGAGCCTTCGCCCGCCCATCTCGAAATTGACCGTGGTCTTTCCTTCGCCCTTGTCGCCGTCGACTTCGAACGAGCCGCGGCCGCGCGAGCGCTGACCGCTGATCTTGCACTTGAGCTTCCAGGTGAGGGCGTTCTCGGAGGCTTTGACGCTGCGGATTCGGCAGCCCTGGGACTCCGCCCAGGGCATCAGGTCCTCGGCCGTGATCGGTTCGTCCGTGACGCAGGTCTGGAGTCGTTTCTCGGAGGCCTCGGTCTGGAGCGGCATCTGGATTCGGACATCGAAGATCCAGGTCCCCGGCTTCATCTGGATGCCGTCGTCGTCGGCCGCCGAGGCGTTCGACGACCCCATCGCGATCGCCGCGAAGAGGAGTCCGCAGAGGAGCGTGAAGAGAAGGGTGAAGGTCGAGTCCGATTGAATCTGGCGCATGGGCATCCCCGTAGACTTCCGGGCATGATGGCGCCGCCCGGTGTCCGACGGCTTGTTGGCGCCGCATCCGACTATACCTGCTCCCGGCGGGCGGATCGACGAATTCTGGCCACTGCTATGCGCGATGACATCGGATGTCCGTCACACTCGAGAGGTCTCCGCGCGTCGCGGTCGACCTTCAAGTGGCGGCGATCCGTACCCGAAAACCGACTATCGTTGGCAGCGTTTCAGTCGGGAGCCACCCGTGTACGCACACCACGAAGAATCGATCGCAAATCTCGTTCGCCATTTCGAAGATGATCCGGAACCTCGCGCGGTGTTGTTGGCCGGGTCGATCGCGCATGGCTTCGAAAATCCCGAATCGGACGTCGACCTCCTTCTGATCGTCACCGACGAGGACTATCGCGCCCGCGCCGCGGAGAAGCGGCTGAATTTCTTCGACGTCGAATGCTGCACCTACGAAGGGGGCTATGCCGAGGGCAAGTATCTGAGCGAGCGTTTTATCGAGGAGGTCGCGGAGAAGGGCAGCGAGCCCGCGCGTTTCGCTCTCCACGACGCCAGCGTCCTGGTGGCTCGCGAGGATTACTCCGACTGCCTCCAGCGGATCGGCCGCTATCCAGCCGAAGGCAAGGACGATCGGATCAGTCGCTATTTCGCCCAGGTCGAGGCGTGGCATTGGTACGCGACCGAGGCCATTCGACTCGAGAACGACTACCTGCTCGGGACGGCCATCAGCAAGCTCGCACTCTTCGGCGGACGGCTGATCCTGACCGACAACGAACTCTTCTATCCCTATCACAAGTGGTTCGTGCGCGTGCTCGAATCCGCGCCCGACAAGCCCGACGCATTCATGGAGGCTTTTCATGCGCTGCATCGCGCCCCGACTCTCGAGAGCGTGACGCGATTCCGCGACCTCTGCGTGTTCCACAAGAACTGGTCGACACCCGAAGGCGGATGGCCGGTCCAGTTCCTCTTCGACAGCGAGCTCAACTGGCTCGGGGGCGATCCGCCGGTCGACGACTTGTAGGAGGCGACGACAGAAGGACGAAGCGACCGATTAAGCGGTCTGGTCATGCCCCGTGTCGAGAATCTTGAGCCCCGTATGGAAGCTTACGACCGCGGCGACGCGACGCGCAGTGAACTCGCTTGAGTACTCGCCGACGGACATCGTTTCGTCGTGCAGATGCACGAGGCCGTCTTCGCTCGCGAAGGGAATGCGTCCTTCGAGCGTCACGAACCAGACTTCCTGATCGGAGTCGTCAGCGCCCTGCGCCATCCGCCACCGCTGGAAGACCCGAACGTGATCGAACTCGTCGAGCGAGCGGCCCGGAGCATCGGCGAGTCGGGGCAGGGGGTTGCGCGTCCTGCCGCTGACGACGAGAACGCAACGCCGGTCGCGATCGAGCCAAATCTGTTCGTACGGCGTCGCGCCCAGATGGAACGCGACCGCGAAACCCGCGGCGATCATCGAAGCCCCGAGGGCCCAGTTCATTCGCGGACTCGGCAGTTCGAGTCCCGACGTCGTCGCGGCGACGAGGGCGCCGAAACCGAGTAGCAGCACCGCAAACACGTACCACCAGCCCGCGCGATTCGACGCGAGAAGTACGTGGTTCGATGTCGAGACGGGAAGCGTGTCGAGGATCTCCGAGGGCTCGAGAAATCGAATCTGCTCCTCGATCGGAACGGAATCCTCGAGCGTCGCTTCGATCTCTCTGATCGCCGTATCATCCCAGAGCAGGGTGATCGACTCGGGTCCTTCGTCCAGGTTGGACGGTTCCGTCCAGAAGACCAACTGGAGACCGCCGGGGCGATCGCCGGTGGCGAGCGCAGGATCGCTCGGCGAAGCGCCGGGACTCTGGATGCGCAGGTATTGCAGGATCGTGTCGACGTAGGCGGCGTCGCAGGAAAAGTCGACTTCGATGTTGCCGGCGAACTCGCCGCCGGCCATCACGCGGCAGGTGTCGAAGCGAGCTTCGAACTCGTTGGCGCCGTCCTTTAGGAGGGCCGTTAAGGATCGTTCCATGGCCAGGATCCTGGTCGTTGGCTTCCGTTCATTCAGCGGACGAACGAGCCGAGAACTAAAGTCCGGCGGATCGCTCCGAGCGCCTCACGAGCTGCTTGCGGCTGCCTAACTCGATCGTCTCCCGATGTTTCCCCATGTTATAGTGCCTAGCGATGCCCTTGGATGACGATGCGTTTTTCGAAGCCAGCTCGGTCCAGCCGGACGCTGTATCGACTTTTCCCATTAGGGCATCGCCTCTGGTCATCTTCTTGCTCGCCTTCGCGAGTCTCGGGTTCTTTCAGCTGTATTGGATCTATCGAGTGTGCGCCGTCGCTCCGACGGGTAGCGTTCTCAGAAGGCATCCAGGACCGCTCGCATTTGCATCGGCTGCTCCAATCCTGAGCGGATTCGTCTTCTTTGAGATTCTCGACGCCTACCGAAAGAACTCACGACGCGAACGGATTGCCAGCATGATTCCGACGTGGCTTCCGCTTGGAGCGGTCGTCGTGTTCTCGATGGTGCTCATCCTCGATCCCGTTCGCCCCTACTGGGGACCAGCTTGGCTCCTCCTCGCGCTGCCAGTCTCGATCGCGCAGGCTGGATTGAACGAACTAACCGAGGTCGTTTCGCCAGCGCGATCGCGATCGCGCGCGGTCGTGTCGACCGCAATTATCACGGGAGGACTGGCGTCCGTCCTGGCCGTCGCGTGGTTCGAGGACTGGCAGCGCTTGGACTCGATGATGTCGGGTCGACTAGAGGCCGGAGCACGCGTCTTTGCGATCGATCGATCGTTCTCCATCGAGGTGCCCGATGCGGGTTGGCGAAAGCTGGTCCCGGGTACAGTCGGGGACTCGGACGCGTTGGTCGAGCTAGCCAGCGCCGACGAACTCAGCTGGATCATCGGCTACCGGCTTCCGCCCGATGGCACTCTCAACGGGGCTGTGCTCGCGCGCTATGAAGTCATCCATTCGGTTGAGGGCATTTCCGAGAGTTCCGATAGACGGTTCTTCTGGAGCCCCGAGCGATTGGACGTTGCGTCGTATGCCACGTACGAAGTCGGTGACGGTCGACTCTTCCGCGGGCACTACGAGGTCCTGACGATTAGGAGCGAGGACGAAGCAATCGAATTGATTGGTTTCACCTCACGACGGATGGAAGAACGTCCCCCTCTCGAAAAGATGCTCAGGAGTCTGGAGCTCACCGATGAGTAGTGGAGCTATTCTTCCGATCTTGCGGGTGCTGATCGCGGGAATCATTGTCTTGCCCGCAGCGGTGTCGCACGCCCGTCATCCAGAGTGGCTCTCCACGTCCGACTCGCTTGGCGAAGAATCCGTCGCTCCCGCGGATGCGTACGATGTCGAGCCGGATCGATTCTCGGAATTGAGGGACGCGGGCTTCGGTTTCGTCGAGCTGGTGCACGGCCGGAGCCTGCAAATTCACGAAAACGGCAACTTGAAGGAGACTCTTCTCCTGATGAGACACTTCGTGTCCGAGGATGGAGTCCGCCAGGGCGGCAATCTGCAACTCTCGGTTCGTCCCAGTGTCGAGAGCGTCTCGATCGATGCGGCTTTTCAGCTGGCAGACGATGGTTCTCGAAGCGTCGTTACCCCGGCGAGCATTCAAGTCGTGTCCGAGTCATCGCTCGACATCTTCTCCGACTCTTCGACTGTCGTCGTTCCCTACACGCGTTTGCGCGTCGGCAGTACCGCGGTTCTCGTGGTCACCCGCACGATCCGGACGCGCGAATGGCCACTGCCCTGGTCTCGTATCTACTGGCCACAGGACTTCGTGCCGGTCGAACGGTTCGAAGTCGACGTCACATGGGAAAAGGGCGTTCCCGCTCCGGAATGGTCCAGCAACCTCCTCGGGCTGACCTGTTCGACCCATAGAGAGAACGCGATGCGATGCTCTCGATTCGGCATCGAGGCCATCCGGAACGACCCCGACGTTCGAAGCTGGCTCGACGAGATGCCGAACTTCATAGTCGGAGAGCGTGTCACGTGGAGCGAAGTTTCGAGACGAGAGGCCGAGCTCGTCGAGGCGGCCGCGTCGAGCCTCGCGGCACCCGTGATCGAATCGGAGGGGACGTCTCGCGAACACCTTGAGCGCATCTATCGGTTTGTGGCCGACGAGATTCGATATGTCGCATTCGAAGCTGGGACCGGAGCGGTCGTGCCGCGAGATGCGTCGGTCACGATCGAGCGAGGGTACGGTGACTGCAAGGACAAGGTGGCGCTCTTTCTCGCTCTGGCACGCCAGGCGGGTCTCGATGCATATCCCGTGCTCGTGGCGTCGAACAGGTATCGGCCCGATCGGCTTATCCAACCTGGCTGGCGATGGTTCGATCACATGATGGCATGCGTCGAAGACGTGGAGCCCGAACCCATCTGCGTGGAGCTGACGACTCCCTATGCAGGCATCGGGGAGCTGCCGCAGGAGCTCGAGGGGTCGACGATGCTGGAACTGAGAACCACGCAGCCGGTGGGACTGGCTCCGAGATCCCTTCACATGCCGAGACATTCATGGCGCATGAGGTCCTTCCGAACCAGTCATGTGGATTGCGATGGAAACATCGAAGAGGAGACGCAGCTTCAGGTCGATGGCTCCGCTGCTGTCTGGATCCGCTCTGGTTTGAACGGGTTGACGGCGCTCGAGCGCGCGCGCTGGCTGAACGATCTGTATACGGAAGCGCGCGGCTTCGAGGCTGATGTGGAGATTGAGGCGGCTGGGCTCGACACGCCTGGGACGGGCGTGAGAATCTCCACTCTCGTCACGCACAAGCGCGTCATCGATCCATTGCGCTGGACATCCTGGGTCGAGCGTGAGCCGTGGCTCGCGTTCTTTGCAGAGGCCTTGAGAACGCAGAACCGTCACCATTCCTACTTCATGCGCGGAATCGATTTCGTGTCTCAAACCCACTACTCGGTCTGTCCGGCTTTCTCGCCCTCGGTCGCCTTTGGTGATCTCGATCTGCGCACGGATCTCGGTCAGTACGTGCGATCCCACACAAGGGCGGAGCGGTCGATCACGTTCGAGTCCCGGTTCAGCGCGCCGACGCGGACGATCGAAGTGATCGGACTTCCACGCTTTTCGAAATTCATCGACGCGGTCGTCGAGCAGTCCGAGTTCGGCTTCGCCGTGAGGCGCTCAGAATGAGCATGCCCTCGCCGATGAAAAGCTATGCAGTGCCGGGGCCACATGGCTGGCTCTGGCTATTCGTTTCGCCGGTGGACTACTTCAAGAACTACGGCGGAGTGGTACACCCGGCTCTTCTGATCGCCCTCGTCGGTCTCGGGTCCGCACTGGACCAGACGGAAACGAGCGCGCTCGTTTCCACGCAAGCCACGCGAATCGACAACTGGACACTCCTATGGTCCGCTTGTCTCGTGTCGGCGCCGATCTGGGGCGTGTTGAACTACTTCGTCGGCGGCTGGTGGACCCGTGTCCGCGCCAGCTTCTGCGGGGATCCCGACATGCCCGCGAAGACGGCGAGGCGCGTCTCGATCACAGCGTCCACGATCTTCGCTTCGGCAACGATCGTGTCGTTCCTGGCGATTTCTTTCCTCTTCGAGAGACCCGCAGACTATTTCGCAAGCGAAGAGTTCTGGATCTCGCCGCTGATCTTCGGCGTGTGGTCGAGTTATGCGCAGTACGTGATCGTATGTGATCGCGAGAAGGTTCGACGAGGAGCCGCGCGCTTCTGGTTTCTCGGTCTTCCGCTTGGCGTATTCGGTCTCGTAGCCGTCGGCACGATCGTCTATGCGTTCTTGGGCGGGAACTAACTCTTCGGTTTGGGCCGGATGAACTGGAAATTCGGTCCGTTTTGCGTGGAAAGTCATCCGTGCCCGCGAATCATGTGTCCGACACGATCAACAATTTCCCGATCGTTCCTCGCCCCTCAAGATCCCGATGCGCCTGCCCAGCGTCGGCGAGCGAATAGCGCCCCCCGATCCGCTGTTCCAGCGCCCCATTCTCGAGCCCGCCATAGAACGCGCCCGTACGCATCTCGAGCTCGGCGCGTTCTGCTACGAAATACGCGAGCGACGGACGGGTCACGAAGAGCGAGCCCGGCCGGATTCAGTCGGTTCAGATCGAAGGGCGGAACGGGGCCGCTGGCCTGTCCGAACAGGCAGAGAAGCCCGCGTGGTCGAATCGAGCCGAGACTGCCCTCGAAGGTCGACTGGCCAACGGAGTCGTAGGCGACGTCGACGATCAACAGCTTCTCGGATCCGCCGACTTCATGGATCTCGATCGCCTGCATTTCGTCTTCACCTCGCGTCGCGTGTGGGCATAACGTGTGGCCAGAACGTGTGGGCAGAAAACGCTAGCGCAAGGAGATCAGCGACTTCGGGGGATGTCGTGCAGGACGACGCTGCGACGGGGCGAGTCGACGTCGGGAAACGTGCATGCGTCCATACGCGTTACGACCGGGAAGTCGAGCCGCGGTGTACCTGTTCGCTCGGGGTCGGCGAGCAGGATGGGGCCGCGCGCTCGTGCAGTCGTCAGCAGCCAATCGCGCAGGCCCGTTTCATAGAGGACGTCCGCAGCGAGCATCAGGTCCCATTCGTCGGGTGCGGTCGGCGAGGTCTGGATGTCGAGCCCGTTGTGTTCCGCGTTCAGCTCGGCGGCACGGCGCGAAACCGGGTCGAGGTCGAGGGCGATGACGCTATTCGCGCCGGCGCGCGCGGCGGCGAGCGCGGCGATGCCCGAGCCGGTTCCGAGATCGACGACGCGCTTTCCGCGCACGCGTTCGGGATGATCGAGGACATAGCGCGCGAGCGCTTGGCCGCTGCCCCAACAGAACGCCCAGAAGGGAGGCGCCTCGCCCTCTCGAAGTTCCTCGCAGCCGCCTTCGAGATCGACCTCGTCGCCGAGCAGCCAGAGTTCGAACTCTGGACACAGGGACGGGCGTTGCAAGGCGAGATGTGAGCCGAACGCACCGAGGCGAAGCTCGAGATCCTGGGGATTCATCGCGTGACTCGATTCTCTTGAAGCTGCGTCGTTCGAGATCCGGAGGGAAGGACGGTGCTTCGCGTCAGACGGCGAGCGTACGCCAGAGGCCGATCGACGTCAGGACGATCCCGAGCACGATCACCAGGAATCCCGACCCGCCGATGCCGCCCCAGGCGAAGACGCCGCGGCGATCCTCGGGAGGAATGCGGTCATGGAGGGCGGTCGGCTGTAGCCACCAGCGCGGCGGCAACCGGTCGATCCGAACCAGCGATCGATACAGCAGCCAGTGGTAGACGACCGCCGCCGGGATCCCGTAGAGGAAGCCGAACACGGCCAACCCGATTCCGCCCCAGAGGAGCGATTCCGCGCTGGCGACGAAGGCCCAGCCGACGACGCAGAATAGGACCACGAGGCCCAGGCTGATCAGTGACTCGATCAACGCGACTCCTCGCGTTCGGGAAAGCATCCGCCGGCGAGTCGTCCGCCGACCGAGCGATGCTCGGCCGACGAGACGCCCGCCTCGCGGAAGACCTAGTAGCGGTAGTGATCGGGCTTGTACGGCCCGTCGACGTCCACGTCGAGGTACTCGGCCTGCTTCTGGGACAATCGGGTGAGCTTCACGCCGAGCTTGTCGAGATGCAGTCGCGCGACCTCTTCGTCGAGCTTCTTGGGAAGCACGTACACCTTGTTCTCGTACTTGCCGCCGTTCTCTTGCAGCTCGATCTGTGCGAGGACCTGGTTCGTGAACGAAGCCGACATCACGAAGCTCGGATGACCGGTCGCGCAGCCGAGGTTCAACAGTCGACCCTCGGCGAGGACGAGGACGCTATGTCCGTCCGGGAATCGCCACTCGTCGTATTGCGGCTTGATGTTGATGTGCTCGATGCCCTTGATCTTCTTCAGGCCGGCCATGTCGATCTCGTTGTCGAAGTGGCCGATGTTGCCGACGATGGCCTTGTCCTTCATGCGCGCCATGTGATCGGCGGTGATGATGTCGAAGTTGCCGGTCGTCGTGACGAAGATGTCGGCGGTCTCGACGACGTCTTCAAGGGTCTTGACCTCGTAGCCCTGCATGGCGGCCTGCAGAGCGCAGATTGGATCGATCTCCGTCACGATCACGCGACAGCCCTGACCACGAAGACTCTCGGCCGAGCCCTTGCCGACCTCGCCGAATCCAGCGATGACGGCGACCTTGCCGCCGAGCATCACGTCGCTGGCGCGCATCAGGCCGTCGGGCAGGGAGTGTCGGCAGCCATAGACGTTGTCGAACTTCGACTTGGTGACCGAATCGTTCACGTTGATGGCGGGGAAGAGGAGCTGGCCGTTCTTCTCCATCTGGTAGAGACGGTTCACGCCGGTCGTCGTCTCTTCGGAGACGCCGCGGCAGGTCTCGGCCGTGCGATGCCAGCGCTTGTTGTCGGACTTGGCGATCTTGCGCAGGAGGTCGAGGATCACGCCCCATTCCTCTGCGTCGGTCTCGGGGTTGAAGTCCGGGATCTTCTCGGCCTTCTCGAACTCGAGACCCTTGTGGATCAGGAGCGTGGCGTCGCCGCCGTCGTCCACGATCAGTTCGGGACCCGAACCGTCGGGCCAGCACAGCGCCATGTCCGTGCACCACCAATATTCTTCGAGGGTCTCGCCTTTCCACGCGAAGACCGGGACGCCCTTCGGATCCTCGGGCGTGCCGTTCGGGCCGACGACCGTCGCGGCAGCGGCATGGTCCTGGGTCGAGAAGATGTTGCACGAGACCCAGCGCACGTCGGCGCCGAGCGCGGTCAGGGTTTCGATCAGCACGGCGGTCTGGATCGTCATGTGAAGGCTGCCCATCACGCGGACGCCGTCGAGGGGCTTCGATTTCCCGTATCGCTCGCGCAACACCATCAGGCCCGGCATCTCATGCTCGGCGAGTTCGATTTCCTTGCGTCCCCAATCGTTGAGGCTGAGGTCGGCGACCTTGAAGTCCGGGGCGGATGCTTGCGACATGATCTGAGAGTCTCCTGGTTGGATCCGGATACATTTGAATAATCGAATATACTGGTGGATTACTTGAGGGCTGTCAACCGTCTCGACCTCGGAGAGCGGAAATTCCCTGGAATTCCCGGGACGTCCGCGTATCCAGGCGTGTGGATCTGCGTAAAAGCGAACCCGTTCTCAAAGCCGAGAGAGCGATCGAAGGGCCCGGATGGGGGCGGACTGGGCGGACCCGTCGCTGGCGGCTAGTCGAGGGCGATGTGGGGGCTCGAGCGGGCTAGCGGAGGACGGCGGCGACGACGAAGGCCGCCAGAGCGAGCGACGAGAAGACCGCGCCGACGACCCAGCGCAGGGTGCGGTTCTGGTCTGCGATCGTTGCCTCGAGTCGGCGCTGTTGTTCCGAGACCTGCAGGAGTGAGTCCTGCAGTTCGCCGAGCGCGCCGAGCTGTTCCTCGATGTCCCAGAGCTGCGTCAGCCGCTGCTCGACCTGATCGGAACGGCCGACGAGCTCGACATGACTTCGCTCGAGCTTCGACTCCACTGAGACGAGCGCCTGGAGCATTGGTTCGACGATGCGTTTTTCGATCGAGTCACTCGAAGGGGTGACGGACGAGCTGCGTTGGGTCGGCGATTCGGTCGCTGCGACCAGCGACTTCCTCGCGCGGACGAGTGGACCGGTGGCGGCGGGCGTCGGTGAGTTCATCTGCGCTGTTTCATCCTCGGTCTTCGTGGCGCGGCGGCCGAGGGAAATGCGTCTCCAGAACGACGGACGTTGTTTCGGCGCTCCGCGCGATTCGGATCCACGATCCCCCGGCAGCGCGAGGCCTCGTCTTTCGGGGGGCACAGACGTGTTCTGGGCATTCTCTGGAGAATCGGACGTGGCTCGAAGGCCGTCGCCAGAAGAGTCGGAAGGGTCGAAAGAGTCGGAAGACACGGGTGTGAACTCCACTCTGCCTCCACGGTCGACTTCGGGATCGCTCACACCACCCGTCCTTTCGCCGAGGGGATCGGAATTCGCGGACGAAGGCGTCTCGGGCAAGACCAGCTCGGTCGACCTCTCGGAGATCTCTGCCCCGTGTGCCCTCGAAGTTGCCGACTCGGTCATCAGCCCCCCATCCAATCGGCAACGCCATCATACAGCGAGTTGGTCACGCTGACCGCCTCGTCGGCGTTCCGCAATGCTTCCAACCGCGTTTCGACGACGCGATTCCTGCTGGCTCGAGTTTCGTGTCTAGAACCCCACGCCCTAACCGTTCGGCGAGCGTCGGGACGTGGCGAGGAGCGCGCGGACCTCGTCGGGTTCGATCTGATAGGCGCGCCCGCAGAAGTCGCAAACGATCTCCTGGCTTTGATGTTGCGCGACGAGATCTTCGAGCTCGCCCGTTTCGAGCAGCGAGAGCGTTCGCAGCGCTCGATCCCGCGTGCATGGGCACTGGAAGCTCGGGCGCATCGGATGCCGCTGCCGCGATCCCAGACCGAGCAGCAGTCGATCGACGATCGCATCCGCATCGATCGGCGAAGCGAGCAGCCCTGCGAGCCCGCCCGGCGCGGCGACTATGGCGGCCACGTTGTCTTCGACCTGTGAGAGGTCTTCGTCGCTCGCATCGGGCAGCGCCTGCACCAGGAACCCGCAGGCCGCCACGTCCTGCATCTGCGGGCCGAAGGCGACGGCGAGACCCATCGCCGAGGGAGTCTGTTCGCTCTCCGTCAGATAGAGCGTGAGATCGCCAGCCACCTCGCCCGAGACCAGCGGCACCGTCCCCGTGTACGGCGATCGCCAGCGAGGCCGATGCCGGACGACATTCAAGGGCCCGAGGCCGAGGGCGCCGGCGATGTTCGGCGTGCCGTCTGCGTTCTGGAGTTCGATCTCGGGATGCTGGACCGTGCCCCGGACCCGGGCTCTCGAGTCCGCGATCGCGGTCAGACTGCCGAGGGGGCCGTCGCCGCGAAACTGGAGTTGGACCGATTCGACGTTCGCTTCGTCGGCATCATCGGCCGCGCTCCCGACGGCGATCAGGAGCGCACCCATCAGCGCGCGTCCGAGCGCGTTCCCTGCCGTCGGCGCGAAGGGGCGTAGAGAGAGCGCTTCGGACACGAGTTCGCTGGCGATGATCGTCTTGACCGCGATCGAACCGGACGTCGAGATGGTGCGCACGAGTTCGTCGGGGCTCGCGGAAGCGCGCGGTTCGAGAACGGTTTCGATGTCGGGTGAGTCGGACACGGCGTCGGAGCATAGCTCCCGCTCGGTCGGCGTGATCAGTCCGCGCGGTCCCAGGTCTCGAAGACGAAGGGATGCGCGTGTCGTTCGTCGGCGTCGTGCGGTTTCCGCTCGACACAGCGAAAACGCGTTTCGTCGAACTCGGGAAAGCGCGCGTCTCCCTCGGGCTCAGCGTCGACACGGGTGAGATAGATCCGATCGGCGAATTCCAGTCCCTCTCGGTAGACGTTCTCGCCGCCGGCGATGAAGCATTCCTCGAAGCCGAGTTCACGCGCGCGATCGATCGCCGCGGCGAGAGAAGAAAGGAACTCGACGCCCGGGCAGGGTTCGTGCGGTCGGCTGGTCAGGACGAGATGCTTGCGACGGGGAAGAGGGCGGTCGAGCGTGTCGTACGTGTCGCGTCCCATGATGAGACAATGGCCGGACGTGACGTCCTTGAAGAATCGCTGGTCGGCCGGCAGTCGCCAGGGAATCTCGTCCCCGTTTCCGATCACTCCGTTTCGGGCCGCGGCGACGACGATCGAGACGCGCATGCTGGGACGGCTCCTGTCGGCCGGTGTGCACCGGCGTGGCGACTCGAGGGCGGCGGGACGGTACGCCACGCCCGCTCGTCATACGTTTGGACCGCGCAGAGAATCGCGATCCCGGCCGAGTGACTAGACGGCGATCGGCGCGGCGATCCGTGCATGCGGATCGTAGCCTTCCAGGCTGAAGTCTTCGTACGTGAAGTCGAAGAGCGATTTCACCGCAGGATTCAGACGCATCCGCGGAAGAGGGCGCGGTCCGCGGGTGAGCTGGAGTCGAGCCTGCTCGAAATGGTTCTGGTAGACGTGCGTGTCGCCGAGGGACACGATCAGCTCGCCGGGCTCGAGGTCGGTCACCTGCGCGATCATCATCGTGAGCAGTGCATACGACGCGATATTGAAGGGAAGCCCGAGGAACACGTCGCAGCTGCGCATCGTCATCGCACAATTCAGACGGCCCTGGGACACGTTGAACTGGAAGAGCAGGTGGCAGGGAGGAAGCTTCATCGCAGGGAGCTCCCCCACGTTCCAGGCGCTCAGCACGAGTCGGCGCGAATCGGGATTGGTTCGAATCTCGTCCACGAGCTGGGCGAGCTGGTCGATCTCGACGGGCTCGGACGACTCGGCATCCCGAGGCGGCGCCGCGCGCCAGCGACGCCACTGCGCACCGTAAACGGGGCCCAAGTCGCCGTCCGCGTCGGCCCATTCATCCCAGATCGAGACGCCCACATCCTTCAGCGTTTGCGCGTTCGTATCGCCCGACACGAACCAGAGCAGTTCGTGAATGATGCTCTTCAGATGCAGTTTCTTCGTCGTGAGGAGGGGGAAGCCGACGCCTTCGCCCTGGGTCGAATTCCTTCCGCCAGGCGTCGCCTTCGACTTGGCGTTGGCGTTGGCAGAGAGTTCGAAACGCAACTGGCGACCGAAGACGCTGCGCGTTCCGGTTCCCGTGCGGTCCTCTTTGTCGACACCGTTGTCGAGGACGTCTTGTAGAAGATCGAGATAGGCTTGCACTCTTGATCACCCCCTGACCGAAAGCCAAGCGATTCTAACATGGATCGACCGGGTCGCTCAGGCTTCGAGCGCATCTTCGATGAAGTAGTTGAAGTCCTCTGACTCCTCGCCATGCAGGAGTTCGTAAGCGTGCGCGGCGCTCTTCGAATCGAAGAGCTGGTCCTGGAATGCCCGATCGGATCCCACCGTTCGCGCGAGCGCGGCCAGCACCTGCAGATGTCGATCACGTTCGTCGGGCGCCGTTCCGAGCAGGACCATGCAATGCACGGGTCGTCCGTCCGGTGTCTCGAATCCCAGTCCGTTTCGCGAGAGCGCCATGAATCCCACCATCGTTTCTCCCTCCGGCAGGATGCCATGGGGCACGGCCAGCCCGCCCCCGAGGCAGGTCGAGCCCTGCGCTTCGCGTTCGAGGACGGAGGAGAGCAGCGACGCGCGATCGACCCCGGGGATCGAATGCGTTCGGATCATCATGTCGACGAGTCGTGCGATCGCGACCTCCTTCGTCGGCGCCTCGAAGTCCGTCACGATGTGCTCTTCCTGGAGGAAGTCGATCAAGCGCAGCCGATCACGCCCGACTTCGCCGGCGCGCGAGAGCGCGAGGCGTGTCAGCACCGGGCCGACGATCTCGTTCACGGTCACGACGGACAGGACGACCGCCGCGAAAATGCCGGCCGATTCGGCGAAGCGCGCGTCCTCCTGGATCAGCAGGACGAGACCGACGGCGACGCCGGCCTGGGGCACGAGGGCGAGTCCGAGGTTCTGCCGAACGCGTTCGGTGGCCTGCGCGGCGCGCAGCGCGACATCCGCCGACACCATCTTTCCAGCGAAGCGGGCGCTGAAGTAGAGGATCACGAGCAGGCCAGCGTGCTCGAGATGATCGAGGGAGAGATGCATGCCGGCCAGCGTGAAGAAAACGGTGAGAATGACCGATTCGAAGTTGGCGAAGACCGAATCGACGAGATGACTTCGACTTCGCGTGATGTTCGTCTGCACCGCGCCCAGCACGAGACATGCGAGCATCGCGGACATGCCCATCGAACTCGCGAGGCCCGAGGTGAGGACGAGAGCCACGACCGCGGCGGTCGCCAGACGTTCGGGGCCGAGCGCCAGGCGGGTCACTCGGTCGAGCAGGATCGCGGCGATGCCGCCGAGCAGGATCGGGCCCGCGAGCTGCGCCAGGGCGCCTTCGGGATCGAGCAGCGAACTCGTCTCGATACTGAAGTTCGTGCCGATCGCCGCGCGGCAGACCTCGAAGACGACGATGCAGGCGGTGTTGTTCAGCGCGACGGCCGCGATCAGGGTCTTGACGAAGACCCCTTTCGAACGCGTCTCGCGGACCAGGGCAACGATCGTGGCCGGCGCCGTCGCGATCGAGACGGCGCCGAAGAGCAGGGAGAGTTCGAAGCTCGCTCCGCCGAGTCCGTAGATCACGGCAAACACGAGCAGCGGTGTGATCGTCGATTCAGCGATGAGCAGATAGGAGAGGCGTCGGACGGCGTTGCGAAGACGCGGCACGTGCAGATGCGCGCCGACCGTCACCGCGATCAATCCGAGGGCGATGTCGGTGAGGGGTTGGAGTCCGCTGAGCGCTTCTTCTCCGAAGAGATCGAGTCCGGCCTGGCCCATCAGTACGCCGCCCAGGATCTGACCCGTGATACCGGGAAGACGGATCCGCCTCGCGAGACCTCCGAAGAGGATGCCCGAGACGAGGACGAGAGCGAAGAGCAGGAGGGGCCCGGCTCCGTGCAGCGATTCCATGACGGGATTCATCGAGTGGATTCCCTCGCCGTTGCGACGAGAGTCGAAACATACCGGGCTGGATCGTCGGATTCGAGAACGATTATTGCGCTTTCGCGCCTCGAACCCGAGAACGAGGGACGCGCTCTCGCGCTAGCCGGCGCCGCCTTCGACGAGGTTGCGGATCACGCCGAACCCGCCGGTCCAGGTGCCGATCAGACTGCCGAGCGTCGAGAGCGCGAAGACGAGGAAGATGCGCATCAGTCGACTCTTCCACCAGCGCGACGGAACCGCGAGATCGTCGCCGACCGTGCGGAAGTCGCCGACGAGGGGCGGTCGTGCCCAGAGCTGGGCGAACGCCGCGACATAGCCCGCACCGATCAGCGGCGTGAGACTCGTGAAGGGTGCCGAGAATGCGGCGGCCGCGATCGTGACGGGATGGCCGAGGGCGAGTAGCGCGCCGAGGCCGCTCGGAATCGCGTTCGCGAGGAACCAGATCATGGCGTTCTCGCCGGCAGCGGCCGGACCTTGCGTGAGGGCGATGGCGACGATCGATCCGACGATGACGATGGGGATGCTCCATCCGACGACCTTCCAGAGCTTCCCCTCTGTGGGAATCGACGTGATCTCCTGCATGTCGGCTCGTTCGCGACGTTCGAGGCGCGCCTTCATGCCCTCGATGTGACCGGCGCCGACGACGGCGACGATCTTGTCGCCCTTCGTCTCGAGGATCTCGTGTGCGAGGTACGCGTCGCGCTCGTCGATCAGAACGCGCTTCAAGTCCGGCATCATGCGTCCGAGTTCGTTCATGACCTCGGTCACGACGTCCTGCTCTCGAATCCGCGCGAGTTCGTCCTCGGAGACGTCGGGACTGTCGAAGAGGCTGACGACGAGTTCGGAGAGCAGTCGGAATCGCTGCCACCAGGAGATCGACTGCCATGCGCGGCGGAGTGTGATGCGTACGTCGCGATCACAGAGCGCCATCGGGATGCCGTTCTCTTCGGCGACGGTCGCGGCCTCGAGGAGTTCGCTGCCCGGGGCGACGCCGAGCTGGAGACCGAGTCGACGCTGATAGGAGGAGAGGACGAGGTTGAGCATCAGGGTCGCGAGCTGCTTCTTGCGAAGGATCTCGCGCAGGTCCTGCTCCTCGAACTTCTTGCCCTCGGAAAGCGCCTCGTAGCGACCCTGATCGAGTTCGATGCAGACGGCGTCGGGCTTCTCCCGCTCGATCACCTCTCGGACGAGGTCGACCGAACGTCGGGACACGTGCGCCGTTCCCACGAGCCAGAGTTCGCGCCCGTCGACTTCGACGCGATGAACGTCGCTGGATTCCTCTTGCTCGTCGTGACTCATCGATTCTCCGCGGGTGGGGGGCGAGATCATGCGCCCGCACGTCGATCGGGGCAAGCGCGACCTGCCTCGTCCGGGCGGACTCCGGGTCGGACTCTCTGGCCCTGGAATCCTCTTCGGCTGATCTCTCAGCTGGCTTGCGTGTCGGATTTTCGTCGCACGATCCAGACGATCCGCGCTGCGAGGAGGCCAGCGAGGATCACGGCGTGCACGATCGCGGGTCGATAGTCCGCCTTGATCAGCCAGAAATGATGCACGACTGCGAGCAGCGCGGCGGCGTAGACCGCGCGATGCAGGGTCGTCCAGCGTTTGCCGAGGCGCCGAATGGAGCGCCGCGTGGACGTGATGGCGAGGGTGAAGAGGAGGAGAAAGGCGGCCATGCCCACCATGACGTAGGGCCGCTCGCCGAGATCCTCGGCGATGGCGGCGAGGTCGAGCCCCCGGTCGAGGATTCCCCAGGTGGCGAGATGGGCGCAGGCGTAGGTGAAGCCTGCGAGCCCGAGCGTCCGGCGCAAGGGGGCGATCCCTCGCCATCCGAAGAAGCGCCTCGCCGGCGTGATCGCGAGCGAGACCAGGATGAGGCGAAGCGCCCATTCACCCGTCGTATGCGTGACGTCTTCGATCGGGTTCGCGCCGAGCCCGTCGACGACGAAGCGGAATCCGAGAGCGAGCGCGGGCAGCGCGGCGACGGCGATCGCGATCCAATGCTGTAGATGTCTCGGCACCGGGATCCTCGAGGCGCTCTTGCCCGGCCTAATACTGCCGCCGCAGGTCCATGCCGGCATAGAGCGACGCGACCTCGTCGGCATACCCATTGAAGGGCAGGGTCGCGCGTTTGCGGAACTCGCCGAGTCGTCGCTCCCGCGATTGGCTCCAGCGTGGATGGTCGACTTCGGGGTTCACGTTGGCGTAGAAACCATATTCGTCCGAAGCGAGGTCGTTCCAGCTCGTATTCGGCTGCTTCTCGGAAAAATGGATTCGGACGATCGACTTGATGCTCTTGAATCCATATTTCCAGGGCACCATCAGCCGGAGGGGCGCGCCGTTCTGATTCGGCAGGACCCGACCGTACATGCCGACCGCGAGGATCGAGAGCGGGTGCATCGCCTCGTCGATGCGCAGGCCTTCGCGATAGGGCCAGTCGATCACGCGTCGCTTCTGTCCCGGCATCTGTTCCGGGTCGACGAGAGTCTCGAACGAGACGTAACGCGCCTTCGAAGTCGGTTCGAAGTGTTTCAGGACCGCTGCGAGCGGAATCCCGATCCAGGGCACGACCATCGACCAGGTCTCGACACAGCGAAAGCGATAGATGCGTTCTTCGAGCGGCGCTGCCCCGAGAATCGTCTCGAGCGGAACGGAACCTGGCTTCGCAGTCTCCCCGTCGACGAGGACGGACCAGGGGCGGGTCCGCATGCGATGCGCGTGACGCGCCGGGTCCTTCTTGTCGGTGCCGAATTCATAGAAATTGTTGTAGCTGGTCGCGTCGCTCTCCCGCGTCGGTTCTTCGTCGACGCGATAGGCGGGGGAGGCGGGCTCGACGTCTGTGAGTCGCGGTCGCGTCGCGTCCGTATCAGCGTCGCCCGATCCCGCGGTCGCTTCCTCCGCCGCCGGACATCCTGCGAGCGTCGCGCCGACCGCCGCGGTCGCGCCGAGCCGTAGCAGCTGGCGTCGATTCAAGAACGTCGCTTCGTCAGTGACCTGCATTGGATCTCCCCATTCTCGCCGAGCATATCCTGCCGACTGGCTGCGTGTTCGAGAAGGCGCGTTGCCCCCGAAGGAAGGATTGCTGCGGGCGCTCCCGATCTCTCGACGAGGGTTCGTCCCTTGCGTGTCGACGGTTACAGCTTATCCCGCTTTGGGACGATGAAGTCCTGGATCCGCCAATCCTGCCGTGTGACGGCAGCCACCGAGGAACCCGTAGCTTGGAATCCATCTGCCGACGCCGATTCGAAACTTCTCGACGAGACCGCGCCCGCTCCGGCGGTGTCCGGATCACACTGACGATCCTGATCCTGACGCTCGCACTCGTCGTCCCCAGCCTTGCGTCCGCTCGTGACAGCGCGGCGCGCAAGATCGGTCGCGGCGCGGCGAACCTGACGCTCGGCGTGCTCGCGGTGCCCGGGGAGATCGTGGAGACGACGCGCGAGAGCGGTCCCTTCGTCGGTGCAACCTGGGGATTCGTGAAGGGCGTCTCGATGTTCGTCGCGACCGAGGTCGTCGGCGTCTGGGAGATCCTGACCTGTCCGTTCGAGACGCCGCCGGGATTCAAGCCGATCCTCGAGCCCGAATTTCCTTGGGGCTACTTCTACGAGGGCAAGTCCGAACGGCGCCTATCGCGCAAACGGTAGGAACCGCTTCTGGAGTCGATCGAGCAGCCCGATCGTCACCTCTTCATCGAAATCATCGAGACTGAGTTCGAGCCGCAGGATTCCCTGCGCGTGTTCGATGCCGGTCAGTCGCGTCTGGGGCGCGAGCCGGGGGATCGGGACGTAGGTTCGAAACAGCGACACGAGTCGCGCGCGCATGCCCAGGAATTCTGCGCGTTTGGGCTGCAGGATGAACCAGCCGCGCTGGATGCGTAGCTCGGTCTCGGTCTTCGTGAGCGGCCAACCAGCGAGTTCGACCTGGAACTCGATTGCGGTCTCGGTCAGGCGGAGATCGAAGGGGACTCTCGCCCTGGCGAGCCAGCGATCCAGCTGACGCTGTTCGATCGAGAGTTCGATGCGCGGCCCGACGGCTGCGATTCGCGCGGGCAGGCCGGGCGTGAACTGGAAGCGTTCTGCTCGAACCACCATGCGCTCGAAGGGGAGGGCGAGCACCGCGATGCCGGCGAGCTCGAGCTGAACCCCCTCGAACACGCCGCGAATCGAATCGCCGAGAGCGCCGTCCCAGCTCACCTTGGCGGGCATCTCGAAGAAACCCGTCAGCAGGTTGTCGATGGCATCAGAACGCACGATCGATCGGGCTCACTCGTCGTTGGGGAGAGGGGCGTCGCCCCGTTCCGCGTTGTCGTTTCGCTGGGCGGCTGATTCCTCGTCCAGTCGTGCGAAGGCCTCGGCCGCGCGATGCGCCAGAGCGTCTCGATCCGCGGGTGGTAGCGATGCAGAGCGCCTCACGGAATGCTGGACCTTCGTGACCTGAAGAGAGACGAGGGCGTGCATCTCACCCGTGCTCGACTCCCAGACCGACTCGATCTGACAACCGGGCAGCGACGCGCTCGTCAGTTGATGCACGATCGATCGGAGTTCTCCGTCGTCGGCGCTATTCCGCCCGTCTTCCAAGCGGACGAGGTTCTCGATCGTGACCGTGACGCTGCGTGCGATCTCGGAGCGTGCCCTCGCGACCGCAGTGTCCCTGGCTGCCAATCGGTTTCGATTCGGGGCAGCATGGCCGACGCCGCAGACGATTTTCTTCCTGGCCGCCTCCGATTTCCAATGCGAACGACAGCCCTGCGTCACCCAGCGCGGTGCGCCGGCCAATCGCTCCGCCGCCGACGGCGACGCGGGATGGGCGGTCGCGTTGGTGGGTGCGTTTCGATTCGCGCATCCGGCAAGCGCCGCGAGCGATGCGAGAACGAGGACGAATTCGACGACCCGCAGCGCGCCTCCGGTTCGAATTCCGGATCGGATGTCCCTTCGACTCGCATCGTTCATCGATTCGACCTCGCTCGTCGGGACATCTTCGCGACTCATCGGAAGTTCGGGCGTTCGCGCCGGCGCGTGGCCGTTGACCCCAAAGACATGAAGCAGGATCATTGTTGCACTCGTCACGTCGTTCGGGTTTCACGGTCCGGTTTCAAGATTCGATTCCAGAAACAACGATTCGGAACCCATTTCGTGAATCAGGCTACAGAAGGATAGGGGAGAACAGATGAAGCGCGATTCTCGATTCCATTCGGTCGTTCGTTCGAGAGGGGATTGCCGTCCTGGGACGGCGTGGCTCCGACCGCTCGGCCTCGTGTTGCTCGTCCTCGCCGTGGGCGCCTGTGCCAGCAAGCCGCAGGTCACGCGAACTGCCAGTGACGAGGTCATCGACGTATCCGGCTACTGGAACGACAGTGATAGTCAGATGGTCTCGGCCGCGATGGTCGACGATTCCCTTGGCCGGCCCTGGATCGACGATTGGCGCGGTGCGACGGGGCAGAAGCCGACGGTGATCGTGGGCTCCGTGCGGAACCAATCGAGCGAACACATCAATACACGGACCTTCACCAAGGATCTCGAGCGCGCTTTCGTCAACTCCGGACGGGTGCGGTTGGTCGCCTCGAGCGACGAGCGCTCGGGCATGCGCGAGGAACGGCTCGATCAGCTTCGCAATGCGACGATCGATACGGCGAAGAGCATGGGCAAGGAGATCGGAGCTGATTTCATGCTGATCGGGGGCATCAACAGCATTGTCGATGCGGCGGCCGGCACGAAGGTTCGTTTCTACCAGATCGAACTCGAGCTGATCAATCTCGAGTCGAACGAGAAGGTCTGGATCGGGCAGAAGAAGATCAAGAAGGTCGTGACGCAGTCCCGCTTCGGACTCTAGGCGTCGAATCTCACGATGCCCTTCCGTCGGAGTCGGTTCCCCTGCCCGACTTTCGCGCTCTGCGTGCTGCTCCTCGCCGTCCTGTCGGCCGGATGTGCTTCGACGGGAAAGATCCAGCAGGAAATCGCGGGAAAGATGGCCGTCGGGGACTATCCGGCTGCGATCGCGATCGTCGAAGAGCACAAGGACGGGGCCTTCGATGGCCGGAGTGAACTCCTCTATTTTCTCGAGTTGGGCATGCTCCTCCAGATCGAGGGCCGCTATGCGGAGAGCAACGAGACCTTCGAACGCGCGAAGAGGATTGGGGACACCCTCTATACCCGCAGCCTGACCAACGAGGGCGTGTCGTTGATGACCAACGACTACGCGCTCGACTATGCAGGCGAGAACTTCGAACGAACCCTGATTCATCTCTTCTCCGCGCTGAACTACGTACTGTTGAACGAGCCCGACTCCGCGCTCGTCGAGGCGCGTCAAGTCGGTGAGTACCTGCGCAAACTCCAGGTCGACAGCACGAACGAGAATGCCTATCAGGAGGACGCCTTCGCTCGCTATCTGTCGGCGATGCTCTTCGAGTCGGGAGGTGAACTCGATTCGGCCTTCGTCGACTACAAGAAGGCGGCTACGGCCTATCGGGCCTATGGCACGGACTACTCGGTGACGGCGCCCGAGACCCTGCTGCCGAACGCTGGGCGCGTGGCCAATCGGCTCGGTGCCTGGGCCTGGAACGATCTTCGTGATCTGGGTGCCGATGACTCGGTTCGGGAGTTCCCAGACGGTTCGGGGGAGATCGTCATCCTGCACTACAACGGTCTCGCGCCGATCAAGGGCCAGGACAAGTACACGATCCCCTTCTCCGAAGCGTGGCTCCTGGCCGGCGCCTTCCAGGCCGCCGCGGCCGGACGACATCAGAACGAGATCAATCAGGCGATCGCGGTCTCGTCCACGATATCGGGGGTCGACGTCGTCTCGGTCGCGTTTCCGAAGTTCATCGATCGGCCCTACTCGATCGCAAGAATGCAGCCTACGGCCGACGCCGCGATCGAAATCACGCGTCCCGAGCTCGTCGAAGACATAGGGGCCATCGCCCGAAAGGACCTCGCCGATCGCATCGTGCGAATTCGCACGAAGACGATCGCACGCGCCGCCGTCAAGTATGCCATCCAGAAGGGTGCCGAGGTGGCTGCGCGAGAGGCGGGGGGTGAGTACGGCGGGCTGATCAGCGCGGCCACGCAGATCACGGGGAACATCGCGCGTTATGCGAGCGAGCAGGCGGACAAGAGAAGCTGGTCGACGCTCCCCGACGAGATATGGATGTCCTCCGTCGTACTTCCGGAAGGCGAGCACGATCTGTCCGTCGACTTCCTGAACGCGCAGCAGGTGGTCATCGAGTCACGCCAATTTCCCGGTGTCCGGGTCTTGCCCGGACTCCGCCATTTCATCATCGTGAGGACTGTGAGATAGCCATGCCCAAGACACTTCGAAACCGCCTGCATTCGGCCCTCTCGATCCTTCTTCTCGGGCCCTTCGCGTCGCTCGGACTCGTCGGTTGTGCCTCGACGGGTGCGCCTCCGGGTTGGGTGAACGGCGAAGCGGCGATGGACTATCCGAAGGAAGCCTTCGTGACGGCGCTGGGGACGGGCGCGACCTTCGAGGCGGCCCAGGTCGCGGCGAAGGGCGAGCTGTCACGGGTCTTCTCCGCCGAGCTTCGATCGGAGATCGAGTTGATCGAGGAGGAAACCGTGGTGGGGTCGAGCGCGACGCAGGGCTCATCACTCCTGGTCGACACGAGGATCTCGACCGACGTGGAGCTCCAGGGCGCGGAGGTGCCGCTCCACTGGCGCGATCCGAAGAGCGGCGAGGTCTGGGCGCTGGCGGTGCTCGAGCGCCGGAAGGAATGCCTCCGGATTCGCAGCGAGGGCAAGGACCTCCTCACGCGCCTCGATGCTTTCGACCTCGAATCACAGACAGCGACGAATCCGCTCTTGTCCGTTCGCGCCGCGGCGAATGGCGTGCGGATAGGAAAGCAACTCGACGGACTGCAGGCGCGCAGCCGTGTGCTCGGCAGTCAATGCTTGACGCCGCGATCTCTTTCGACCGGTGTCATCCGGTCGAGACTCGACTCTGGACTTCGGCAGCTGAGCTTCGTCGTGACGACCGAGGACGTCGACGCGCTCACCGGGAAGTCGAACGGCCCGCTGCCGCAGCTGCGTGAACGAATCGCTGGCAATCTGACGAAACTCGGATTCCAGGTGGGGCCGGCGAGCGGTGCCGACGTGATTCCGGTCGATGCGCGACTGCGGCTGCGCCGGGTCGATCGCGGAACGGAATGGGTCGAGTATCGCTACGAGGGATCGGCCGAGATCGGAAGCCCGGTCGCGGGTGACCCGGCCGTCATCGCGGCCGAGAGCGAGGGTGCCGAGAGCCATCCGGAACGATCGACCGCGAGGCTCCGCGCGCGCAGAAAGGGCGAACTGGATCTCGCTCGACGACTCGACGAGCTGCTCAAGGCGTTCCTCTTTGATGAGCCGGCCGGCTGAACGCGTCCCCCGAACCGCCCGGCGCATTCACCCCGCCTCGGCTCGATCCCGTCCCGACCGAGTTCGGAACGAAAGTCCGAGGATCTGGCACCATTGATTCGGGGCCGCCGTGCGGAGTCCCGACGGGGGAGCTATCTCCCGTCAGTCCGTCGGACGGGCCCGCTTTTCATGATGCTCTTCATGAGCTGTCATTCCATGACGTGCGATGACGCGCGACGAGGTACACGATGCGAACTGGAGTTCGAACGAGAATCGAGCGGATGCGACGAATGGTCTTCGCGAATCTGGTGGCGGGAGGTCTGATCGCGTTCGGCCTGATGGCGGACGTGGCGAGCGCTGAGTCGTTCTCTGCGGCGACCGTATACCGCAACACTTCGTCTTCGGTCGTGTTGATCTTCGGATTCAGCGACGCGGGCGCGGGGAGTTCGGGGACCGGATCCATCCTGACCGCCGATGGGCTCATCCTCACCAACAATCATGTCGTCGCGGATGCGGAGTCGAACAAGCTCTTTCCGAATCTCGTCGTCTATTTCAAGCCGACGCCGATTTCGGGGGACAATCGCAAGGACCTCACGACGCCCTATCTCGTCGACGTGATCGCGCGTGATCCCCAACTCGATCTGGCGTTGTTGCGCGTCAAGAACGCACCCCCCGGATTGCGCCCGCTCGAGGTCGCCGATTCCGAAGAGGTCGACATCGGAGAATCCGTGGCAGCGATCGGCCACCCGGGCGGCGGTGGACTCTGGACGCTCACGACCGGCACGATCTCGAGCAAGCGGCGCGACAAGACGCGGGACATCTTCCAGACGGATACTGCGATCAATCCCGGAAACTCCGGTGGACCGCTGATCGACGAGTACTCGCGACTCGTCGGAGTGAACACGTTCGTGCGGCGCGTGAACGAGCAAGGCCTGCCGCTCGAAGGTCTGAACTATTCGCTGCGGAGCTCTCTGGCACTCGATTGGGTGAACCGGCAGGGTGTCAGCCGAGTGGCCGCGATCTCGCGAGCCTCTACGAGGGTCGCCGAATCCGCTCCCGCTCCCGCTCCCACCTCGCGCATTGCGCCGCCCGCGCCCGAAGTGAAGGCGCCCGAGGAGCCGCCCCCGCCGTCGGATCCCGCCCCCCGTACGGAGTCGACGCCAGAGCCGATGCCGGAGGTCCGAACGGAACCGGAGCCCGCTCCGGCTCCGAGCGTGTCGCCGCAGCCGGTGCCGGAGCTGCCCGCTCCGTCGCCGGAGCCCGAGGCGCGAGAGTTCGAGGGGCCGAATGGCGAGAAGATGTATGGCGTGCCGAACCCGACGATCGACCTCGATGAAGCCCTGGTCGAAGTTCGCAAGGACTATCAGGAGCTGATCCAGCGCGCCGATGATTCCGTCGACGAGATGAACGAGATGCTCGACGACTACGACAACTTCTGATCCGGAGCCTCATGGCGCGACGCGCGTCGCGCCATGTCCGGGGCCGACGGGGGCGTAACGAATGGCGAATCTGCTCGCGGACAAGTCGTCGCGTGAAGACTTCCCGAGCCTCGACCCCGAACAGCTCTCCCGATTTGGTGCACGACTACGCAGCGTCGTCCAGTTGAGTTCGACGCCCGAACGGGGTCGGCAGCTCGAGCGGCGCTTGCATTCCTTCGACGCGAGTCTCGAAGAACTACAGAGCGAAGCGACCCTCGTCGCCGCGTACGATCTCCTCGATGGCGTCGAGCGGCAGCGTCAGCTCGCCCTCGCCGAAGGTCGTGATCGCGCGGAAGTCGCCGCGTCCTCGCAGGGGAACGCGCCCGGTGGCGAGATCGTCTGCCATTGGCCGGGTCGTTCGCTCTCGACCGGCGAAGCCAACGTGGCGAGTCGCGGATTCTACGATCTGCTGGATCGACCGCCGCTCGCTCTCTGGCTCGAGGCGATCGCACGTCCAACCGGTCGTTCGGTCGGCGATTTCGAAGTCGCGATCCTCGCCTGGGTTCCGCCAGCGGAGATCGAACGCGCCCGCGCGGGCTGTCTCGCATGCAAGAGCGGCGCGGTCGCGATGCTCGAGTCGGCGTCCGAAGCCCTGGCGCGGCAGCTCGGGCCCTTTTTGGCGGCTTCCGCCGAGGCCTGAGCCGGACCGCTATTCGATCGGCGCTTCGACGCGCATCGTCGTCAGCTGCACGGTCTGCTCGGCGACCTGCTTCTTTTCCTTACGCGCGATGCCGCGATGGCGCACGACCTGGTCGGCGCCCTCGTCGATGACGAGATAGTCCTGGCCCTCGATTCGGGTTCGGCGCGTCAAGAGCACCGGTGGCTGCTCGGTATGCGCCATGGCGTGGATCATCTCGACACCGAAGGGCGGCACGATCTCGAAGGACGAAGGATATTCGACCAGCTGATTGACCTTGCTGTTATCGATGTACCAGGCCTGTTCGATCGGGACGTGCTCGCCGTTCGTCAGCACGTAGATCAGGCTCACCCACGACGGTCGATTCACGCGAACGTAGATCGAGAGCTCTTCGCCTTCGTCGAACACGAGACCGCGAATGCCCTTGTTGGTCCTGAGTTCGACGCGCAGATTACCCGACACGACCTCGCCGCCGGCGAGCTTGTCCGCGTTCTGGGCGAAGGCCTCGAAGTTCGCGGGGCGCGTCTCGATGTTGCTCGGGATGCCCTTCTGTTCGAGGCCGATCTCGGCACTCGCCAGGAGCCGTCCGCTCGAGGGCTCCTTGGCGCTCGCGCGCAGCCGGAAGAGATTGCCCTCTTCGTGGTAGCTGCCGCGGATCACGACGGGCGTCGCGTCTTCTGCGCTTCCTTCCGCACGAGTACGACCGACCGCGGATTCCAATGCGATCGCGATCTCTCGGCCGAAGGGGCTCGAGATGTCGCGACTCTGATAGAGGAAGGGCGCGACCTGGACATGCCGTCCGCGGCCGATGCCCGCGCGCGCGAGCTGGGCAGCGAGGCCTTCCGCCGCGCTACGGATCGAGGCAGCGTCTTCGTGGGGGATCGCGCGGACGCGTGCGCTGATCTGAGTCGCGTGTCGCGCGAGAACCTCGCCCGCGTCGTCGTCGAGGCCGACCTGCCTCTGGAGAGCGCTCGCGATGGCCTCGTGTTCGAGGGCGGCTTCCAGAGGTGTGCGGCAACTTCGATACGTGTCGAGTGCCTGGCTCGATCGCCCGGCCTTCTCCTCTGCTGCCGCGCTCTCCAGACAGCGTCGAGTCAGGGCGAGGGCCTGGTCGCGCTGTTTGCGTCTCGCGACCGCGGCGGGAAGGCGCTCGAGGATCGCCAGGGCCCAGACCTTCTTTCGTTTGCGATACGTCTCGAAGCGAACGCCGTCGAGCCGGATGTCGGAGGTCGCGCGAATGCGGCTGGTGAGATCGTTCTGGTACTTGCCGTTCGTTTCCTGTGTGACGTCGACGACGTTCGATTCGATCTGCACCGAAATCTGTCGCGCGAGGTCCGCGGCGGCCTGCTGCTTCGCGCTCTCGAGCGCCTCTTCCTTGCCCTCGGCCTGACCGAATCCGGTGAGATATCGGCCCGAAGGAAAGTCTTCGCTGCTGCCGCCTCCTTCGACCCAGTCGGGTGCGCTCTTCGCCTCGCCGAGGTCCGGCAGGAGGCAGAGTGTGAAGACGAGAAGAAGCGTTCGGATGCAGGGGATGAGCAAATGGCAGCGATTCATGTGGGGATTTCCTCTAAGACTCGAAAAATCGATGTCCCTATGAAGTGCCGAAAAGGAATCCCGGAGTTTCGGGAAAATCGAGACGGGGGTGAAACCTAAATCGAAGAATACGCTACTTAATCTCAGCGGTTCGAGGGAGGTAGCTCCCATCGATCCCATGACTCCCGAGCAGCGTCGATGGGTCAGATGGACCTGGCAGCGTGCACGGAACGAATCGCGAGTCGGTTTTCTGAATCGACTCACGACAGCTTGGAGGCGGACCACGATGCGTGTCCAGAACCGAACGATTCGATTTTCCCTTTGTGCAGCAGCCCTGGTTGCGGTCCTCGTGAGTGCGGGCTGCGCCAAGGACGTCACGTCCCCGGACGAGCAGTTGCCGAACGAATTCGCGGGCGCACCCAGCTGGGTCCTCGAAGGTTGCAGCGCCTATTGGGGTGACGACGGCGGGGCTCGCCTCTGCGGTGTCGGCGACGCCAAGATTGGGCGCAGCATGTCCGTCGCCCGCACGAAGGCGACTTCACGGGCGCGCGCGGAGATCAGCCGCACGCTCGAGACCAAGGTCCAGAACATGATCAAGGACTACCAGGAACAGGTGACCGACGGCGAGTCCGAGATGACCGCCGAGCAGTTCTCCTCGACGACCGTGTCCCTCTCGAAGGCGACGCTGAACGGCACGTCGGTGCAGAACACCTGGGTGTCGCCGACCGGCCAGCTCTACATGCTCGTCGCCCTCGATGTCGAGTCCTTCGAAAACTCGGTTCGCGAGATGGACGAGATGTCGGACAAGCTCCGACAGTTCATAGAAGCACGCGCCAAGAAGTCCTTCACCGAGCTCGACGAGCAGATGGAAGACTACTAGGAATTCACCCGTGTCGGCACGACGTCACGGTTGGTCCTTCGCACAGGCCGTGAGCCTCTTCTGGCTCGCGGCCTGTGCTGCGTCTGGCCCCGGAACGGGCGCGTCCTCAGGCGCCGCAGACCGATCGATCCCCGAGTGGATCGAGCATCCTCCGGCGCGCTGCGCCGTCGGGTCGTCGGGCCCGACCCTGAATCCCCGTAACGCGATCCGCCATGCGCGGATCTCGGCGATCGAAGCGCTTGCGGGTGATTCGCTGTCCGTCGATGTTCAGACGATCAGTGGCGAGGGTCCGGACGGAACGTTCGAGATCGCGGCCCAGGCGCTGTCCGGCACATTGGCGGACGCGCGGGTCGTCGCCGTATGGGCGGACGTCTCGACTGACAAGGGTTCCTCGCGACGCATTCGCCAGGTGTATTCACTCGCCTGCTGGCCGGACGCGTCAATGCGCGGCCTGCCCGACCCCGACTACCCGTCGTGGCTCCTCGATCCGCCCGCTTCTTCGGGTCGGATCTGTGCGACGGGGATCGCGGGACCGACCTGGAACCCGGACGATCAGAGCCGCAGCGCTCTCGCCGACGCACGTCTCGCGATCGCGATCGCGATCGAGAGTCGGATCGAAAAACGGATCTTCGACAACGGCCGTGGTGCCGCGAAGATCGCGCGACAGGTCGAGCCATCGACCTCGGCTCTTTCCCGCGCGGAGACGGCGCGGGAACTCGATCGAGAATGGATGGACGAGGCCGGAACGGGCCCGATCGGGCTCCCCGGCGTTCTATACGGACTCGCTTGTATCGAAGACTGAGTCGAGATGGGCGTCGATTTCGGCGTCGCTCTCCGGCGGGATCGTCTCGAGCATCTCTGCGACGATGATCGACTCCGAGAGCACGATCTCGTCCGTGTCATCGGCTTCGAGTTCATCGGCGGTTGCATGCATCGCCGTCTCGTCGCCCATGATCTCGGCGAGCCGCGCGGTCTGGTTCGGAGAGAGTTCTTCGAAGGTCAGGACGAGGCCATCGTCGCCATCGTCGCGTAGCGCGTTGGCGATCACGACGAGGGGCTCGGTCTGTGTGCCGCTATGCAGGGCGACGCGAAGCCGATCACCGACGCGGACCACGGGTGTCTGTTCGATGCGCATGCCGCCTTCGGAGAGATCGCGTCCGACGAGTACGCGCGCGGCTTCTTCGCCGAGTGCGACGACGCGCTTGTCGTAGGGAATGCGAGTCCCACTTCGGCGCTCCGAAGGATCCTCGGCGAGGAGTTCGGTCTCGTCCTCGATGTCCGCGTTCTCGTCGCCCTCGGATTCGACCGATTCCGGCTCGTCGAGTGGCGTCGGTTCGGAACCGAGGTAGACGACGTTCCGATCCCGGGAGCCTTCGACCGTCGACTCCTCGACCGTCTCGGCCGAGACACTGTTCTCGACCTCGACCTCGGACGAGATCGAGGTCTCGACACCGATCCGGTCTTCGGGTGCTCGGGCCGTCGACGCTTCGGGCGCTCGCGACGGGGGAAGCCTTCGGGCCGGAGCCTCCTGAGGGAGTTCGGTCGGCGCAGTCGGTTCGGTCGGCGCGGCGGCATCCTTCGAATACCATTTGGCGGGGCCGAGCGCGAAGCGATCGAGAATCGTCTTGATGGTCCTGGCGTGGACCTGCGCATCCAACAGCACGACGCCGATCTCGGCCTCGGTCCGGTCCTTCTTGTTCGAGGGGCGGATGCATCGAACCACCTTGGCGTGGAGCTTGACCGGCTTTCCCTTGGTCAGATCCTTGCCGAGCAGCACGCGGATCTTGCTGCCGATCTTGGGCGCGTGAGCGAGCTCGAGTCGGGCACCCGTCGGCGACAACTCGAGCAGCAGCGCGCGCGGACGGAACAGGCCCGAAACGACGCGAATCGAATGGCCGATCAGGATGCGCTTCCGAACCCGGCGCTCGGGCCCGCGGTAGATCTCGTGCAGCAGGAGCAAGCGGAGTGCGTGTGGATGGATCGGGCGGCGGATCACCATCGCGACGCCCATGCGGCTGAGGTGCGTCACGAGGGTCTTGCTCGAGTCGTCGACGACGGCGATCGTGCGCGGCCATCCGCCGAGATTCTGTGCGCCGCCCTCGATCAGCCGGCGGCCGGAGACGACCGCCAGACGAGCACCTTCGAGTTCGCTGGGATCCGGAATGTCGCCCACGTATTCCTCGAACGGCATCGCGAGTTCCGAGAACAGCGCTGCGAACTCGGCGAGTTCGTCGCTGCACTGGAACAATACGGCCCGGTCACCGGTCGATTCTGGTTTCGTGGTGGACTGACTCACGGAGTCGCGCTTCCCTTCCCGCTGCGCAGAGGTCTGGCCTGGCAGCCCGAGAGCGGGCCACCCCGTTCAAGAATCGACCGATGGGAACCGAGTCTGAAGCCCGAATCGGGGGGCCGGAATCACGCTATCGGCGTGCCGGTCAGGGGCTCAGATCGAGTAGGAGCGAGGGCATGGGCGAGCGAGACGGCAACGGAGGTGCAGCGGATCTGCGTCTCTCTGGGGGGAACCGGATTCCCGCGTCCGAGATCGTGGAGCTGGCCAGCCGGTCGAGTGGACCTGGGGGCCAGCACGTCAACACTTCGAGTACGCGGGTCAGCCTGCGCTGGAGCCTACGGGACTCTCGTGGCATCGATCCCGACGTTCGGGAGCGATTGATGGCCCGACTCCGCTCACGGCTCACACGTGATGGCGTCTTGATCGTGCATGCCGATCGGCAGCGCAGCCGGGAGCGAAACCGGGAAATGGCGCGTGAGCGCCTGCGTGAGCTCGTAGAGACGGCCCTCTACCAGGAGCCTCCTCGCAGGCCGACCGTTCCGAGTCGGGCGTCGAAGGCGAGAAGGGTCGAGGACAAGCGTCGCCGAGGTCATGTGAAACAGCGCCGGCGCCCAGGTGGCGACGAGGGCGACTAATCGGGGATCGGGCCTCGCTCGAATCGCGCGGCGCATGACCCGAGGGGGCGCTCGCGGTGCGAAGCGCCGGACCGGCGCCTACGAGAGCGTGTGGAATCATAGAGCGTCGCGTCCAATTCTCGGACGATCGGAGATGGATTCGTGTCGACCTGGCTGACCGCCTGGCGGAATCGAGCACCAAGAGAGTCCGCCGGCTCGATCATGGAGTTGATGGTTCTCGAAGGGGCCGACGCCGGAAATCAGTTCACCATCGAGGGGGACGAGGTTCTCGTCGGGCGCGGCCAGCCGGAGAGCGGCCATACCGGCGTGATCCGCCTCGAAGACAAGAGCATCTCGCGTCGTCAGGCCTGGATACGTCGCGCAGCGAGTGGGACTTCGATCGAACACGTTGCGGGCGCGGCGAACCCGACACTCTTGAACGGCGTCGAGATCACGCGATCGACGCTGGCGGTCGGTGATCGAATCGAGATGGGTCGAGTGGTGATCGACGTGCGGACGCGGGGGGGCATGAACCTTCGCGGTCTCACCGAGATCATGGAGGACGCCGCGCGCGAGTCGACGCAGACCGGGGCGACCGCGATCGCGCCGGCGTCGTCGGTCCCGGCGCAGATCGATGAGCGCCAGGAGCGATCCGAGACGACCCAGCCGACCTCGAGCGTTTCGAACGAACCGACCGACGTCAGGCCGATGGACATCCTGGTCGGCGAGCTCGTTCTGGTGAGGGGAGTAGACGACGCGGCTGGCACGCGCTTCCCGTTCTTCGCCGGCACGACGCGCATCGGGCGTGCGGACGATGTCGAAGTGCCGATTCCCGAGCTCGGCGTCTCTCGCCTCCACGCGGAGATCGTCGTAGACGGACGCGCAATCAAACTCGCACCAAAGAGCCGAACGAACCCCACCCTGATCAATGGCTTCCCCGTTCACGGGTCGGTCGAGTTGAGCGACGGCGACGAGATCCAGCTCGCCGATCGCGTGGCACTCGTCGTTCGACTCGCGCTGCCATCGGGACTCGGCCCCTCGAAGGCGGGCGATTCGAACTCCGGCCTCTCCAGCCGGATGGAACACAAGATTCATCTCGATCGGGAGATCGAGGAGTACAACGTGATGGGGAGCTTCCTCGACGTCGACGTCGTCGCGTCACGGGAGTTGAAGCGTCGAGGCGAGCGCGCCGAACACATCATCGTCTCGTTCGAGCGCTTCCGCGCCTACGTAGGCCACCTATGCGAGGAGTGGCACGGGCAGGTCCTGAATAGCAATGGCGACGAACTGATGTGTTTCTTCGAGGCGGCGACGGACGCCGTCCGGGCGGGGCGAGCGATCCTCGAGGCTCTCGACGATTTCAACCGGGAACAGAATCTGTTGACGCGAGACTTCCGATTCCGGCTCGGCGTGCACACCGGCGTATCGCTCGTCGATCTGAATGCCGGGATCGCGTACAGCGAAGTGCTCGACACCGCCGGACACATCCAGAAACTCGCGGATCCGAACACGCTCCTCGTTTCGCAGACTACCCTCGATTCGCTGCCGCCCGGCATGGCGGCGACGCCGGTCGCAGAGATGACCGGCGACGCGGGCCCGCTCTATCGCATCGACTGACGACGAGCCGACTCCGTCGGCGCGGCTTTGCCGCGACTCATGTCGACGGAAGCGGGCCAATCATGTCGACCGAAGCCGATTCAAGCACGTCGACCGAAGCGGTCGTTCAGGCGGAGCACTCGGTGATGAGGAAGATGTCGGTACCGCCGTCGGCCGTCGGCGCGGCGAGAACCGACGCCTTGCAGTTGCCCTTGGTGGCGGTGATCGCGCGTCGCTCTGCGAAGCCCTCACGATCTTCGATCGTCCATCCTTCGTTCTCGAGCTTGTCGACGTAGAACTCGTACACGGTGTCCGGCGGATCCAGCGACATCAGCTGCAGCGCCGAGATCGGAGCGCCTTCGACTTCTGCACCCTTGCCCTGGGCGGGCACCGAGCCGGGATAGATGGCGACGTCATCGGGGAAGTTGTCGGGAATCTCGCCGACGGCGCCTTCGGGAAGGGTCGAGAGGCGTTCATCCGGAATCTCGTCGGCTGTGCGGCCCGAAGTATCACCCGCGGCCTGGGGCGCGGCCGTATCGTCGGACGAAGCTGGCGCGGCCGGCTCCTGGGTACCGGAGTCACAGGCGGTCGCGAGGAGACCGACCAGTGCGAGGCCGGTGATCAAAAAAGCGAAGTGGCGAAGGCGATCCATCAGAGTTCTCCGTGGTTGAAAGCTGGCAGAGCATACCAAAGGAACCCGCCCCGGCAGCAAGCCGGCGTGCTCCCCAAAGCGTTATTTGCGCTCGATGTCGGCCGTCGCGGACAGCCCCGCTTCGGCCCTCGCGGACAGCTCCGATTCTGCCCTCGCGGACAAAGTCGCATCCCGGATGTCCTGGATCGTGCGCGACCAGTCTCCGCGCCGAAGCGTCTCGGAGAGCACCGGCCGGATCTCGACGCGACGCCATTCCGGGTAACACTCGCGGCTCTCCTCGGGACAGGTCGCTGGGGGGCGCGAGGAGGAGACGCCCGAGACGATGGCGAGGCGCTCGAGGTCGGTCCGATCCGCTTCGCCGAGCCCGTTCGGGCCGACGAGAAAGAGAAGGACTCCGAGGGCGCGCTGTTGTGAGCCGACCAGGTTGGTTGCGTATGGATTGCGCAGTGCGCGTGGGTCGGCGTGTCCACGGATCTCGATGGCGTCGAGACTCTCCCAGAGCGCTGGGAGCCGACGCAGGCGCGCGAGATAGGTGGTCATCGCTGCGGCGACGTCTTCCTGAGCGACCGAGCCGAGCTGGGCGCTGCCGTAGCCGTCGAAGAGATCGTCTCCGAGGAAGATCACCCCGGTCTCGCAATCGGGCTCGAGTTCCAGCGCGAGCAGCACAGGCTCTCGGCAGAGCGACGCAAAGGCGGCTTCGACCCGTTCGAGCGAACGCTCCGCGGGTGCGAGCGAGGCCAGGACCTTGGGGCCTGCGTCGACGCTCGGGAGAGTCGGCGCGGGCTCGTGGCTGCCGGTCAAGGAGACGACCGCCGTCGTCGCGAGGGCGATCATCGCGATCGCGGCCCACCACTCGCCGAGCCCATCGCCCCGTCCGGCTTCATCGCCGGCATGAGTGTGTTGGCTGCGAGATTTCGTGAAGCGACTGGCCATCTTCGATCAGTCCGACTCGTTCGAGGGACCGGACTTGCCTCGACCCTTTCGCGGGCGCTTGCCCGGTCGTTTCTTGGGCGACTCGTCCGTCGCGTCGTCTTCGTTGCGCGGGCCGAGCAGGCCGGAGAGCTTCAGGTCATCGCCGAGTTCGCGGTCGCGCGTCGGGAAATGCCGCACGTTCGACGGCGGCTCGGCGTCTCCCTCGAATCGACCGTAGGGGTCGGGTCCCTGTGCGCGCGGTGCTCCCATTCGATAGTCCGAGCCCGTGAGCTCGCCGCCCAGGCCCGGCGCGCTCGTGTCGGCGGCGTGGTCCGGATGCGGACTCGAGTCGTCGACATCGGGCGAGCCCGGCTGTGCCGTGGGCGCCTCGCTCGGGATCGTATCCCCGGATTCAAGTCGAGCGTCGGCGGCGTCGGAGGGGGTCGGGAAAGCCGACGCGTCGTCGACGGATCCTTCAGAGGGTGCGGGCGAAGACGAGTGTTCGGTCGGTTCTTGCTCTGCGTGGTCTCTTCGCGCCTGGGGAGCTGGCGACCAGCTGCGCTCGCGCGGTGCGCCCGGCGTTTCGGAACGCGAGCGCCGCGGGGTGCTGGATCCGGAGCCTTCGATCAATCCGACCGAGTCGCTCGCGAGTTTGAGGCGTCGGCTCAGTTCGCTGCCCGTTCCCTGTAGACGCCGACTTTCTTCGTGGATGCCTTCTCGAAGGGCTTCCATGGTCTTGTCGATCTGTCTCGTATGCGCCGAGAACTCGACCATCGTTCGCGCGATCTCCTCGGCGCGCCCCTCGACTTCGCCGAGGCCGCTTCGCAGGGGCTTGATCGCCTGGGTCATCCACTGTCCGAGCGCTTCGACCTCGGCTCGAACGCGATCGAGCGCGAGATGGGTTTCTCGCGTCGAGCCTTCCGCCGCACGGATCGGGCCCGAGAGCCGCTCGATCGTCTCGTTGCTCTCGCTGAGGGTCTTGCGGAGCTGTCCGATCGTGCTGCCGAGCACGTCGTCCACTTCCCGTAGCGAGCGCTGAAGGCCGTCTCCGATTCCGTCCCCGAGGCCGACGAGCGCGCGTCGGATCTCGCCTAGCGACTGCTCGATGAATTGCCGCTGGTCGTCCACGCCCGTGGCGGCGTGTTCGAGGGAACTGCGCACACCCTCGGCCGACCTTGCGACGATGACCTGGGTTTCGCCCATGCGCTCGGCGGTATCCGCGAGTCCGCGGCTCGTTGCACTCAGGTGCTCGAGGATCGGCTTCATTTCGCTCGATGAGGCGCGCATCGCATGGGCGGCCTCCTCGACGGACGAAGCGGAATCGCCCAGAGTCCGCGCGACACGATCTTGTGTCTGCGCGTTCTCGACCATTCGCTCGAAGGTTTCCGCGAGACCGCCCGTCACAGACGTCTGGTGTTCGACCGCCCGCTGGAGTGCGCCACGCAGTTCGCCGAGATGATGTTCGACGCCCTGGCGAACCGAGAGTGACAATTCCTGCACGACCGTGTGCAGCGCACCGCGCTGTTCCTGTGAGACCAGATTCGCGGAACGCGCCGTCGATTGTTCGATCCGCTGCAAGCCGCGATCGAGTCGTTCGTTCAGCTCGTTCGCGAAGCGCGAGAGTTCGCTGCCGAGGGTTTCGAGACTCTGCTGCTGGGTCTGCCGCGTGATCTCGGCGAGTTCACCCGGCGAGACCGAGCCGAACGCGCTTTCGACGATTTCGTCGAGGGCATGACTCCGCGCGTCGTAGGCCCCTTCGATCAAGCGGCCACCGAGCGAGGCACCGATCGCGCAGACGAAGCCCCACGCCGAGGCGCGAAGTGCGAGGCCCATCTGCGTGGCCATCCAGGCCGCCTGCAGGTCTCCACCCGAAGAATCGCCACCCACGCTCGAGAGGCTCGGAATCAGTCCGGTCAGGGCGGCGAGGACGCCGAGGCCGATGAAGAGGCCGGGCAAGATCGGCATCAGGCTGCGCCGTGGCCCGTAGGGCAGGAGCGGGCGCTCGTCGAAGATGTCCATCAGGCGGATGGGAGCGCGATCGATTCCCTCGGCGAGCTGTGCGCTCGACCAGCGCCGTTCGAACTCTGCATAGGCCGCGTGGATCGGCGATTCGGCGAAGACGCCTCGAAGCTCGTCATGATCGAGACCGCTCTGCGGGGGCCGGGTCGTCTCCCTGCCCCGAGCGATCGGCGCGGCCGCGGCGTACTCGAACCAGCTGCGCAGCCGCCGCTCGAACATGAAGAGGCGCACCAGTCGGAGGATGAGCGGGATATAGATGGTGACGGAGACGAGCAGACCCAATCCGGCGACCAGGCCGATGGCGCGCTGGGTGGTCGGGTCGGTCGACCAGAGGATCTGGAGAAGAGAAGAGGGATCGTCCACGAAATTGGTCGCTCCACGCCGGTGTGAAGCCCGAAACCGTAGCACTCCTGGCCCTCGTCGCGGCGCGTGCATACGCCCTGCACACCTACGAGAAGGCGGTCTCGCCGAGCGAACGTCCGCTCAGTCCTCGATCAGGTCCTCGAGGGGTGGACAGGTGCACACGAGATTCCGGTCGCCCCAGGCGTTGTCGATGCGCGAGACCGGAGGCCAGAACTTGTGCTGGCGCGTCCATGCGCTCGGATAGGCCGCCTGCTCTCGTGTGTAGGCAAAGGGCCATTCATCGGCGCAGACAATTTCCGCCGGATGCGGGGCGTGTTTCAGGGGTGAATCACTCTCGGCATGATCGCCGCGTTCGATCGCGCGGATCTCTTCTCGGATCGAGATCAGCGCCTCACAGAGCCGGTCGAGTTCTTCCTTCGACTCGCTCTCCGTCGGCTCGATCATCAGCGTGCCCGCGACCGGAAAGGACATCGTCGGCGCATGGAAGCCGTAGTCGATCAAGCGCTTCGCGATGTCTTCGACCGTGATGTGTGCGCTGCGTTCGAAGGGGCGGCAGTCGATGATGAACTCGTGCGCGACTCGGCCGCCCGGACCCGTATAAAGGACGTCGAAATGGTCGGAGAGTCGACGCGCCATGTAGTTCGCATTCAGGATCGCGATCTGCGTGGCGCGGGTCAGGCCGGTGGCGCCCATCAGCGCGATGTAGGCCCAGGAAATCGGCAGGATCGATGGACTGCCGAAAGGCGCGGCGGAGACAGCACCCTCGCCGAAGACGGGGTCGCCCGGGAGGTGATCGCGCAGATGATCCGCCGCGCAGATCGGACCCATCCCAGGACCGCCTCCGCCATGCGGGATCGAGAAGGTCTTGTGCAGGTTCAGGTGGCAGACGTCGGCGCCGATCTCCGCGGGCGACGTGAGTCCGACTTGCGCGTTCATGTTCGCGCCGTCCATGTAGACCTGGCCGCCGGCCTCGTGAACGACCGAACAGATCTCGCGCACCGCTTCTTCGAACACCCCGTGCGTCGACGGATACGTGATCATCAGCGCGCCGATCCGCTCGCGATGTTGCTCGACGCGTTCGCGCAGGTCGGCGATGTCGATGTTCCCGCCCTCGTCACATTTCACGGCGACGCATCGAAAGCCTGCGATCACTGCGCTCGCCGCGTTCGTGCCATGCGCCGATAGCGGAATCAGACAAACGTCGCGCTCGGCTTCGCCCGCCGATCGATGGAAGCGCCGAATCGCCAGTAGTCCCGCGTACTCTCCCTGCGATCCCGCGTTCGGCTGCAGGGACACGGCGGGAAGTCCCGTGATCTGTCCGAGCCAGGTTTCGAGTTGTTCGAAGAGCGCCGTGTATCCCGCCGCCTGATCCGTCGGTGCGTAGGGATGCAGGCTCGCAAACTCCGGCCAGGTCACCGGGATCATCTCTACGGTCGCGTTCAACTTCATCGTGCAGGAACCGAGGGGAATCATCGACGTCGTGAGAGAGAGGTCCTTCGACTCCAACCGATGGATGTAGCGGAGCATCTCGGTCTCGGAATGATGGCGATGAAAGACCTCGTGTTCGAGGAAGGCCGACGTCCGACCGAGATCTCCGGGCCATGAACACGAAGCGTCGAACCCGTCGAGGAGTTCTGCCAAGTCGAAATCGAAGTCGCGACCCCCAGCGAAGGCGGACAGAATGTCGAGCACGTCCTCCTCGCTGGTCGTCTCGTCGAGCGCGATGCCGAGGCTGCCGTCGGGGGCCGCATGCGCGTCGGACGAGTCGGATGAGCCGGAGGCATCCGAGCCACCCGGGGAGTAGTGCGTTCGGAAATTGATCTCGCGCTCCCAGCCGGCGGCGAGGATTTCTTGCACGTTCGCTCCGACCGGTCGTACGCGAAGCGTGTCGAAGCGACAGTCGTGAACGATTTCGTGCCCGAGGCGTTCGAGACCCCGGGCGAGCGCTTCGGTCAGCGAGCGGATACGCCGCGCCGTGCGAAGCAGTCCCTGCGGCCCGTGATACACCGCATACATGCTGGCGAGGATCGCGAGCAGGACCTGGGCCGTGCAGATGTTGCTGGTCGCCTTCTCGCGACGGATGTGCTGCTCGCGCGTCTGGATCGCCAGGCGATAGGCGAGTCGCCCCTCCCGATCCCGCGAGATGCCGACCAGGCGTCCGGGCATGCGGCGCGCATGTTCCTCGCGCGTGGCAAAGAAGGCGGCGTGCGGTCCGCCGTAGCCCATTGGTACGCCGAAGCGCTGACTCGTCCCGAGCGCCACGTCGGCGCCGAGTTCACCGGGCGGTGTCAGCAGCGTCATCGCCATCAGGTCGGCGGCGACGACGGCCAGCGCGCCCGCTTCGTGTGCACGTTCGATGATAGGTCCTGGATCGAAGACGCGTCCGTCGCTCGCGGGATACTGAAGGAGCACGCCGCAGCAGTCGAGGGCCTCGAAGTCCGCCGTCTCGGGATCGCCCACATGAAGTGTGGCGCCGATCGCATCGGCCCGGGTGCGCAGCACGCCGAGCGTCTGCGGGTGGCAGTCGGTCGAGGCGAAGAAGCCCGACTTACGATCTCGCGAGACGGCGCGGCAGAGCCCGAGCGCTTCGGCGGCGGCGGTCGCCTCGTCGAGCAGAGACGCGTTCGCCAGGGGCAGCCCCGTCAGGTCCGCGACCATCGTCTGGAAATTCAGGAGCGCTTCGAGTCGACCCTGGGAGATCTCGGCCTGATAGGGCGTGTACTGCGTGTACCAGCCCGGATTCTCGAGCACGTTCCTCTGGATCACGCCGGGAACGATCACGTCGTGGTAGCCCATGCCGAGGTAGCTGCGATGCACGCGATTCTCGCTCGCGATTTCGCGCAGCGTGCCGAGCAGCTCGTGTTCGCCGAGCGGCTGCTCCGGCAGCCCATCGAGAACCAGCGGTTCCTTCGCGCGAATCGAATCGGGCACCGTCGCGCGGGCGAGGTCCTCGAGCCCGTCCAGACCGATCGCACGCAGCATCTCGGGAATCTGTTCCGTTCGCGGTCCCAGATGTCGACGCGCGAATGTGTCGCTTGGTCGCAGCGGGTTTCGATCGGATTCGGAGGGGGAGTTCTCGCGCATGGGGCTCACTGGCGATCGCCGAGCGATACGCCGCCTTCTTGCCGAATCGCCGAACGGGGCGGGGGGAGCCGCGTTCGTCTCGTCGCGGGGTCGGATCGAACAAGAGGAGTAGCACAGCAGGCGGCCTGCCGAGGTCGAATTCAGCCTTCCCGCTGCGATTCGAGGAGGCGCCGCAAGCGCAGCAGATTCTCGGCACCGCCGAGCACGAGCAGCCGGTCGCCGCCCGAGAGGGCGAAGTCCGGGGGCGGGTTCGGATGGCTGTTCGCGCCGCGTTCGATGACGAGGATGTTGCCACCGGTGCGAGCGCGGATGTCGAGCTCACCGAGGCTCGGATGCCCGCGGAGCTCGATCGGCACGTCGACCCATTCGGTGTCGGTATGGTCCAGCAGCTCCATCAACCAGGGGTCGATCGGCAGGGCCGCCGGCGCGCGGATCGCCCCGTATCCCTCTTCGCGCAGGGCTTCCGTGAAACGCGCGATCGCGCCGGTCGGCACGTCGAAACATTCGAGCGCTCGCGCGACCAGTTCGATGCTGCCCTCGAACTCTTCCGCGACGACGATCGAGGCGCCGGCCGCGGAGAGGCGGTCGACCTCGCGCACGTAGCGCGTGCGCGCGAGGATTGGCGTGTCCGGCGCCATTGCGCGGATGCGAGAGACGACGCGGCGCGTGGCGAGCGGATCGGAAATGGCAACCGCGACCAGGCGTGCGTCCTGGACGCGCAGATGTTCGAGCACCTGGGGTCGTGTGGCGTCTCCATAGATGACGGGCTCGCCGGACTGGGCCGCCGTCTGCGCCGCGCTCGGGTTCGTGTCGACCGCGACGAAGGGCACGTCGAGCGAGCGGAGGAGCCGGATCAGGGTCTGGCCGGCGAGTCCATATCCGATCACCACGACGCGCGTGTTCGTCGGTGGGAGGTCGCCATGGGCTTCGTCGCGCAGACTCCGACCCGGATGCCGCAGGCGGTCGGTGACCGCACCGGCGATCGCCGGCGCATAACGAATCAGGAAGGGCGAGAGGAGGAGCGTTGCGATCGAGGCGGCGACGACGCGCTGTTGCAGGACGGGTTCGATCACGCCCGCCTCGGCCGCGACGCCCAGCAGCACGAACGAGAATTCGCCCATTTGACAGAGCGAGAGGCCGGCTTCGAGGCTGACACGCAGGGAGCGGCGCAGCAGGATCGTGCCCGCCGCGACGATAATGACGATCTTGCCGATGGTGATGGCAAAGACGTCACCAAGGAAGATCCCCGGCGCGGCGAAGACCGCGCCCGGATCGAAGAACATGCCGACCGCCGTGAAGAAGATGCCGAGGAGCACGCCGCGAAGTGGGACGACCTCGCTGAAGAGCTGATGCGCGTAGACCGATCCGCTCGCCGCGACGCCGGCGAGAAAGGCCCCGACCGCCAATGTAAGGCCGAGGGTCTCCGCGGTGAGCGCGGAGCCCAAGACGATCAGCAGCGCGAGCAGGCTGAAGAGTTCGCCGCTGCGCGAAAGTGCGACGCGATCGAGGATGCGAGGAACGAGGAACCAGACACCGAAGCCGACGAAGGCGAGGGCGAGCAGCATGCGGCCGATGGCGAAACTGAGTTCGCCCACACCCAGGGTTTCGGCCGCGAGGAGCGGGATGAAGAGCAGGAAGGGCACGATCGCGAGGTCCTGCATGAGCAGGGTGGCGACCGCGAGCTGGCCGCCGGGCGAATCGATCTGACCCTCGTCGGCGAGCAGGCGAAGCACGATTGCCGTACTCGACATCGCGACCCCGGCGCCGACGACGAGCGCGGGCGGCCAGGCCAGGCCGAGTGCATGCGCGATGCTCGCGACGAGGCCCAGTGTGACGACGACCTGGAAGCCGCCGCCTAGCAGAGCGGGTCGCCAGAGTCTTCGCGCTCGCTCGAGCGGGAGTTCGAGTCCGATCTCGAAGAGCAGGAAGACGACGCCGATCTCCGCGAGATCGCGGACGCGGTCCGGCTCGGCGACGAGACCGAGCATGCCGGGGCCCGCGACCGCGCCGATCACGAGGAATCCCACCACAGAAGGAAGCCTCAAGCGCTCGGTGATCGCGAGGCCCGCCCCGGCCAGGGCCAGGAGCACGACGGCTTCGATCAGGCCATGGGATGCCTCCAACCGGCTCTACCCCCGCGCCCGTTCAGAGCGATTGTTGAATGTGTTCCAAGAGCAGGCGCGAGCGAGTCTCATCACCCAGGACGCCGACACGAATGAGCAGAGTCGATCGCTTGGCCCCGTTCGCGCTGAGACGGATCTCGACGTGATCGCCCCCGGCTGTACGGGCCTGCCAGAGGACACGCTTCTCGCCCCGTTCGGATCTGACATCGTCATATCCGAGCGACGCGATCGCGCGTTCACAAGCGGTATCGAGCAGTGCCATCGCATGGGGTTCCCGGCTCTGGAGCTCCCCGTTCGCGAACGAGATCGCTTCACCACTGTCGCTGGTGAGTCGCATGATGGCGCCACAGCCCGTCATGAGACCGACGGAGAGCGCGATCGCCAGCATCAACATTCTCGCAGAACGTGTTCCCACCCTCGGAGTCTCGTCTTTCGCCGGCGTTCTGTCTAGGAGCCGGACCTCGCGAGGAAGAGAATCTCGATCCGTGTCCGGTGATCGCGATCGAAGAAGCGAAGGCTCGCTTCGTCCCGCCCTCGTCGTACACGGAGTCCACGTTTCGACCCGTCGGGCGAGCTCTCCTCGACTTCGAAGTCCTCGTTGCGAAGCGCGCGACGGTAGGTGGCGAGGGCTTCGTCGGCGCTGCCCGGCAGATCGATCAGCAGCAGTCGTTCACCCCCGGCTCGCTTCGAGTCAGCGACGACCCGGCCCGTCGCGGGCCTCGGCCAATTCGACGGCAGGTCGCGGGGCCACGGCTGTGGGCCGACCCGGGTCTCGAAGCGCTCGGGCTGGATCGAAGGGTCTTCGAAGGCCGCTTCCGCTCTGGCGCGAATGCCGTCGAGTCCCCCGTCGGCGCCGGGGGTGGAGCCGGGCCTCCGTCCCTCGCCGGAGTCGCCGACGCGGTCGGTTCCGGAGGGTGTGTCGCTGGGACCCTGGGAATCGCAGGCGCTCCAGCCAAGAGCGAGGGCGAGCCCGCAAGCGACCAGGATTGGGGATGGGAATTTCATCTCTAGTGTCCTTCTTCCACTCAGATCGAAGTCGAGGTCCAGATCCGAGCCGTCAGTGCCGGATTCTTCGAAGAAGGGTCCCCCGATCGGCGAAAAGATTTCAAGACACGGTCCGCTCGTCGCGATAAGTCAGAGGCGGCTCGCACCCCAACGAGTTCGCATCGAAGTCGAGGAGATGCAGACGGATGTCGCAGGATGATCGGATGAACGGATTCGAGTACGGGTTGCCTTCATGGGATGGACAGTCCGAACCGGAGAGTCATACCGAGCATCAGGCAGCGCTCGATGCCACGCTCTTCCACCCGTCGGGCGACTTCCAGGAGCTCGTCCTCGAGCTCGACGCCGGAGAACTCCGCGTTCGCCCCTCTCGATCGAGTTAATTCGCCCACACCCCCGTTTTCGATCCGAAGCACGCTGATCACGCCGACGACACCGCGCCCGAGTGGCCGTCCTTTGCGTTCGAGTCGATGGCCCCCGGGGAAAAGTCGGGAAATCTGCCTCCGGCGGTGTTAAGGTCCGAACGAGGCCCCCTCGCGACACGACGGGGCCTCGATGTCATTCCGATGGTGAACGAGCTGGCTTCCGACCCATTCGGGCCTATTTCGAGGTCCGCATGGCCCGTCGCTCGTGCCGCATGACCAGGAGATCGTTCCAGTGAGTTCTCACCCGATCCTCGCTCTCGTATCCGACCGCGATGTCAAACAGGCCAAGGGCTTTCGAGCCGCGGCCGAGCGACTCACGGGCGCTTCGCTCGAGACGGACTATCAGGCCGAGGTCGCCAGCGCGCCGAAGCGCTCCGCCGAAGATCTGAAGCACCTCGGTATTCGCGTCGGTCGAAAGGCCAAGGGCCGACAGCACGGTCGCGACGAACGCCATCTCGCCGAGGCGATCGCGCGCGCGGCCGCCGCCGAAGTCGCGGAGGGAGAGGCGCCGAAGGCGCTGGAGCTGCCGAGCGGAGAGGCGGTCACGATCATCGACCATGCCGTCCCGATCAAGACGGCCAATCCCGACAAGGAAAAGGGTGCTTCGGATCCGAACGCCGGGATCGAGGACATTCCGCTCCTGACCATGATCGGAGACGATCGCGTCGCGGTCGCGGTCCTCAAGTTTCTCGAACCCGATGCAACGCGTAGCGGCGCGGGCGACACGCCTCTTCGCTTCCTGCTCCAGGGACTCGCGCATGCGGCGACGGTCGATGCCAATCGCGAGGCGCTTCGTGCGGAGATCGCCGAGGCAACCGGAAAGTCGATGGGCGACGAGGCGCCGGCGGTGATCATCGCGGCGAGCCCCCGGTACTGGGAGCTGTGCCGGAAGCGTGAAGCCCAGAAGGGCGCGGGTTGGATTCGCGAACTCGAGCGCATTTCGCGCGAGATCGGCGAAACGATCGGCACGGAGATCATCTTCGTCGGTCTGACGACCGATTCGGACCCTGGCTGGGACTACGACGATCAGGGTCCGCTTCTGTCGGGTCCGATCGCGTTCCAGAAGGCCTGGGAGACGGGAGCCGGCAAGCTCAAGCCGAAGCCCAAGCCGAAGAAGATCGATCCGGCAGACGAGATCGTCGAGGCCGATCCTTCGAAACCCCTCCTCAGCTATTCGATCCGCGATTCCTACGAGCGGGGCGACCGCATCAATCATACGAAGCTTGGTGAGGGTGTCGTCCAGGGCGTCGTCGGTCGAGGCAAGATCGCCGTGATGTTTGGGGAAGAACGAAAACTCCTGATCCACGAGCGAGCCTAGACCCGATCCATGTCTGCAGAACCGACCGAGACCCAGCGCTTCCAGCGCTTCGAAGGGACCAGTGGCTATATCGCTTCCAGCGCACTGGTCGACGCCGTCAACTGTGCACTCGCACTCCAGCGCCCCCTCCTCGTAAAGGGTGAGCCCGGAACCGGGAAGACCCTGCTCGCGCAGCACGTCGCCGAAGGCCTCGGGCTGCCGCTCGATAGCTGGCACATCAAGTCGACGTCGAAGGCCGAAGACGGTCTCTATGTCTACGACACGGTGCAGCGCCTGAACGACGCCCGCTTCGGCGAAGGCGACGTGAAGGACATCCGCAGCTACATCCGCCTCGGCCCGCTCGGTCGCGTCTTCTCGGCGGCCTCGCGACAGGTGCTGTTGATCGACGAGATCGACAAGGCCGACCTCGAGTTTCCGAACGACATCCTGCTCGAGATCGACGAGATGCGCTTCACCGTCATGGAGACGGGCGACGAGGTTCGGGCGAAGCAACGCCCGATGGTTATCATCACCTCGAACAACGAGAAGGAACTGCCCGACGCGTTCCTGCGTCGATGTGTCTTCCACTTCATCGACTTTCCCGACGTCGAGCAGATGCGCGAGATCATCGCCGTGCATCATCCCGACGTGGAGAAGCGCCTCCTCGAACAGGTTCTGGTGAAGTTCTATTGGCTTCGCGAGCAGAAGGAGCTGCGCAAGCGCCCTTCGACCTCCGAGCTGATCGACTGGATCACGGCGCTCCTCCGCGCCGGTGCGGATCCGAGCCAACTCGAGGCCGAGCTGCCCTTCATGGGCGCCCTGCTCAAGAACGAGCAGGACACGCGCTCGATCCGCGCCTTCCAGGATCGCGGCGGCAAGACGCCCACGAGCTTCGAGGAGCTCGGCGGCGGCCGGCGTTAGGTCCCGAGGCTCGCATGGTCTTCCTCGATTTCTTCTACACGCTCCGTGAAGCCGGGCTGCGCGTGACGCTGCAGGAGTGGCGAATGCTGCTCACCTGTCTCGAGCAGGGCCTGCACGATTCGAAGATCGAGGGCTTCTATCACGTCGCGCGTTCCTGCCTCGTGAAGAGCGAGAGCGACTTCGACACCTTCGACCAGGTCTTCGCCCATTACTTCAAGGGCATCGAAGGCGTGATCGATCTTCCACCCGAGCTGCTCGAGTGGCTCGCGAACCCGAAACCCTTCGAAGAACTCACGGACGAACAGCGCGCCGCTCTCGAACACCTCGACATCGACGAGCTCATGCGACGATTTCAGGACACCCTGGACGAACAGAAGGAACGCCACGACGGTGGCGGCCGCTGGGTCGGGACGGGCGGCCGATCGCCCTTCGGTCATGGCGGCGAGCATCCGACAGGCATTCGCGTCGGCGGTGAGGGGCGGAATCGGTCGGCGATGAAGATCGCGGACGAGCGTCATTTCGCCGACTATCGAACGGATGTCGCGCTCGACGTGCGGAACACGAAGCTCGCCCTTCGGCGCTTGCGTCAGCTCACGCGGAGCGACGGCCCCGAAGAACTCGATATCGACGGCACCATCGACAAGACCTGTCGCGAGGGCGGCGAGATCGAGCTGATCTTCCGCCCGAAGCGAAAGAACGACGTGCGGCTGCTGTTGCTCCTCGATGTTGGCGGCACGATGGATCCCTATTTCGAGCCCGTGAGTCGACTGTTGTCGGCGCTACACGAAGAGCGTGGGCTCCGCGACTTCAAGGCGTTCCACTTTCATAACTGCGTCTACGAGCGGGTCTTCGAGACGGGTCGGCTGATGCGCTCGGAGTCGATGCTCACGGCGGATCTGCTTCGGACCTACGGCGAGCGTTGGAAGCTGATGATCGTCGGTGACGGGGCGATGCATCCGAGCGAGCTGACTTCGGCCCGAGGCAACATCAATCCGCGCATGGAGAGCGAGACGTCGGGCCTAACCTGGCTGAACCGACTGGAGCGGCATTTCGATCGCTCGGTCTGGTTGAACCCCGATCCGAAGACCTCATGGGCGACGTCGAGCACCTGCCGAACGATTTCGGCGCTCTTCCCCATGTATCCCCTCTCGATCGATGGGATCGAAGAGGGCGTCAAGGGGCTCGTCGGTGCGCGGGCGGCGACGGTGCGACCGGTCATGGCCCCAGGCTCCGCTTCGCTCTGAGCCCGCGGGCTCCTCTCGAATTACGCGCGACGTGCCCCCGGTTTTCGGACCCGTCGAGACGCCAGTTCTCCGAGAGATTCGATCGCAGGACGGGATGAAGAAGAGCCCGTTCAGCGAAGAGACGACCTTCTATCGATCTCGCCGGAAGTTCGGCGGGATGGAAGTTTCGGACGCGCGACGCTCGAAGAAACTCGAGAGTGATCGATCGATCGCGGTGGATACGCTCTGTCGATCGGCTTGACGCCGCAAGCGACTGCCCCGAGACTCTGCGCGCTCATCGTCGAGTGATGGAGAGAGTCTTTGAGCCAGCCCGAGAATCGATTCGAGAGACACAAGGCCCTCACGCTATCGCTCACAATTCTCTTCGTATTGATCGTCGTCGACTTGATCAGCCTCGCACTGTTGCAGATGGATCGTTTCGAATCCGACGCCAAGGCCCTCGAGCTGGCCGACTACAGACGCTACGACGCGTGGACGCTCTTCCAGAATCGACCGGACCAGTCCATGCGATTCGACTTCAAGGGCGTCGTTGCCGACGCCGAGTTCGAGCTCGATCAATTCGGATTCGTGACGACTGAGAATCAGCCCGAATCGCCCCGGGAGTCGATCGTCCTTCTCGGTGGCTCGACGGTCTTCGGGGTAGGGGCTTCGAGCTATAGGACGACCATCGCGTCGAGACTGCAGGCCCTTCTCAATGAACGGGCGCCGGGACGTTATGTCGTCCACAACGCAGGCGTCCGAGGATATCATTCGCTTCAAGAGTTCGTTTTCTACGTCAACGACGTAGCACGACAGATCGATCCCTCCATCGTCATCAGCCTGAACGGTCGAAATGACGACCATCTGATGAGGAAGGCGTTCGCGAGAGGCAACTTCGATACCGATTATTCGGACCAGCTCGACGAATCCGTGTCCAAGATGATCGACCAGGGCTTCGATCCGACCTTCCTCGAGGCTCTTGGCGGCGTGGCGAGGGCGACGCATTTCGGGCGGTTGATCAAGGCGATTGCGAACCCGAGTTCGAAGCAGGACGGGAACGTGATGGATCGCCTGGCCGCGTTTGGCCTACCGCCGGATGAGGCGCTGTTCGAGGGGCCTGCGAACGGCTATGCGGCCGTGATGAACGCCCTGTCAGCCGCGGTGTCGACGAGTGGTAGTCGCCATATCTGGGCGCTCCAACCAACGATCTTCGAAAAGTCGTTCGCAACCGACGAAGAGAAGACGCGAGTCGAGAAGATCGCGCGAATCGACCCAGAGATGTTCGACGTCCACCGCAGCTACCACGATGCATTCTACGATGTCGCACGAGAAGAGGATCTGCTCGACCTCTCGCGCATCTTCGACGAGGAGAAGCGCTCCATCTTTATCGATGATTGTCACTACAACGATCTGGGAAACGAGCTGATCGCCAACCAGTTGTTGGCGGCCGTACTCGGCAGTCGGCCCGTCCAGCCCTGAAGAGCCCCGGAAGGCCTGACCCCCGCTATCGGGCCATGACGTTGACGATGATATTGCGGCGCATCAAGCCGTCTTTCGGGCCTTGGATGGGTCGCACCGAATGCCATGAATTGAAGGTCTTGATGAAGACGACACCGGAGTTCGGGAGGAACTCCAGGGTGTCGATGGTCTCCATGTCTTCGAACCTTGCCTGGTCATTCAGCTGATTGAAGGCAAGGGACTCGTGGATCGGACGATTGATGTCGATTCCACCGCCCGTCGAGATATCCCATTCGCCTTTGCGCACCATCGACAAGGTCATCGTGACGATCTTGCTGGGCGCATCCGTGTGCGGAAGCAGATGGCCACCGTCGGCGGAGATCATTTGGAACTCCCAGCTCGCCGCCAAGCGGATCCCCCGATTCGCCGGTCGACCCCGAACCATGGCCTTCAGATTCTTGACCATCTGTCTCGTTCGGGAGATGCCGGGTCGATACCCGAGATCGATATGCCGCTCCAAGAGGCTACCCATGATCGCGTCGATGAAGTCCGGGCTCTTGATCCACCGGTCGAAGCGCGTCCAGACCGGCGTCTCCTTGACGAACTTCCGGTAGTTCGCGCCGTTGCAGGTTTCCGCCAGCGTCCATTTGTGGCCCTGATGCGCCTTGTACTCGAAGAGTTCGAGATCGGGCCAATCGTCGAGCAGCTCTTCGTAGACTCCATCTTCGACCACGGGCGCCATCTGTCCGATTGGGAAGGGCTCATAGCGAATTTTCAGGTTCTCGGCGCAGAAGAAAGCGGACACGCAGGGCTCCAAGAGAGAGTGGTGACGAAACCTAGCAGGGAACGATGCGGTTTCGGGAACAGAAATTCCCCTGCCTAACCGGCTCACTCCGCTGTGATGATGTCGGCGGGGGAAGGGATCTGCCGCGTTCTGTCGGTTTTGTCGGAATCGAGAGAGGTATCGCGACAGAACGGGAATTCACTAGGCTTGTCGCAGGCTTCCGATGCTTTTGTCGGCCGACGAACCGACGTCGACACGAAATCGAGCCCAGGCGAGGCGGACGAACCGGGCGCGAGCAAGACTCGTGCAAGGCGCGCGAAACGAAAGGGGAGCACGACGATGGCCGATCGACCTATCGAGGTTTCCGAAGTGGGCGACGTCGCGGCAGGCCCGCGCATGCCCTTCGACTACGCGGCTCCGAGCGCGGACCCGATTCGCGAAGACCTCGTGATCGCCCATCGGCGTGCCTGGGATCGGATCTCCGAAGCCGGGACCTGGTGGAACGGGCGCGAGCGTGTCGCCATCGCAGCGGAAGCGCGCGCGGCCGAATACTGCTCCCTTTGTCGACGTAGACGCGAAGCGCTCTCTCCATTCTCGGAGGAGGGCGATCATGACGATGTCAGCGGTGACGTGCTGCCGCCCGCGGCGATCGATGCCGTGCATCGCATCATTACGGATCCGACGCGTCTCACGTCGGCCTGGGTGGAGAGCATGGTCGAGATGGGGGTTCCGAAGACCCACTACGTCGAGCTGGTGAGCGTCGTCGTCTCGATCCGCAGCATCGACGCCTTCCACAACGCGATGGGCCTCGAGCCCGAGCGATTGCCGACGCCGCGCGACGGCGAGCCCTCGCGTCGGAAACCCGATAGCGCGGTCGAGGGTGAGGCCTGGGTGCCGATGTTGCCTGCCGGGCGGCTGCGCGGTGAAGAATCTGATCTCTGGGGCATGCAGACGGGGAACGTGATTCGCGCGCTGAGTCTCGTGCCCGACGCCGTTCGATGGCTGAAGGAGTTGAGCGCGGCGCACTATCTCGACATGAAGGCGATGCCGGACTTCACGCGCGGCCGAGGCCCGCTCTCGCGAGCGCAAACGGAGCTGATCGCCGGACGTGTGTCCGCAATGAACGAGTGCTTCTACTGAACGAGCTCACACGCATTGATGCTCCGTGCGAGCATCGAGACCGAGGGGGCCGAAGTCGACTATCGCGGGATTGCCGATGCGGCGAGCGCGGAGGAGAGCACTCTTCCGGGGGCGGGGGCTCTCGTCGGCTTCGTCGAGGCTTCGTTGTCGACCGACCGAGAAGCCGCCATCGTCGCGCGCGAGCGTGTGCGACGCGAGCTCGGAGACGAGGCGCTGGTCGACGCGGCTGCGGTCATCGGAAACTTCGAACGAATGACGCGGATCGCCGACGCGACGGGGATTCCGCTCGACGCGCCGGTCAGCGTCATGACTGAATCGATTCGGGCCGAACTCGGGATCGACGAATTCGGTCGGGCGGACGATCGCGCACCGCTGAAGGGCTGGCAGCGATGGCTCGGGCGCATGCTCGACCCGGCCTTTCGCATCGGCATGCGATGGCTCGGCCGGCGAGAGCGCGCAAAGAGCGCCCCGTCTTCGTCGAAACCGACCGTCTAGTCACGCGAGTCCTACGGGATCCAGCCCGGAGATCCACGAGCGCTCCACGAATCCGGTAATCTCTCTTCGAGAGCCCGATGAAGCGTCGTGACGAACCGTGACCACGCCTCTTGGCGAGGTGTCGCGGCGAGGGCGGTCAGGAGAGGGAGCCTTGTTCGAACAACCCCGCTGGTCGAAATGGTCGGTGCTCAACCTCGGCGCCGGCGTAATCTGGATCTCGCAGGCGAACCAACTCGGATCGATTGTCGGCCTGCCGATCTGGTTGGTCGCTGCGCTGTTCTTCGCCTCCGGCTTTGCGCAGCTCCTCTGGCCTGGCGACACGCGCGCCACCCAGACAGGCGCGCTCGCGGGTGGCGTCGGTCTGATCCTGTCGGTTCCCTACGGACTCGGGCTCGGCTTCGGGTCCTTCGTCGCCCTCGCGCTCGGGGCGGCGGCCGCGGCCTGGGGTGCCGGGCGCATGGCGATCCAACTCGAGGCGCACGTCGACGACGTGCCCATGCCCCATCCGACCTTCCAGCTGGCGGCGAAGGTGGCGCTCGATGAAATGATCCTCGGCTTCGAGCAGGCTGGCGCGACCGGGTATGCACTCGACGGCACGCTCGAGCGCGTCGTCGACGAACTCGAGCGCACGCACGCGCTCTTCGAACGATCGGGCTTCCTCGAAAAGCCCGACGCGTACCACGTGATGCCGCCGGATCTCGTCGATCCCACGATCCGGACGCGACAGATCGCCGGTCACGACGTCGAGATGCTCCGGTTCGAGAGTGGCTACGCGCCGTCGGAACACGAACCCGGTCGTGATCGATGGCTCGGCTACGAACCCTGTCAGCAAGCACATGCCTACGTCCTTCGACATTCGGAAGGCGCCGGTGCGCCGCGGCCCTGGCTGATCTGCACCAACGGCTATCGCATGGGACACGCTCCGATCGATGTCCGACTCTTCGAGCGGTTCCACAAGCGCTACGGACTCAACGTGTTGATTCCCGTGCTGCCGCTACACGGTCCGAGGAAGATCGGCTTGCAGTCGGGCAGCGGCTTTCTCGGCATGGACATCGTCGACACGCTGCATGCCGAAGCGCAGTCCATGTGGGACATGCGGCGACTGCTCTCGTGGGTTCGCCAGCAGGGCGCGCCCGCGGTCGGTGCCTTCGGACTCTCGCTCGGCGGATATGCGACGGCGCTCTTCGCGAGCGTGACGGACGATCTCGACTGCGCGATCCCGGGGATTCCCCTGGCCGATATTCCGCGGATCGTCGAGCGCCACGCGGCCTCGCATCAGATGAGTTATGCCGAGCACAAGGGTTTCGATCTCGACCGCGTGCGTGAGGTGCTTCGGGTCGTCTCTCCTCTGGTCTTGAAGCCCCGGGTTCCCTTCGAAGGCCGGATGATCTTTGGCGCGACCGCCGACCGACTCGTCACCCCCGATCATGTTCGCGATCTCTGGCGTCATTGGGACGAGCCCGAGATCGTCTGGTACGACGGGGGCCACGTGACGTTCCGCGCGGAACGATCGGTCTGGGCCGGTGTCGATCGAACGCTTCGCGAGAACGGTCTCTTCGCGGCTCTCTAGTTCCGGCGGCGACGCCGCCGGTTCGGGGACGCGCATCTCGCGATGGCTCATGGGGGAATGTCCGGGATGACTTCCGGCGCGTACACACTCGACGATCGATACCTGGCGGACGAAGGTCGCGTCTTCCTGACAGGGATCCAGGCGCTGGCGCGTCTTCCCCTCGAACAGCTCCGGGTCGATCGTCGGAACGGCTTGAATACGGCCGCCCTCGTGTCGGGCTATCCCGGATCACCGCTCGGCGGCTACGACCGCGCTGTTGCTGCCGCCGCCGGCCTCGCGCCCGAGCTGCCCATCCGCTGTCGGCCGGCGATGAACGAGGAATACGGGGCGAGTGCGATCATGGGTTCGCAGTTGGCGTCCATGCAGCCCGACTGTCTCTACGACGGGATCGTGGGTCTCTGGTACGGAAAGGCGCCGGGGGTCGACCGGGCCGCGGATGCGCTTCGGCATGCGGTGTATGCCGGGACTTCGATGTATGGCGGCGCTGTGGCGATCGTGGGCGATGACCCGGCGGCGAAGAGTTCGACCGTGCCCTCGTCTTCGGCGGGACTCCTCGCCGACCTGCATCTGCCCCTTCTCTATCCCGGCGATCCCGCCGAAGCCCTCGACCTCGGTCGACATGCCATCGCGCTGTCCCGCGTGACCGGCCTCTGGTCGGCGCTCAAGATCGTGGCGGACGTGGCGGACGCGACGGCGACGGTCGATCTCCATCCCGAACGTATTCAGCCAGTGCTTCCGCGCATCGACGGTCTTCCCTACCAGCATCGACCCGACGGAAATCTGCTGACGCCACGAACGATCGACGTCGAACGCGAGATCTACGAGATCCGCTATCAGCTCGCCCGCGACTACGCGTCGGCCAATCGATTGAATCTCGTGACCGTCGATCCCTCGAATGCCTGGATCGGCATCGTCGCTTCGGGCATCACCTATCGCGAAGTGCGCGAAGCGTTCACGCGCCTCGGCCTCCGAACCGACGCCGAGATCGAGGCTTGTGGCATCCGCTTGCTGAAGATGGGCATGCCGATCCCGTTCAATCCGGAGACCGTGAGGAGCTTTGCCGCGGGTCTATCCGAAGTCGTGGTCATCGAGGAGAAGCGCCCGGGCGTCGAGTCCCTCGTGAAGGACGCTCTCTATGGGCTCGCGGGCGGCCCGCGCATCGTCGGCAAGCGCGACGAATTCGGTGAGGTCCTGGTCCCAGGCTTCGGTGCGCTCGATGCGGACCATGTGATCGACGTCCTCTATAGAAGACTCGGCGATCGCCTGCGCGATCGCCTGGCGCCGCCGCTACCGCCCGAGCCCGAGTCCCTCGCGCCGACCACCGTCGCGCGCACGCCCTTCTTCTGCTCCGGCTGTCCCCACAACCGAAGCACGCAGGTGCCAGAGGGCGCACTCGTCGGCGCGGGGATCGGCTGCCATACGATGGCGCTGTTGATGGACAAGGCGCGCGTCGGTGATATCGGCGGGCTCGGCTGCATGGGCAACGAAGGCGTCCAGTGGATCGGCATGTCCGACTTCCTCGAGCGCGACCATTTCATCCAGAACATCGGCGACGGCACGTTCTTCCATTCGGGCCAGCTCGCGGTCCAGGCTTCAGTCGCCGCGGGTGTGAACGTCACGTACAAGCTCCTCTACAACGGCACGGTCGCCATGACCGGAGGCCAGGATCCGCAGGCGCAGATGGACGTGCCCAGTCTGGCGGCGAACCTGCTCCGTCAGGGCGTCGTCCAGGTCCTCATCACGACCGATGACGTCGAGCAGTTCGATCGGTCCGTCCTGCCGTCTTCGGTCGAGGTCTGGTATCGCGATCGGCTGATCGAAGCCCAAGAACGCCTGGCGAAGGTGCGCGGCACGACCGTGCTGATCCATGTGCAGGGCTGCGCGGCCGAGTCGCGCCGCGCGCGCTCGCGGGGTCGCGCCCCGATTCCGTCGCAGCGTGTGATGATCAACGAGCGCATATGCGAGGGCTGCGGGGATTGCGGTCGGATCAGCAACTGCCTCTCTGTGCAGCCCGTCGAAACGCCCTTCGGTCGCAAGACGCAGATCGATCAGACGACCTGCAACTTCGACTATTCATGCCTCGAGGGTGACTGTCCTTCGTTCATGACGATCACGCGACCGGATCCGACCGCGCAGAAGCCGGCGCCCGCGCGCGAGCCCGTCGCGATGCCGGACGTCGAGTTGCTCGCGCCCGCGCGTCTGGTGCCCGACGACGAGTTCGCCATGCGCGTCACGGGGATCGGCGGGACCGGCGTCGTCACGGTCGCGCAGGTGATCGGCACGGCGGCGATGCTGGACGGATATCACGTGCGCGGGCTCGACCAGATCGGGCTATCGCAGAAGGCCGGACCGGTCGTGAGTGACCTGCGTCTGTCGAGAATTGGACCGACGTCGACCAACCGACTGGGCCTCGGGCAGGCGGACCTGCTGCTCGCCTTCGACCAGCTCGTCGCGGCGTCCGAGAAGGGACTGCACACGGCCGACGTCGCTCGGACGACCGTCGTCGGTTCGACCACGGCGACCCCGACCGGCGAGATGATCACGCATCTCGACCTCGAACTTCCCTCGGCGGACGAGATGGGCAAGCTGATCGCCGAGGCGACGCGGAGCGATGCCCAGTTCTGGGCGGAGTCGGCCGCCATCACGGAAGATCTCTTCGGCAGCGCCAAGACCGCGAACATCTTCGTCGTCGGCATGGCGTTTCAGGCCGGCTGCCTGCCGATCGCCGACGATCGAATCGAGGAGGCGATCCGGCTGAATGGCGTCGCCGTCGAGAGCAACCTCGAAGCCTTCCGCTGGGGCCGACTACAGGTCGCCGATCCCGACGCCGTCGATCGCGTGCGCATTGAACTCGCGAATCCCGCCTTGGAAGTCGAGCTCTCTCGGGCGTATCGAGTGAGTGCGTCGCTGGCGACCCGGCTCTCGGGGCTCGAATGTGAGTCGAGCGAGGCCGAGGCGCTGACACGCTATGCGAGTGAGCTGGTGGCGTGGGGTGGCGAGAGGAGGGCGAGCGAATGGCTCGACGTCCTGGAACGCGTCGGGCGGGCGGAGGCGGGCGCGCGACCGGGAAGTCGCCGTCTGGTCTCCGCGGTCGCGGCGAACCTCTTCAAGCTGATGGCCTACAAGGACGAGTATGAAGTAGCCCGACTCATGACCGACGACGAGGCACTGCGCGAAGCGAGGACCATCGCGGGGTCGGGCGGGCGGATCGTCTGGAAGCTGCATCCGCCGCTCCTTCGCGCCCTCGGTCTGCGCCGGAAGATCTCGATCGGAATCGGCGCGATGCCCGCGATTCGATTGCTCGCTCGGGCGCGTTTCCTGCGCGGGACCTTCCTCGATCCATTCGGACATGCGAAACTGCGTCGCTTCGAGCGAGCCCTTCCGGGCGAATACGTCGAGGCGATCGATCGGCTGCTCGGGCATCTGGATCGGATCGGTTTCGAGGCGGCGATTCGAGTCATCGGGCTGCCGGACGGGATCCGCGGCTACGAGGATCTCAAACTCGAAAGGATTGCCGAGTTCCGTGCGTCCCTGGCAACCGCCGAGCGCGAACTCGGACTCTGAGGAAGATTTGGATTCGGACCTTCTCGCAAAGCCCTATCGACCCTTCCCGATTCGCGCGATGAATGCCGCCGGTCGTGGCCTCGCGCGCCTCGGTCGGGTGCCGATCTCGCTCGACGCCGACGAGTTGATGGTGGCCGCCAGCCGGGAGTCGGGTCTTTCGGATTTCGGTCCAGACAGTTTTCGACCGGGTCTCTCGAAGCTGATGGAATCGATCGAGGCGGACGCGCGGCTCACGCTCTTCGGTCGCTACTTCGCCCGTCGGCAGATGCTCGAACTCCTCACGCATCGACTCGAGCTCATCGACCATCGCGAGCGACATCCCGAGGTCGCGCAGCAGGAGATTCGGCGCCCGCTCTTCATCCTCGGCCTGCCGCGAACCGGGACGACGCTCCTCTACGGCCTGCTCGCCGAGGATCCCGCCAATCGCGCCCCCCTCTCCTGGGAACTCGACGCTCCCTGTCCCCCGGCCGAGACCGCGACCTACGAAACGGATCCGCGAATCGAGCGCACCCAGAAACGCTTCGACCAGGTCGGGCAGCTGGCGCCGGGGTTCCAGGCGATCCATCCCGTCGGTGCGCTGATGCCCCAGGAATGCATCGTGCCGACCGCGTCCGAGTTCATGAGCATCCGATTCCAGATGTCCTTCGACGTCGAGTCGTATGACGAATGGCTGTTGCAACAGGACATGCACGCGACGTACGCGCATCATCGACGCTTCCTCCAGCATATGCAGTCGCGGCACATGAACGAGCGCTGGATCCTGAAGTCGCCCGGGCACCTCGGCCCGATCGACACGCTCTTCGACACCTACCCGGACGCAATGGTCGTGCAGACGCATCGCGATCCGATCCGTGTGATTCCTTCGGTGGCCAATCTCGAATACACGATGCGTCTCGTCGCTTCGGACGACGTCGATCCGGCACGTGTGGGTCGACAGATGATGCAGGTCTGGTCGATGCTGCTCGAACAGGGGATGCAGGCGCGAGCGCGACATCCAGAGCGCGAGGCTCGGATTCTCGATCTCTCGATGCGCGAGGTCGTGGGGAATCCTCTCGCCTGCGTCGAGAAGATCTACGCGCATTTCGATCTCGAACTCTCGCCGCAAGCGTGTCAGCGAATGGAGCGATATCTGGCCGAGCATCCGAAGGACGAGTTCGGCGTGCATCGCTACAGCCTCGAAGCCTTCGGGCTCGACGAGGCTTCCGTGCGCGCTGCATTCGAGGAATATCGTTCGCGATTCGGGATCGAGCCGGAGCCGTACGGCGACGCGTGAGCCGTCGGCGAGGTCGCCAACGCCGCAGAGGCCGCCAAGGCCGACGAGGCCAACTGGGTCGCGGATGTCTAAGCCGGCTTCTTCAGCTTATACACGCGCATCAGGATCGCATCGACCAGACTCGCGGGTAGCATGCCGAAGAGCATGATCTGGAGTCTCGCCGAGAAGGGCGTGATGTAGCGTCGCCGGGGTCGCTTCGCCGTCGCCGCTCGGAGTACGACCTCCGCCACGTCGCGACTCGAAATCGCGCTCTTCAGATTCTGCTTTGCGAGTTCGTCGAGATCGAACATCGTCTGTCGGTACGGATTCGTCGGATCCTCGCGGAGAGGCCGACTCTCTTCGCGCGCGTTGTCGAAGACGTCGGTGTCGACGAATCCCGGAATCACGAGCGAGAGTTCGATTCCGAAGGGCGCGAGTTCGAGTCGCAGCGCGTCCGTCGCCATGTGCATTCCGATCTTCGTTGCGGCATAGGGAATCGCGAGGGGCGCCGCGATCGTGGCCGCGATTGAGCCGATGTTGATGATTCGCCCGCGTCCGCGCTCGCGCATCGACGGGGTCACGTGGCCGATCAGCTGGAGCGCCGAGAAGAGGTTCACGTCGAAGATATGATGCAGCTCGCGGCGCGTGATCTGCTCGATTGCCCGGCCCGGGCTGTAGCCCGCGTTGT
>Ga0315338_1000727_pt1 | contig 60126 bp, 63 predicted proteins | sample ASW8metaG_FD_204518 | JGI IMG/M metagenome (GOLD analysis project Ga0315338, IMG submission 204518) | Ammonia-oxidizing marine archaeal communities from Monterey Bay, California, United States - ASW #8 | ecosystem: Environmental > Aquatic > Marine > Coastal | place: USA: California | collected...
ATTTTTCATATAGATCATCAGGAATTAATAAACATTACTTTATAGTTGCTGCAAAATTTGAAATAAGAAAAGGTAATGAAAAAGATATTAATAAAAAAATAAAAAAATATTTAAATTTAAGAAAAAAAACACAACCAATAAAAACATTAACAGGAGGAAGTACATTTATTAATCCTAAGAAAAAAAAAGCATGGAAACTAATAAAAGAATCTAGTTGTACAGATATGTCTGTAGGTGGTGCTAAAATTTCTAATAAGCATTGCAACTTTTTAGTAAATACTGGAAGTGCTACATCAAAAGATTTAGAAAGTTTGGGAAATAAAATAAAAAATAAAGTTTATAAACAAACTGGTATAAAATTAAATTGGGAAATTAAAAGAATAGGATCAAAATAATTTTGAATAAAAAAATTGCAGTTTTATTAGGCGGTATATCTGCCGAAAAAAAAGTTTCCTTAGAAACAGGTAAATATGTTTCCACATCATTAGAAGAACAGGGTTATAAAGTAAAAAAAATAAAAGTAACCAACAATAAAAAAAATTTAATAAAAAATTTAAAAAAATTTAAACCAGATATTGTTTTTAATGCATTACATGGAACATTTGGAGAAGATGGACAGGTTCAAAGATTACTTGAAAAATTAAGATTAAGATATTCCCATTCAGGCGTAAAAGCCTCTGAAATAGCGATGGATAAAAAAAAAGCAAAAGTTGTTTTTAAAAAAATTGGAGTTCCATATCCAAATGATATACGAATAAACAATATGAATTTTAAAAAAAAAATAAAACAACTTCCATTTGAATTCCCATTAGTTATTAAACCAATTAGTGAAGGATCAAGTTTAGGTGTTAAAATTTGTAAAAATATAAATGAATTAAAAAAGTATAAATTGAAAAAAAAAATAAATTATTTAATAGAAGAATATATACCGGGCCGTGAACTAACTGTTGGAATTCTTAAAAACAAAGCGTTAGATGTTATTGAACTTAAAACAAAAAAAAATTTTTATGATTACAAATCAAAATATACAAAAGGTATGACAAAATATATTATTCCAGCAAAAATTCCAAAGAATATAGAACATAAGTGTAAAAAATATACTGAAAAAATTCACAAATTTTTAAAATGTAAAGGTGTTACCAGAACAGATTTTAGGTTTGATGAGAAAAAAACTTTAGGCAAACACTTATATATTTTAGAAATAAATACTCAACCAGGTATGACTCCTTTATCTTTGGTTCCAAAAATGGCTAAGTATAAAGGAATTTCTTTTGATAAATTAATTGAAAAAATAATAAACGATATTTGAAAAAAGCCAGATAGTAATAAGCCGGGTTCTGTAAATAACAAATAAAACTTCGAATCTTTTATTTATTAATTAATGACTATTAATCTAGGATAATTGTTACCAATTACCTCAAGCAACTTACCCTGGTGTAAATGTGGAAACGCATTATAACACACACCTCTTTTTAGTTTTGCTCCTGATGGGGTTTACCTTGCCTTTTTTGTTACCAAAAAAGCGGTATGCTCTTACCATACCTTTTCACCCTTACCATAAAATTCATGGCGGTTTATTCTCTGTTGCACTTTCCCTAGAGTTACCTCTGGCGGACGTTATCCGTCATCATGTTCCCAAGGAGCCCGGACTTTCCTCTCAAAATGTGAGCAGTCATCAAACTATCTGGCAAATATATAATTAATACTTTTTTTTAATTTGTTCAAGTTAAAATAGAAATTTACTTGAATATTTTTTTTATAAGATTCCAATCAAATTTTTCACCTGGATCTAACTTTCTATCTGGAGAAATATCAGAATGTCCTAAAACCCAATCTGATTTAATATTATATTTTTTTTTTATTTCTTTACATAGAAGAACGAGAGCAGACATTTGTTTTTTTGAAAAAGTAATATATCCAAATTTATGACCAGGGTTTTCAAGTTCAATCCCAATTGATATATCATTTATATTATTAATACCTTTCCAATGTGAAGTACCCGCATGCCAAGCTCTATTTTTTTCATCCACTAACTTAATTATTCTTCCATCCCTTCCAATTAAATAATGAGACGAAACTTTAGTTTTTTTATCACACAATCTTTTAAATGCTTCATTAAAAGTTTTCATTCCAGTATAGTGAATAACAACTGAATTAATTTTTGAGCCCTTTGGTCTTTTATCAAAATTAGGAGATTTTTTTTGGATGATTTTTATATTCATTAAATTAATTTTGGATTATTCTTTTTTAATCATGTTTTTTGGATCCAAAATTTTATCTAAATTTAATTTTTTATCTAATTTTAGTTCTCTTGCTGCTTCTTTTAAAGAAATATTTTTTTTGTACGCTAATTTTGCTACTTTTGCTGATTGATCATATCCAATATGTGGATTTAATGCTGTTACCAACATTAATGAATTTTCCAAGTTTTTTTTTATAATATCTTTATTAGCTTTTATACCTATTAAACAATTTTTACAAAAACTTGTTACAGTATCAGATAATAAATTTATACTTTGGCATAAATTAAATTCAATAACAGGTTTAAAGACATTTAATTCTAAATGACCATTAGCTGCTGCTATAGAAATTGTTAAGTTATTACCCATTACTTGACTACAAACCATTGTTAGTGCTTCAGCTTGAGTTGGATTAACTTTACCAGGCATTATAGATGAACCCGGTTCATTTTCAGGAATTTTAATCTCTCCAATACCACTCCTAGGACCAGAAGATAAAAATTTTATATCATTTCCAATTTTCATTAAGGAAACTGCTAAACCATTCAAAGCTGAAGACGTATCAACAATTGGTCCATGAAATGATAATGATGCAAATTTATTATTTGAAGAATAAAATGGAATCTTTGTAATTTTTTTTAAATGGAAAATAAATTTTTTCTCAAATTCTTTTGAAGCATTGATCCCAGTTCCTACAGCGGTTCCTCCTTGCGCCAGTGCTAACATTTTTTTATAATTTTTTTCTATATTTTGGAAGTCATTTTTAATTTGTTCTTTATATCCTGAAAATTCATTACCCAATGTAAGAGGAGTAGCATCTTGCATATGCGTTCTTCCAATTTTTATTATATTTTTAAATTCTCTAATTTTTTTTTGTAAAACATTAAGCATTTCATTCAGCGATGGTAAAAGTTTTTCTTGTATTAGTTTTACAGCACATATATGTATAGCAGTTGGAAAGCTATCATTACTTGACTGTGAAGCATTGACGTGATCATTTGGATGAACAGGTTTTTTTGTACCCAGATTTCCAGTTGATAATTTATTTGAATAATTAGATATAACTTCATTTAAATTCATATTTGTTTGAGTTCCGGAACCTGTTTGCCAGATCTTTAGTGGAAATTGATTATTTAAATTACCTTTTAGAATTTGATCAGTAGTTTTAATTATTAAATTTGCAGTTTTACTCTCTAAAATTTTTAAGTCTTTATTAGCTAATGCACATGCTTTTTTTTGAATTGCAAAGGCTTTTATAAAATCATTTGAAAAAGTCTCACTTCCTATATTAAAGTTATTCAAGGATCTTTGAGTTTGCGCACCCCAAAAACAATCTTTAGGAACAGCTATTTTTCCAAAACTATCATTTTCATATCTTTTTTTTGTTGTACTCATAAATTAATTAAGAAAAGCATTTAGAATTTAGAATAAGTAACACTTAATATTTGTATTTATAATCAATTTTTCAATAAATCTTTAAAAGGGGCGTTCTGTTGCCCGGTGCCCCAAACCGCGCTTTCCAAATACTTAGGCAGCGATAGCTAATTTATCGTTAGCAATTATAAATAGCCCGATAACGGTGGTACAATGCCGAGTAAAATTCATATCTATCCATAGCCGTCGATCCTATATCGCCCCCATGATTCTTATTTTTTAGTGGTGGAGGCGCCGGGTACTGCCCCCGGGTCCGTTCCATTTCATAATATGACATTTATTACCATAGTTGGTTGCCCAACACTTTAAATATAGTAAATTATTTTGATATTAAAAAGAGTTCTATTTATATTTAAAAGAAATTATAATTATTAAACTGTCATGTCTATGAAAAACAAAGAATCAAATGAAATAAAAAGTCTTAGATCTAAAGCAAAAAAAACACTAAGAGTTACTTCATCTTCTTTAGAAAGTATTCTTTATAAACCTTTTAAAGTTTTAGATTTTGGGTTTATCAGAGTAATTGATTATATGGGTGACGATTCAGCGATAGTTCAATCTGCTCGTGTTTCTTACGGAGAAGGAACAAAAAAAGTGTCTAATGACAAAGGTCTAATAAGATATCTAATGAAAAATTGGCATACAACGCCTTTCGAAATGTGTGAAATTAAATTTCATATTAAACTTCCTATATTTATAGCAAGACAGTGGATAAGACACAGAACTGCAAATGTTAATGAATATTCAGCCAGATATTCCATTTTAGATAAAGAATTTTATATACCAAGACCTGAACATATGTCTACACAATCTACTACTAATAAACAAGGAAGAGGTGGTAATTTATCTAAGAAAGATACAGAAAAATTTATAAAAATTTTAAAAGATGATGCTGATAGAAATTATAAACATTATGAAAATATGTTAAATGAAAATCAAAATGGAAAAATTATAGATGACAATAAAACAGGTTTAAGTAGAGAATTGGCAAGAATTAATTTAACTCTTAATACATATACACAGTGGTACTGGAAAATTGATTTACACAATCTTTTGCATTTTTTATTTTTAAGGGATGATCAACATGCTCAATATGAAATCCAAGCTTATGCTGAAATTATTTTAAATAAAATAGTTAAAAGATGGGTCCCCCATACTTACAGTGCTTTTAAAGAATTCCAATTAGAAAGTTATAATTTATCAAAAACCGCCATAGAAATTATAAAAAAGAAACTACAAGGTCAGAAAATTACTTTTGAAAAAAGCGGTTTGAGCAAAAGAGAGTGGATCGAATTAAAGACAAAATTTAATTTCAAATAAATTATTTAATTTTATCATTAGTTAGATTTTTATTTATAACTTTTGCTATTTCGAGTATTTTTTTTCCTGCATCCGTCTCACTGTTATCAATTAAATAAGGAATCCCTTTATCACCGTTTTTACTAATTTCTCCATCAATTGGTATATCCCCTAAAAAACTTATAGAATTTTTTTGAGCAGCTTTTTCTACTGACCCCTTACCAAAAATATCAATAATATCTCCTGATTTTGTTTTCAGATAACTCATATTTTCAATAATTCCTAAAATAGGAATATTTAATTTTTTAAACATATTAATACCTTTAATTGCATCAATTAGAGCTAATTCTTGAGGTGTAGAAACAACAATTACCCCAGATATTTTTAACTTTTGACATAGTGTTAATTGAACATCCCCTGTACCAGGCGGTAGGTCAATTACAAGAGTATCAACTTCATTCCAAACCACACCATGTAACATTTGTTTTAAGGCTTTAATAATCATTGGACCTCTCCAAATCAGCGGGGTTTTTTGATCTATTAAAAACCCAATGGACATACATTTCATATTAAATTTTTCAACAGGAATAAATCTTTTATCTTCAGAGATTTTAGGTTTTTCTTTAATCCCTAACATTTTTGGTATTGAAGGACCATAAATATCTGCATCTAAAATACCAATATTGTGGTTTAATTGATTAAGAGCAGTAGCTATATTTATTGCTGTAGTTGATTTTCCAACACCCCCTTTTGCAGAAGCTACAAGAATTATATGTTTAACATCATCTAAATGATAAGTTTCATTCATTTTTTTTTAAAAAAATATAGTTTTAAATATAGACTTTTGCCTCATCTATAATATATATAAAACCTTAGTTTAGTGTAAAAAAATATGCCTTGGAAAGAAAATAACAATGGAAACGGTCCTTGGGGAGAACCAGGACAAAGACCGTCTAATAATTCAAAAAAGAAAAAATATGGTTTTAACATAGATAAACTATTAATTGATTTTTTATCTAAAATAAAAAAAAATTTTTTTAGTGGTGATCCTAATAATAAAAAAAGTTTTATTAGCGCAGCATTAGTACTTTTAATTATTTGGCTTCTTTCGGGTTTTTATAAAGTTAATGCGAATGAACAAGGAGTTATTTTGAGATTTGGTGAATGGGTTAGAACAACCCAACCTGGTCTTCATTATCATTTACCTTATCCAATAGAAATTGCAAAAACACCAAAAGTCACAAAAGTTAATAAAACTGAAATTGGTTTTAGAACATTTAGGGAGTCTAAAAGATTGTTATCAGAAGAAAGTTTAATGTTGACCGGTGATGAAAATATAGTTGATATTAATTTTTCTGTTTTTTGGGTCATAAAAGATGCTGGTAAATTTTTATTTAATTTAAGAAGTCCAGAAAAATCAATAAAAGCTGTTTCAGAAAGTGTTATGAGGGAAGTTATAGCAAATAGTCAAATATCATCTGTTTTAGCAGAGGGTAGGAAAGATATAGAAATACAATCTATTGAAGCTATACAATTGGTCTTAGATAATTATGGTTCTGGTGTAGAAGTTACACAACTTCAACTTCAGAAAGTTGATCCACCAGATCAAGTAATTGACTCATTTAGAGATGTTCAAAGAGCTCGCGCTGATAAAGAAAAATCTATTAACGAAGCAATAGCATATAGAAATGATATTATACCTAAAGCTAGAGGTGAAGCCGCTAAAATTGTCCAGGAATCAGAAGCTTATAAACAAGAAGTTGTTGCAAGATCACAAGGTGATGCAAATAGATTTAATTCAATTTTAAATTCTTATAAAAATAATGAAGATGTAACAAAAGATAGAATTTATTTAGAAACTTTAGAGGAAATATTGCAAAACGCTAGTAAAGTAATAATAGATACAAAAGAAGGTTCGGGCGTTCTTCCTTATTTACCTTTACCAGAAATTAAGAAGAGAAAAAGAGACAAAAAAAATATAATTGATAATGATATTAAGGAGAAAAATGTACCAAATGTTGAATAAAAAAATATTTCCACTTACTATTTTAGTTTTGTTTTTTTTACTATTTAGTGCTTTATTTGTTGTAAAACAAACAGAACAAGCACTGGTTTTGCAATTTGGCGATCCAATTAGAATTATAAAAAAACCAGGATTACAAATTAAAATTCCATTAATTCAAAATGCAGTGTTTTATGATACAAGAGTTTTGGATTTTGATGCCGAAGTAGAAGAAGTAATTTTATCAGATCAAAAAAGACTTTTAGTCGATGCTTTCATAAGATATCAGATCATTGATCCTTTAAAGTTTTATCAATCAGTGGGAAATGAGAATGGTTTTAAAGCAAGAATTGGGGGTATTTTGTCAGGTAGTTTAAGAAGAGTTTTAGGTAGCGATCCTTTAGAAGTTGTATTATCTGTGAATAGATCAGAATTAATGGAAAAAATTCAAGATGGAATAGATAAAGAATCTGTTAATTTTGGAGTAAAAATGATTGATGTTAGAATAAAAAGAGCAGATTTACCTAAAGCTAATAGCGAAGCAATTTTTGCACGAATGAGAGCTGAAAGAGAAAAAGAAGCTAGACAATTTAGAGCGGAGGGGTCGGAAGAAAGCCAAATAATTAAATCAAAAGCAGAAAAAGAAAGAACTGTAATTATTGCTGAGGCAAATAAAAAATCACAAACAATTAAAGGAGAGGGCGATGGGGAATCTGTTAGAATTTATGCTGAAGCATTTAATAAAGATAAAGAATTTTTTGCATTTTACAGATCAATGGAAGCGTATAAAAAAGCTTTTACAGGTGGTGAAGATGACCCAACATTAATTTTGTCACCGGATAGCGATTTTTTTAAATATTTTGACAACAAAAGTGGAAAGTAATTAAAAAAAATAATGACTATATTTTTAAAAAAAATTTTTTGCTTTTTAAGTATATTTATATTTTTTATTTTAATCACACCATCATCTAATTCACAAGGTTTACCAGAAACATTTTCGAAATTAGCAGATGAATTATTACCAGGAGTAGTGAATATATCTACAACCCAATTAATTGAAGATAAATATAGCAATAATCCTCAATTTAAATTTCCCCCAGGATCTCCTTTTGAAGATATGTTTAGAGAATTTTTTGATATGGATAGAAATAATAATACACCAAGAAAGAGAAAGGCCACGTCACTTGGCTCAGGTTTTGTAATAGATGAGACTGGATATATTGTAACTAACAATCATGTAATTGGAGAAGCTGATCAAATCGAGGTGGTATTTCAAGATGAAACAAAATTGAAAGCTAAATTAGTTGGTAAAGATCCAAAAGTAGATATTGCTGTATTAAAAGTTGAACCAACAAAAAGATTAAAAGCTTTAAAATGGGGCGACTCTTCTAAATCTAAAGTAGGAGATTGGGTTTTAGCTATTGGAAATCCGTTTGGATTAGGAGGCACAGTTACTGCAGGTATAATTTCAGCTAAATCAAGAGATATAAGAATGGGGCAATATGATAGTTTTATTCAAACCGATGCTTCTATTAATAAAGGCAACTCTGGAGGACCAATGTTTAATATGAAAGGAGAAGTAATTGGTATAAATAGTGCTATTTTTTCACCATCTGGGGGAAGCGTGGGTATAGGCTTTGCTATTCCTTCTACAATGGCTGAAAACGTAATTAAACAACTCAAAAAGTTTGGAAAAACTAGCAGAGGATGGCTTGGAGTTAGAATTCAATTAGTTACTGAAGAAATTGCAGAAGCATATGGTTTAGATAGACCAAAAGGAGCATTGGTTGCAAGTGTTGAAAATAATAGCCCAAGTTATAAAGCAGGTATTAAACCTGGGGATATTATTTTAAAATTTGACGAAAAAATTATAAAAAAAGATAGAGATCTCCCAAGAATTGTTGCAGCGACAAAAGCTGGAAAAAATGTAGGACTAGAGATTTGGAGATCTAATAGAGCTATTAATTTAAAAGTTAAATTAGGCGAATTAGAATCATTTGAAAAGAAAGATAAAGCTGAATTTAAAAAAAATAATGTACCAAATAAAATTGAAAAGGTTGGGATAGAATTAGCTAAAATTACACCTGATCTCAGAGTTAAATTTAATATTGTAAAAGATGTTAAAGGAGTTTTAATTTTAAATGTTGAAAGAAATAGTTTAGCTGCTGAGAGAGGTTTAGTGCCCGGAGATGTAATTTTAGCTATTATTGATAATAATGCTCCACAGCAACACAAAAAAGTTTCATCTCCAATTGAAATTATTGATAAAATTAAACAGTTAAAAAAAGATAAAAAAAATATTCTTCTTTTATATGTTCTACACTTCAATGGTACTCCGGGATATGTTCCATTGAAAATAAATAATTAAATTAAGATTATTTTCTATTTGTTTTGTTAAAAAAAAATAAAGAAAATAAGTTTAAAATAATAATTATTGCAGGGCCAACAGCTTCAGGGAAATCTTCTTTAGCTCTTGATTTAGCAAAAAAGTGTAATGGCATTATTATAAACGCTGATAGTCAACAAATATATAAAGAATTACCTATTTTATCATCTCAGCCAAATAAAAAAGATTACAAAGAAGCATCACATAAATTATTTAATTTCTTAGATTTTTATAAGAATTTTTCTGTTAACCAATGGTTTAAATTGGTCAAAAAAGAAATAAAAGAAGCTCAAAAGAAAAATAGATTACCAATTATTGTAGGAGGTACTGGAATGTATTTAAATATACTTTTAAATGGTTTAAAAATATTTCCACAAGTACCAAAAGATTTAAAAAAAAAGGGAGAGAAAATAATAGAAAAAATTGGATCAAAAAATTTTTATGAAAGATTAAAAAAAAAAAATAAAACATGTGTGTATAAAATTAACCCAAATGACAAAATTCGACTTTTAAGATCATGGGAAATATATGAAGTTTCGAATAAATCAATTTATGAAATTAATAAAGAAAAAAAAATAAAAAAATTAGACTCTTATAATTTTTACAAAATTTTAATTTTTCCTCCAAGGCAACAAGTTTATTTAAACTGTGCAAAGAGATGGAAAAATATGATTAAATTAGGAGCTATTAATGAAGTTAAATTATTAGTTGAAAAAGAAAAAAAATTGAATAAAAAAACTTTAATTAAAACTATAGGTTTTAAAGAATTAAAAAATTTTTTATTAAAAAAAAGCAATATGGATAAAACCTCTGAATTAGCATTGCAAGCAACAAGGAATTATGCGAAAAGACAATATACTTGGTTTAGACATCAATTTTTAGCTAATATAAAATTTAAAGAAAAATATAGTATAAAAAAAAAAGAATATTTTTTAAAAGAAATTAAAGACAAGTTGTTGACCAATTAATAAATCGTAATTAAGTTTAATTAATAGTTTTTTAAAAAAATTGTAATTATGAATGGAGCTAAAATAGTTTTAAAATCTTTAGTTGACCAAGGAGTTGATATTATTTTTGGATATCCCGGTGGTGCAACTTTACCTATATATGATGAACTTTTCAAACAAAGAAAATTAAAACATATATTAGTAAGACATGAACAAGGTGCTGTTCATGCAGCTGAAGGGTATGCAAGATCAAGCGGTAAAGTTGGCGTTGTTTGTGTTACTTCAGGCCCTGGCGCAACTAATTGTGTAACTGGGCTCGCTGACGCATATATGGACAGCATACCTTTGATTTGTTTAAGTGGACAGGTACCAACAAAACTAATAGGAAATGATGCTTTCCAAGAAGCCGATACCACTGGTATTACACGCCCAGTGACAAAACACAATTATTTAGTAAAAAATATAAAAGATTTGGAAAAAATAATTAAAGAGGCTTTTCTTATAGCTAAGTCGGGAAGACCTGGTCCTATATTAATAGATTTACCAAAAGATATTCAAAACGAAAATTATATATACAAAGGGGAAAAAAAAAATAATAAGATAAATTTTCAATCTAAAACAAATATTAATTTAAACTCAATTAAAAAATCAATGTCTCTTATTTTAAAAGCAAAAAAACCAATTTTTTATTGCGGTGGTGGCGTAATAAATAGTGGATTAGAAGCCTCAAATATTCTAACTAAATTAATACGAAAAACAAAATTTCCGTGTACAAATACATTAATGGGACTAGGTTGTTTTCCAGCTATTGATAAACAATTTATAGGAATGCTGGGCATGCATGGGACATACGAAGCCAACCTAGCAATGCACGATAGTGATTTAATAATAGCTGTAGGTGCAAGATTTGATGACAGAGTAACTGGAAATTTATCAAAATTTTCTCCTTATGCTAAAAAGATACATATTGATATTGATCCCTCATCAATAAATAAGAATGTAAAAGTAGATATTGCTTTAATTGGTGATGTTAAAATAATAATAAATTCTATTTATACAGAATTAGAAAAAAAAATATCTTTTTTAAAGTTTGAAAATATAAAAAAATGGTGGTCTCAGATAAATATTTGGAAAAAAAAAAACTGTCTTGGATATAAAAAAATTAATTATCCAATAAAACCACAATTTGCTCTGGAAAGACTTTATGAATTAACTAAGAATAAAGACTGTTTTATTACCACTGGTGTTGGGCAACATCAAATGTGGGCAGCTCAATATTATAAATTTAACAGACCAAATAGATGGATGACATCCGGGGGGTTAGGAACTATGGGTTACGGCCTGCCTGCGGCTATAGGTGCTCAAATTGCAAATCCCGGCAAATTAGTTATTGATATTGATGGCGAAGCATCATTTCTGATGACGATGCAAGAATTATCAACTATATGTCAGTACAAATTACCAGTAAAAATTTTTATTGTTAATAATAAATGGATGGGAATGGTAAGACAATGGCAAGAATTAATTCACGGAGGTAGATATTCTGAAAGTTATACAGAATCATTGCCTGACTTTGTAAAATTAGCTGAATCTTTTGGCATTGTTGGTCTCAGAGCAGAAAAAAGTTCTGAAGTTGACAAGAATATAAAAGAAATGATTAAAATTAAAAGACCAGTTTTACTTGATATGGTAGTAGACCAACATGAAAACTGTTTTCCTATGATACCCTCCGGAGCAGCACATAATGAAATTTTATTAGGTCCTGAAGATCAAACAGATGAAACAATTAACGAAGAAGGAATGGTTTTAATTTAAGAAAAATTGTCAAATCAAAAAAAAGAAAGACATACAATTTCTGTATTAGTTAACGATGAACCTGGCGCTTTAGCTAGGGTAATAGGGCTGTTTTCAGGTAGAGGCTACAATATTGATAGTTTAACAGTTGCGCCTGTTAATTTAACAAAAAAATATTCAAGAATTATTATTGTTACATCGGGAACAAAAATGATAATTGATCAGATTATCCATTCTCTTGAAAGATTAATACAAATTAAGAAAGTAATTGATTTAACTTCTGGTAATTCAACAAGCGAGAGAGAGCTTGCTTTGGTAAAAGTTACCTTAAAAAGTAAAGAAATAGATTTATTACAAAAAACAGCAAAAAAATATAAAGCTAAATTAATATTTAATAATTCAAAAAAATATGCATTTGAAATTACTAATTCTCCCGATATTATTAATTCTTTTATTTTTGAACTTAATAAAATAGGAACAATTGATGTTTCTAGGACAGGTTTAATAGCTATTTTAAAAAATTAAATATATGAAAGTTTATTATGATAAGAACTGTGATAAAAATCTTATTAAAAATAAAAAAGTCTCAATAATAGGGTTCGGGAGTCAAGGACACGCACATGCTATGAATTTGAAGGACTCTGGGGTAAAAAACATCGTTGTAGGTTTAAAAAAAAATTCTTCTTCAATAAACAAAGCTAAAAAAGCTGGTTTTACAGTTCTTTCTCCAGAACAAGCTATTGAGAATGGAGAAGTTGTAATGATTTTAATACCTGATGAGTTACAACCGGAATTATATAAAAATATTATTAAGAAAAAAATAGAAAAAAATACTTATTTAGGTTTTGCTCATGGTTTTAGCATTCATTTTAAATTTATAAAACCAAGAAAAGATTTAAATGTATTTATGGTCGCCCCTAAGGGTCCTGGCCACTTAGTAAGGTCTGAATATAAAAATAAAAGAGGAGTGCCATGTTTATTAGCAATAGAAAAATCTGTTAGTAATGATACAAAAAATATTGGTTTATCATACGCATCTGCAATTGGGGGTGGTAGAACAGGGATAATTGAAACAACTTTTAAAGAAGAATGCGAAACAGATCTTTTTGGTGAGCAGGTCGTTTTATGTGGCGGATTGACTTCTTTAATAAAAGCTGGCTTTGAAACTTTAGTAAAAGCAGGATATAAACCTGAAATGGCATATTTTGAATGTTTACATGAAATAAAATTAATAGTGGATTTAATTTATGAAGGAGGAATAGCAAATATGAGATATTCTATATCAAATACTGCTGAATATGGGGATTTTTCCAGAGGTCCTAGAATAATTAATTCTAAAGTACAAAAGGAAATGAAAAAAATTTTAAAAGAAATCCAAAGTGGGAAATTTGCAAAAGAATGGATGAAAGAAAATAAAGACGGTAAAAAAAAATTTAATATATATAGAAAATTAGGCCAAAATCATAAAATTGAATCGGTCGGTAATCAATTGAGAAAAATGATGCCATGGATTCAAAAAAATAAAATTGTAAGATAATTCTTTTTTCATACTTTTTTTCTTCTTTGATACTATATACTAAAAATGTAAATTGGTTCAAATTCAATGAAAAAAGATAATTATATAAAAATCTTTGATACTACACTTAGAGACGGAGAACAATCCCCAGGCGCATCAATGTTTATTGATGACAAAATAAAAATAGCTAAAGCTCTTGATGCTATGGGTGTTGATATTATAGAAGCTGGTTTTCCAGTTGCTTCCAAAGGTGATTTTGAATCTATAGAATTGGTTTCTAAAGAAGTAAAAAATGCAACTGTGTGTGCACTTGCTAGAGCTAAAAAGAAAGATATTGAAGTTGCTGGAGATGCAATTTCTAAAGCAAAAAAATCTAGAATTCATACTTTTATTGCTACGAGCAAACTTCATATGAAATATAAATTAAAATTAAATGAGCAACAAATATTAGACCATATAAAATTTAGTGTTAAATTAGCAAAAAAATATACTAATGATATTGAATGGTCCTGTGAAGATGCTTCAAGATCAGAAAGAGATTTTTTATATAAATGCATAGAACTTGCTATAATTTCAGGAGCTAAAACAATTAATATCCCTGATACTGTAGGTTATTCTATACCATTTGAGTTTGCTCAATTAATTAATGATGTTAAAGAAAATGTTTCAAATATAGATAAAGCAGTTATATCAGTCCATTGTCATAACGACTTAGGGCTTGCCGTTTCAAATTCTATTTTTGCAATTATTTCTGGTGCAAGACAAGTAGAGTGCACAATTAATGGTTTAGGAGAAAGAGCTGGAAATGCATCAATGGAAGAAATTGTCATGGCTATAAAAACAAGAAATGACTTACTTCCTTTCAAAACAGGGGTTCAAACTAAAATGATAACTAAAACTTCAAGATTAGTTTCTAAAATTACAGGTTTTGATGTCCAACCAAATAAAGCTATTGTTGGTGCGAATGCTTTTGCCCATGAGTCTGGAATACATCAGGATGGAATGTTAAAACATTCAAATACTTATGAAATTATGACACCGGAATCTGTAGGTTTAAAAGAAACTAAATTAGTTTTAGGAAAACATTCAGGAAAACATGCTTTTAGTGTAAAACTTCAAGAACTGGGTTATAAAATTAATAAAAAAAATACTGATAAAGTTTTTAATAGTTTTAAAGAATTGGCAGATAGGAAAAAAGATTTATATGAAGAAGATATAATAGCACTGGTTGAAGATGAGATTATAAGAGTTAATAATCATATTAAATTTATTTCTTTAGATGTGCACTGTGGATCTACAGGATCTCAAAAAGCAGAATTAGAACTTGAGATTGATGGTTTTGTGAAAAAAACTTCATCCACTGGTCAAGGGCCAGTTGATGCAGTTTTTAATTGTATAAATAAGCTTGTTCCAAATAAAGTAAAATTAAGTTTATATCAAGTACATGCAATTACAAAAGGCACAGATGCTCAAGCTGAAGTAACTGTTAAATTAGAACAAGATGATAAATCTTTTGTTGGAAAAGGTGCGGATATTGACACTTTAGTTGCATCAGCTAAAGCATACTTGCATTCCTTAAATAAAATATATATAAAGAATGAGAATAAACTATCAATTAAAGAGTTAAATGGTTAATTAGTAAGTAAAAAAAAAAAAAAATGTGGTTTCCAAAATTTCCAAAACTAAAAATTAATTGGTCTTCTGATATGGCAATTGATTTAGGTACAGCGAACACATTGGTATATGTAAAAGGACGAGGGATACTTTTAAACGAACCATCAGTAGTTGCTATTACTGATACTACTGAGGGAAAAAAAGAAGTGTTAGCTGTTGGTACGGAAGCTAAAACAATGGTAGGTAAAACTCCAGGAACTATAAAAGCAATCCGCCCCCTTAGGGATGGAGTGATATCAGATTTTGAGATAGCTGAAGAAATGATAAAATATTTTGTAAGAAAAGTTCATAATCGCAAAAGTTTTGTAAGTCCTAAAATTGTAATTTGTGTTCCATCCGGCGCTACTCCTGTTGAAAAAAGAGCAATACATGAATCCGCTGAAGCTGCTGGTGCAAGAAGAGCATTTTTAATTGAAGAACCAATTGCCGCTGCTATAGGAGCGGGGCTCCCTATTGAAGATGCACGTGGATCTATGATTGTTGATATAGGAGGAGGTACAACTGAAGTTGCTATTTTGTCTCTAGGAGGTATCGTTTCTACAAATTCTGTAAGAATAGGTGGAGATAAAATAGATCAAGCAATTATAGATTTTATTAAAGAAAAATTTAACCTCCTTCTTGGAGAATCAAGTGCAGAATATATAAAAAAAGAATATGGCTCAGCTATGCCAACAAGAGGTATGAATGGACAAAGTTTTCATATAAAAGGAAGAAGTTTACATGATGGCATACCAAAACAAATTAAGATTGATACGCTACAACTTTGCGAAGGTTTATCAAAACCTGTAGCTACAATTATTGACACTATAAAAGTGGCTCTTGAGAATACTGAGCCAGAATTAGCAGCAGATATAGTTGACACAGGTATTGTTATTACTGGAGGAGGCGCTTTATTAAAAAATTTTGATTCTATGATTAAAAAATCTACAGGATTACCAGTTTCAATTGCAGAAGATCCCTTAAACACAGTTGTTTTGGGATGTGGTCGATGTTTAGATAATTTAGATAAAGTTAAAAGTTTACTAACTTCAGGTTATTAAGCGTTTATTTCCTTAATTTTTTTTTATATCATTCAGTTAATATGCAAATTGACGGAATGTCTTCTTTTTTAAAATTAAAAGCAAAAGATAAAAAAACTTTATTTTCAAGTTATTCTTTTGTTTTTTTTATTATTTTATCAATAACATTGATAACCTTTGATATTAAAAATATTATTGATTCATCAGTTATTCGGGCAAAATTTATTAATTCTATTTTTTTTACAAAAGATTTTTTTTCATTTAACGTACCAAATCTAGATAAATTAAAATTATCTTTTGTTTCAAAAGAAGATTTAATTTTAGAAAATAAATTTTTAAAAGAGAAAATTAATAAAAGTAATTTATTTAAATTAAAATCTGAAAAATTAGAAATAGAAAATAATATTTTAAGAAAAGAACTATCTTTACTTCCTCCAGTACTAGAAAATTATATTTTTGTTAAAGTTATTACCGATACACAGACGCACTATAAAAAAACTGTTATTGTTAATGCAGGAATGAATATGAATATTAGAAAAGGAGATTCCGCATTAACATCAAAAGGTTTAATAGGAAGTGTTATTGAGGTATATGAAAAATATTCAAGAGTACTCTTAATAAGTGATATAAATTCAAAAATTCCAATTAGAGTAGGAAAAAATAATCTTAAAGGGATAATTAGTGGGAATAATACTGATAAAATTGATTTATTATATTTAAAAGAAAATCTGCCTTTTAATAATAATGATTTGGTTTATACATCAGGAGATGGCGGTTATTTTAGTCCAGGAATTCCTATCGGTAAATTAAAAAAAGAAAAAAACTCTATCTATATAGAACCACTTAATGATTTATCTCAAATTCAATATATTAATATTTATATAAATCAATTTAAAAATTTTTAAAATGCTTGAAGATATTAAACATTTTTTTAGAATTTCATTTCCAATATTGTCAATATTTTTTTTGACTTTCTTAAATTTATTTATTTCTAATAATTTTTTTGATCTCGGTCAATTATTTGTATTTCAAGCAATTTTTTTTTGGTTATTATATTTGCCTCGACTTTTACCTCTTTCTGTAATATTAATTATTGGAATTCTGCAAGATGTTATTTTTCTTTCCCCACTAGGTTCCACAGCCTTGGTTTTTTTATTCCTTGTATTTTTATTTGAAAAATATAATAAGCTTTTTTTAGAACCTTCTTTTATTGAATTATTTATAAGTTTTATAGTTTTATTTACTATAGGAACGATTAGTTTTTGGGCTTTAAATTCTTTAATTAATTTAAAACTTTTATTGGTTAAAATTAATTTTATTTACGAAATTTTATTAAATCTACTTTTTTTTCCGATTAATTATTTTTTTCTCCATCTTTTATTTAAAAAATTGAATTTAGAAAAAGAATTATAAAAAAATGTATAAGTATCCTAATATTGACAAACTATTATCAAGAAGAACTTTTTTACTTGGTTTAGGAAAGGGCTTGTTATTTTCTTCAATTTTTTTTCGCCTAATACAATTACAATTATTAAAATCAGATCAATATAAGGTTCTAGCCGAAAAGAATAGAATAAGTTTAAGATTTATTCCTCCACTTAGAGGTAATATTCTTGATAGAAACGATAGTATATTAGCATTGAATAAGAATAGTTATAATGTATTAAGAGAAGGAACTAAAAATATATCTGAAATTAATGAAACCATAAGAGAAATTGGTCGAATTATTTTTTTAAGTGAAAAAGAAATAAATAATATATTAAATAGCTCTTCATTTAAAAAAAAAACAGATTTACCAATATTTATAAAAAAAAATTTAAAATGGAACGAGTTGTCATCATTAAATGTAAATTTAATAAATTTACCAAATATATTTATAGAACAAGGCATTAAACGAGAATATCCATTTCATAATTTAGCATCGCACGTTGTTGGTTATATGTCTGCTCCAAAAAAATCAGATATTAAAAATAATCCTATTTTAGAAATGATGGATACAAACATTGGTCGTTCTGGAACAGAGCAAAGTTTTGAGAAAGAATTAAGAGGATTTCCTGGAACAAGACATTTAGAAGTTAATGCAAGTGGTAGGGAAATAAGAGAAATTAGCAAGGAAGAAAGTGTTAGCGGCATTAACATTAAGCTAACAATAGATATAGATTTGCAACAACATATTCATTCCTTATTAAAAGATAAAAACGGATCAATTGTAGCTTTAGATGTTAATAATGGAGAAATACTAGCTATGGAATCTTCTCCTGATTTTGATCCTAATATATTTACCGAAAGTATTTCTCAGGAAAAATGGGATAAATTAATAAATAACCCAATGGCACCTCTAGTTAATAAATCTATTTCAGGAGAATATTCACCTGGATCAACATTTAAATTAATAGTTTTATTTTCAGCCTTAGTTAACAAAATAATTAAACACAATGGCGTAATTAATTGTGCAAGCAAAACAGAATATGGGGATAGAAATTTTTATTGTTGGTGCCATAAAAAAAAAACTGGGTGTTGGGAAACTCCTAGTCATAGAAGAAGAGTTGGACCAGAATTAGCAATAGCACAATCATGCGATGGTTTTTTTTATGAGTTAGCAAAAAGAACGGGCATAGAAAATATTGTAGAAACAGCAAGAAATTTCGGTCTTGGCTCAAAAAGTGGAGTAAATTTAAAAGGTGAGAAGGATGGTTTAGTGCCAAATAAATCATGGAAAAAAAAACGATATAAACGAAGTTGGAAAATTGGCGAAACAATGATTACTGGCGTTGGGCAAGGTTTTTTAACAGCCACACCTATACAGCTTGCAGTAATGACAGCAATGTTTGCAAATAATGGGAAAAAAATATTTCCTTCTATTTATAAAAATATAGATCAAGTAAAAGCTGAGGATAATCAGGTTTTTACTGCTCAAACTCTAAATCAACAAAAAATTTTTTCATTAATTAAAAGTGGTATGTATTCTGTAGTAAATAAACCATTTGGTACTGCTTATGAATCAAGAACTACCCAACCAATTTTTGCAGGAAAAACAGGCACGGTACAAGTTAGAACTATTTCAGAAAAAGAAAGAGAATTGGGTATTATTCCAAATAAAGAATTACCATTTGAGCAAAGAGACCATGCACTTTTTGTAGGCTTTGCTCCGTATAAAGATCCAAAAATAGCAGTATCAGTGATTTTAGAACACGATGGTAGCGGTTCAAAAGTTGCAGCACCTATTGCAAAAAAGATTTTTGAGAAAGCGTTATCGTAGAAAAGTAATGAATGTAATGAATTTTTTACAAAAAATTAATTGGGTTTTTTTAATTTTATTATTATCGATTTCATCTATAGGAGTAACATTACTTTACTCAATTGCTGGAGGATCTTGGGATCCATGGGCATTAAATCAAATAATAAGAATTTTAATAAGTTTAGCGGTTATAATTTCGATATCTTTGGTAAATATAAGTTTTTGGTACAAATTAGCCAATCCTTTATATTTATTTGGTATTTTTTTAATTTGTTACACTTTTGTTTTAGGAAAAGAAGTAAGCGGTGCCACGAGATGGATAGATTTGTATTTTTTTTCATTCCAACCAGCGGAAATTGTAAAAATTTTTGTAATACTTTCATTAGCTAAATATTTTCATTCTATTAAATTTCAAAGTTACGATATAAAGCAAAGAATTTTTTTCCCTTTTCTAATTTTCTTTATACCGTTTCTTTTAATTTTTAAACAACCAGACTTAGGAACAGCATTAATAATTTTTTTTACTGGTATCATTGTTTTATTTTTATCTGGTGTTCAAATGAAAACATTCTTTTTATCAGGAGTAGTTGGTTTAATTTCACTTCCACTTTTTTGGACATTTTTAAAAGATTATCAAAAATCTCGTATCATAAATTTTTTTGATCAGCAAAGTAATATTTTAGGAGCCAATTACCATATTACTCAATCTAAAATTGCTTTGGGATCAGGAGGTTTTTTTGGTAAGGGATATTTAGAAGGTACTCAAAGCCGTTTAAATTTTATTCCTGAGATGGAAACAGATTTTATTTTTTCCGTTTTAGGCGAAGAATTTGGCTTTTTAGGAATTTTATTTTTATTTTTTTTATATTTTATTTTAATTTTTTGGGCGATTAAAATGAGTATAGAATCAAAAAATTATTTTTCAAAAATTTTTGGCGTTAGTTTTGTTACTTCTTTTTTTCTAGTTATTTTTATTAATGTTGGAATGGTTTCAGGTATTGTACCTGTTGTCGGTGTTCCATTGCCACTATGTTCATATGGAGGCTCAGCATTTCTTGCAAATTTTATAGGTTTTGGAATTATATTAAGTGGATATAATTATCGTGATTTAAAACTTCATAATATTTAATAAATATGGGCGATTAGTTCAGCGGTAGAACAATTGACTCTTAATCAATGTGTCGCGGGTTCGACCCCCGCATCGCCCTCTTTAATTTCTTTAAAAAAATAATAAATTTAAAAAACAACTAAATATTGATAATATTAAATTATGATTAATAAAGATACTTCACCAACAATTGAGCAATCATTAAAAATGATTGAGGAAAAGCTTAAGACTCAAAAAAGAAACATAAAAGTAAATAAAAATATTATAAAAAATACAAATAAAGATTCATCTTTAATAAATTTGTTTGAAAATAAAGAAGAAAATAAAAAAATAGAAAAAATAGAAAAAAAGGACAATGTTTTATTGCTTACAAGAAAAGTTGATGAAAAAGGTAAAATTATAGACACAAAAAAAAAGCCAAAAGAAAAAATTGATTTAAATATTAAAGATCACATAAATTTAATTAAAATTACCGATTTAGCAGTAATTATAAAAAAATTAAAAAATATTAGAGATAGAAAAATAAATAATGATAAAGGAAAAATTTCAAACAAAATAAGTGGTGAAATTAAAAAATTAAATGAAACTATAAATCTAGCAGAAGAACTTTTTAAAAAAGAACTTTTAGATTTATAGATTAATTTCAATAATTTTTTTTAAAACCTTTTCTAATTCACCTAAATTGCCAGTTTTATAAAAATTTACAGCTTCTAATAATAGATCCTTAATTTTTTCATTTCTTATTCTTTTTTAACTTTCTCCATTCCCATGGAAAAATAAATTTACCAGACCATGCCCCCTCACTAACCTTCATCGCATCATTTTCAGCACTCTTGTATTTTTTTGACATATAGCTAAATGCATACCCAAGAGAAACCATATTTTCATTAATATCTAGTTTTCCAATATAACAAGTTGCCAACCATCTTTTATAGCGATCTTTTTTTTTTGCCACACAACGTATAGGTTGTCTAGAAATAATCATTAATAAATTTGAAATTGCTACTTCACCGCATTTGTATTTAGTTCCATTTTTTCTAAAACATTCTTGTTTTTTTTCAAATGCATCTATTCCTAAAAATCTTATTTTTTCATTATTTATTTCAACACTATCGCCGTCAATTATTCTTGCATTGCCATAAATTTCTTTTGCAAATATATTTTGTTGAAAAAGAATAAAATAAAGAAAAAGAGAAAAAAGGATTAAATATTTATTCATCAAAAGATAAAAGCGAATCTGTTTTAACTTTAATTTTATCTCTACCTTTTAAATTGGTAAGTTCAATTAAAGTTAAAAAAGTAGACACTTTGGCCCCAATTTTTTGTAAAAGCTCAACTGCGGCGCCAGCCGTCCCACCAGTTGCTAATAAATCATCAATTAAGATAATATTTTTATTTTTTAGAGTTTCTCTTTTTTGGATTTCTAAACAATCTGTACCATATTCTAATTTATAGGAATGATTAATTGTCTTCCCAGGTAATTTCCCTTTTTTTCTTATCATTATTACATCACAGTCTAATTTATAACCAATAGTAGATGCAAAAATAAAACCTCTTGATTCTATTCCAGCTAATACTTCAGGATTATATTTTTTTACAAGAGAAGAGAATTGATTTACTGTCTCTTTCCATATTCTAGCGTCAGCCATAAGGGACGAGATATCATAGAAAAGTATACCCGGTTTAGGAAAATCAGGATGTGTTTCTATATACTTTTTGAGATCAATCAAAAGCTATTTAGTTTTTAAATATTCAATTACGTTAGCCCTATCTTCAGCTTTTTTTAATCCAGGAAATATCATTTTAGTTCCAGGATACATACCTTTAGGGTTTGTTAACCATTTATCCAAATTAGCCGCATCCCAAACTATTCCTGAATCTTTCATCGCTTTAGAATATTTTGTATAACCATCAGCAGACCCTGCTTTTCTACCAACTATTCCAACCAAATGAGGCCCAACTTTATTTTTTGGAGCATCTGCATTATGACAAGCTTTACATTTTGTAAATAATTTTTCTCCCTTCGCAGCATCAGCTACAGAAGATTTATTATTGAAAATAAATACTAATAATGAGAAGAGAAAAAGTTTAAAAAAATTCATTTTGTAAAACCTAAAAAAAGTTAAGAAAAAAATATAATATTAACTATAATATATTTCAAAATTACAAAAATGAAATCCTTTTTTAAAATTTTATTTTTTTTATTATTTATTAAAAATACATTGGCTCAAGATATAACAAATATAGTTTATTTAGAATTAAAAGATGGAAAAGTTATTATTGAGATGAAACCTGACCATGCTCCAGAGCATGTTAAAAGAATAAAAGAGTTAATAAGTGAAAAATTTTATGATGGTTTGAATTTTCATAGAGTTATAGATGGTTTTATGGCACAAACAGGGGACCCTAGAGGAGATGGTACAGGTGGCTCAGGACAAAATATTCCTGCTGAGTTTAATTCTTTACCTCATATCAGAGGAACAGTTTCAATGGCAAGAGCCCAAGACCCCGACAGCGCAGATAGCCAATTTTTTATATGTTTTCAAGAATCTTCATTTTTAAATGGACAATACACTGCATGGGGACAAGTAATTGAAGGTATGGAATTTGTAGATAAAATAAAAAGAGGTAGTGGAGATAATGGGGTGGTTGATAATCCTGATAAAATAATTTCAATGCGATTGGCAAAAGAAGTTAATTAAAAACGTTTATGAAATTAGAAGCTATAGTATTACCTTATTATGGTATTGGAGATTTTTTAACACACTTACCATTTATTTTATCTTTAGCAAACAAAAATAAAAAATCAAAATTTATAGTTCTAACAAAATCAAAAACTTTTGCTAAAGAATTACTTTTATTTCAAAAAAGAATTGATGTAATTTACATACAAAACGATTATGACTTATTTTCTTCTATAAAAGAATTTTTTAAATTAAGAAATATTTTTAAAAAAAAGAAAGTATCAAGAATATGGATTTTTCATAGAAGCCCTAGATTTGCAATAATTGCTTTTTGCTCTTCTATTAAAGAAAGATTAGGATATGGTATCGGTTCACAAAAAATATGGTTAAATTGTAAGAATTTTTTAAGCAAAAAATTCTATAAATCTTTTCCTATTGAAAAGTCCTTTGAATTTTTAAAAATTAATAATATTTTTTTGAACTCAGTGGAACCTAAATTAAAAACAATAGAATTTATAAATAATCAAATAAAAAAAAAATATATAAAACACCCCAGACCATGGATAGTTATAGGTTTTGGTTCAACAGATATTCATAGAACATGGAGAATATCTAATTTTATTGATTTAATTAAAATTTTAGATAGGAAGAAAAAAAGTTCTTTTTTTTTAATTGGATCACCTAATGAAAGAAATAATGCAAAAAGAATTATATCTAAATGTATAAATCTTAAAAGCAACATTATCAATGCTTGTGTTACAATTGAAAAAACTATTAGTTTAATATCGCAGTCAAATTTTTATGTGGGGAATGATACCGGTAGTTCAAATTTATCACTTGCTTTAGGTATTAAGACATTCATTATACATGGAGGAACACCTCCATATACGAAAACTGTATATCGAAATTTTTATCCAAAATTATATAATTCTAAATTTTTAATTCCTATTTTACCAAGTGGTGGTGTTTTAAGAGATCCTCATTTAAAAGGAATGGATTCAATTCCAAGAAAAGAAGGTATGGATTTAATAAAACCTATAGATGTTTCGAAAGTTATATTTAGAAATTGGAGAAAAATAAATAATATTTGATTAAAAATTTCTATTTATAGTAAAATCAACTAATTCTAATAAGATTCTTTTTTCTTTTGAATCATTAAATATTCCAAGCGCATCTTTTGCTATTGCTCCATAATGTTTAGCTCGTACATGGATATCATCTAGAATTTTTCTTTTTTTTAATATTGAACATGCTTTTTGGAAGTCACCAGGTGCTATTTGCCCATCTTGAATTGTTTTCTTCCAAAAATTATTTTCAATTTTATTACTTCTTCGAAGAGCCAAAATAATTGGCAATGTCATTTTTCCTTCTTTAAAATCATCGCCGGTCATTTTTCCAAAATCATTTTCAGCAGCTTTATAATCTAAAAGGTCATCAATAAGTTGAAATGCCGTGCCTAAATTCATTCCAAAACTATCCAACGCATTTTTATATTCAACAGAGCATTCTATTAATAAATATGAATTAATTTTTGATGCTGTTGAAAAAAGATGAGCAGTTTTCGATTTAATTGTCTCTAAATATTCATCTTCAGTTGTCGCCATATTTCTGTTTGAAAGCATTTGTGATATTTCTCCTTCAATAATAATTGACGATGTTTTAGATAAAATTTTAAGTACATCTATATTTTCTACTTCTGTCATAAGTTCAAATGATTTACTTAATAAAAAATCTCCTACTAAAACACTACTCTTGTTTCCCCAAATGTTGTTTGCTGTTTTTAAACCTCTTCTTTTTTTACTTTCATCTATTACATCGTCGTGTAGTAATGTGGCAGTATGGATAAATTCTATACATGCAGATAAAATTATATGTTTTGTTCCTTTATAATCGCATAGTCGAGCACACGCTAAACAAAGCATAGGACGTATTCTTTTACCACCAGCTTTTACTAAATGACCAGCAACTTCAGGAATATAATCTATTTCATTTTTTATTTTTTCTTTAATTAAAATGTCAACTTTTTTTAGGTCGTTAACTACGAATCGTTGTAAGTCATCAAATTTTTTTTGATTATTTAAATTACTTTCTAAATCGAATTTGTATAATAAAGTCACAATATTATAACAGTAATTTTTTTTTTCGTTTTCTCAATATAAAAAAGTTTATATTATGTATTAATGCTGAATTTTCTTAAAAAGAAAAAAATAATACCTGTAGTCTATATGTCTGGGATTATTGGAAATATAGGTGGTCTAAGAGAAGGTATAACTCTAACATCAATCGAAGATTTACTAGAAAAAGCATTTAAAATAAAAAAACCAGCTGCTGTAGCTATAATTATAAATTCACCTGGGGGGTCACCGGTTCAATCTTCTCTAATTTATAAACGAATTAAAAAACTTGCAAAAAAAAATAAAACCAAAGTTATTTTTTTTGTTGAAGATGTTGCTGCTTCAGGGGGATATTACATAGCTTGCGCAGGGGACGAAATATATGTAGATGAAAATTCTATTGTAGGATCCATAGGAGTTATATATGCAAGTTTTGGTTTTGATAAGTTAATAAAAAAATATGGAATTGAAAGAAGAATATTTACTACGGGCAAATATAAATCAATCTTAGATTCTTTTCAAAAACAAAAATTATCAGATGTAAAAAAATTAAAAAGTATTCAAACGGAAATTTTTAAAAATTTCAAAGACATAGTTTTAAAAAGTAGAATTAAAAAAATTAATAAACAAAATAAAAAAATATTTTCTGGAAGTTTTTGGACTGGAAAAGAGGCAATTAAACTGGGTTTGGTAGATGGTATAGGTGACTTAAAGACCATAATGGAAAAAAAATTTGGAGAAAAATTAAGATATATGCCAATAAAACCTAAAAAATCTTTTCTTAAAGGTATTCTATCAAAGTCTTTTTATTCTAGAGACTTAGTAGATACAAAAAAAATTATTAATGATATGATGACATATATGGAAAGTAGAAACATTTGGGGAAGATATGGCTTCTAATAAAAATGTTTTATCGTTCCAAGATATAATATTTAAGCTCCAAAATTTTTGGAGTAACAATAACTGTACTATAATTCAACCAATAGATTTACAAGTTGGAGCAGGTACGTTTCATCCGGCAACTGTCTTGGGTGCGTTAGGAAAAAAGTCTAGAAATATTGCTTACGTTCAACCTACAAGAAGACCCACTGATGGAAGATATGGAAAAAACCCTAATAGACTTCAACATTATTATCAATTTCAAGTTTTATTAAAACCATCACCAAAAAATATACAAAGTATTTTTTTAAGAAGCTTAAAATCTATTGGAATTGATCAAAAAAAAAATAATATTCAATTTAAAGAAGATGATTGGGAAAGCCCTACACTAGGTGCATCCGGGTTAGGTTGGGAGATTAGATGTAATGGTACGGAAATTTGTCAATATACTTATTTTCAACAAATAGGAGGTGTTGAATGTAATCCAGTTTCAGTTGAAATAACATATGGTTTAGAACGTTTAGCGATGTTTATTCAAAAAACTAATAATGTTTTTGATATTATTTGGAATGTAAATAAAAAGGAAAAGAAAACTATTAAATACAAAGATATTTATCTTGAATCTGAAAAACAGTTTTCAAAATATAATTTTGAACTAGCAAATACTGAATATTTATTTAAATGTTTTGAATATGTGGAAAATGAGTGTAAAGAATTATTAAATAACAATTTACCACTACCTGCCTACGAAAACTGTATTAAGGCAAGTCATTATTTTAATATATTAGACGCAAGAGGTGTTATAGGAGTTGCTCAAAGACAGTCATATATTTTGAAAATAAGATCTTTGGTTAAAAATTGCTGTGCGATATATATAAAATTAGAACTTTAAGTTGATATGTCAGAACTATTCATTGAATTATTATCTGAAGAAATTCCTTTTTGGTTGCAGAAAAATATTGTAGAACAATTTAAAAAAAAAATAATTGATGTAATAATTGAAAATAATTTATCACTATCTAATAAAATTAATATAGATTCTCAATTTACCCCATTAAGATTAATTTTTTCATGTAGAAATCTTATTAAAAAACAAAAAAGTTTAGTTAAAGAAATAAAAGGGCCACCTGTTAATGCACCAGAAAATGCAATAATGGGATTTTTAAAGAAAGTTGGTGTTTCTAAAGAAAAACTAGAGAAAAAAAAAATAAATGACCAAGATTATTATTTTGCAAAGTATGAAGTAATTGGAAAAAAGTCAGAGGAAATAATTAAAAATAATTTAGAAAACATTATTACAACAATTAGTTGGCAAAAATCAATGAGATGGATACATGATAATTTTAAGTGGGGAAGGCCAATAAATAATATTTTGTTTTATTTTGATAATAAGTTTATCCCTTTAGATTTTTTAGAAACTTATTCAATAAATAACAATTCTTTTACTATTTCTCATAAAAAAAACGAAAAAAAAATTAAGTTTAGAAGTTTTGATGAATATAAAAAGAAATTAATTAGTTCAAAAGTTATTGTTGAGCAAAGTAAAAGAGAAGGAAAAATTAAAAAAGAAATCAATAATTTTTGTAAGCGAAAAAAAATTGTTTTAAAAGATAAGCATAATTTTTTGGTTTCTTTAAATGCAGGTTCAACAGAATATCCAAATGTTCTATTTGGGAAAATTCAAAAAGATTATATGTTATTACCACAAGAAATTTTAGAAGTGGTTATGATCAATGATCAAAATTTTATACCTTTATTTGAAAAAAATAATAACTTAAGTTCCTATTTTGTAATTATCGGAGATCTTATTGAGAAAAAATTTCAAAAAAAAATTATGAAAGACAATGAAAAAGTTTTAGAGGCCAGATTTGCAGATGCAGCATTTTATTGGAAAAATGATTTAAAAATTACGTTAGAGTCAAGAAAGCAATTACTTTCAGATATTCAATTCCATCAAAAGCTAGGTACTTTTGAAGATAAAACAAAAAGAATGGAATTTTTTGCCATAAATTTAGCAAATCAATTAAATTTTCAATTTAATGCAAGTCATTTAATGCAAGCTGTAAAACTATCAAAACTTGATTTAACAACCGGTCTAGTTAGAGAGTTTCCAGAACTCCAAGGAATTATAGGAGGATATATTGCTGAAGTAGAGAAAAAAGATAAATTTGTTTGTTTATCTTTAAAAGAGCAATATCTTCCACAAGGTCCTTCAGATTTATGTCCTAAAAGAAACTTGAGTATTTTACTTTCACTTTCTGACAAACTTGACACTCTTCTTGGTTTTTTTTTAATAGGTGAAACACCAACATCTTCAAAAGATCCATATGCATTAAGAAGATCTGCTTTAGGAATTTTACGAATAATTGTAGAAAATAATTTAAAGATTGAATTAGAAAAATTTTTTAATGATGAAGTAATAAATAAATATAATGTGAAAGATACTAAAGATTTCAAAATCAACAATTTAATAATTTTTTTAATAGATAGATTTAGATTTTTTTTAAAATCGATTACTATAAGACAAGATCTAGTAAATGCTTTTTTTATTGAAAAATCTTTTAATAGCGACTTTTTAACTCTTTATAAAAAATTTATAGCTTTAGATGAATTTATTAATAAAGGAGAAGGAAAAAAAATCATCGAATTAAATAAAAGAGCACTAAATATAGTAACAATTGAAGGAACAAAAATGGAGATAAATAACTTTATAGATAAAGATTTATTAAAAGAACAACATGAAAAGATTTTAGTTGATTCATTAGATAAAGTGAAAAATAAAATTAAAAATGAACAAGAGGATTTCAAAAGCGTATTAAATGCAATTTCTAGTTTACACAACCCTTTAAATAATTTTTTTGATAACGTTATGGTTAATGTTAATGATGTTAAAATTAAAAGTAATAGACTTTCAATTTTAAAAAAAGTTTTGGATATATTAAAAGCTTACGCAGACTTCTCAAAAATACAAAAATAATATCTATGGATATTAATAAAATAAAAAAAAGCGGAAAAACAGGATTGGCGAATGCTTTAGTTGAAATTGAAAAAAATCCTTTCGATAAAAAAATTCTTTCTTTGTTAACTCAAGCTTATAAATCTAGGAATGGAGATATCCTTGGTATAACAGGCCCACCTGGTGTTGGAAAATCAAGTTTGATTAAAAACTTAATAAAGTATTACAGAAATAAAAAAAAAACCATAGCAGTAGTAGCAGTGGATCCTTCATCGAAAAAAACTAAAGGAGCTTTATTAGGAGACCGAATTAGACTTGAAACTGATCCAAATGACAAAGGTCTTTTTATTAGATCCATGGCAGCTAGAGATAAATTAGGCGGGCTTGCTTCAATTACCTTATCATCGACAATTTTACTTAATGCATTATTTGATTTAACAATAATTGAAACTGTAGGAGTGGGGCAGTCAGAAACAGATATTTCTAATATTGCTGATACTGTTTTATTTTGTGTTCAACCAGGTTCAGGAGATGCTTTACAATTTATGAAAGCAGGAATTGTTGAAATTCCAGATATTATTGCAATAACAAAATCGGATCTGGAAAATGTAGCTAGTAAAACATACAATGATGTTGTTAATTCGATCAAGGTTGGTAATTATTCAAAAAAACAGGATATACCTATAATCTTAATTTCTTCTAAAGAAGAAAAAAATATAGAAAATTTAGCTAATAAAATAGAAGAACAACAAAAAAAAAACTTAAATTTTAAAAATAAGAAAAAAGAAACCCGAAGTATTTTTTGGTTAGAAGAATCTGTAAAAGAACAATTTGGTATATCTGGTATAAAAAAATTAAAAAAGATTAAGATTAATAAAGATTCTCCTTTTCTACATTTTTTGAAAATTATTAAATAATTAAAACATTTTTTTCTTTTTTTATATCTTTTGCTTTATCTATTTGGATTAAAGCTAAAGCAATATTTTTATAATGAGAAATTGTTGTTCCAATTAATTGATTTTTATATTTTATTTCTTCAGGCGAATTAAGTTTTTTTGTAAAAGATTTAACAACATACAATTTCTTTTTTAAATAACCTTTATTTTTCATTTTGACTGTTACTTCTTGTCCAACGAAACATCCTTTTTTCCAACAAATAGAATTTAAGTTTTCAAAATTGTATTGTAATAAATAAGCTTTATTATATAAATTATCTTTTTTTATATCTGGAATACAATTTAAAATTCTTTGTTTTTCATATTCATGGAAATTTGATACTAATTCTTTATTTTTAATAATTTGAATTATTTTATTCCCATCTTTTTTATTATTGCAAATAATTCTTGATCCTAAATTAATATTTCTTGGATCATTAAAAATCTTTATAGAATCTATTTTTTTTAATTCCCCTAATTTTGTTGAAAGGCCTAATATTTTATTAGTTGATTTTCCAAAAAATAAAAAATAAGAATGAATTTTTTTTTCACCAATTCTTATATCTCTATTTAATTTATATAAATTAAGTTTTTCTTTTAATTTTTTAATATTATATTTTGGAGCATCTAAATAAATTTTTTTCATATCTTTAAATAAAAAAAAATCATGCAATAATTTACCTTGCGGTGATAGTAATGTAGAATAAATTACACGATTATTTTTTAATTTATTTGTATTATTTGTAATTATTCCTTGTATGAATGAAATTGCATCTTTACCCTCTATACAGATAATAGATTTTTTCTTGAGTTTGTAATAATACATAATAAAAGTATAAATATAAAATACTTGTTAAATAATTTTTATGAAAGTACTTTTTATCACTTCAACTAGAATAGGAGATGCTGTTTTATCTACTAGTATTTTAAATTATATAAAAAATAAATTCCCACATACTTCTTTGTATATCGCAACAGGCATATCGGCTTCTTTGTTATTTAAAAATTTTAACAATGTTAAGAAAACTTTTATTTTGAAGAAAAAATTTTTTAAAATTCATTGGTTAAAACTTTGGTATCAAACTTTTTTTAATAAATGGGATATTGTTATTGATTTAAGAGGCTCAGTTATAAGCTATTTTCTCTTTAAAAAAAAAAAATATGTTTATAAGCCAATTAATAAAAATATCCACAGATTAGATGAACTTGCTCTTTTAATGAAAAAAAAATATTTACCCTTACCTTCAATACCTGTTTTAAAAAAAGATATAAAAAAGATTTCTAAAGATTTTTTAAAATTAAAAAATTCTATTGCTATTGGAGCCTCAGCAAATTGGCCTGCAAAAATTTGGCCATCTAAAAATTTTGTAAAACTAATTAAAATGATTCTTAAAGAAAAAAAATTTGGAAAAAAAAAATCTATAGTTTTTTTTGGATCTTCAAAAGATTTAAAAAATACAGAAAAAATTATAAAACATTTTAAAGAACGCAGAGTAAAAAATTTTTGTGGAAAATTAAATTTAATTGAAGTTGCTGTATATCTTAAAAAATGCAAAATTTTTATTGGTAATGACTCTGGTTTAATGCATATTGCTTCAGCCTGTGGAATTCCTACTTTAGGATTATTTGGTCCTAGCTTAGAAAGTCGTTACGCACCAAAAGGAAATAATGCACATTATATTCGTACAAAAAAAACTTTTAATCAATTAACAGGAGCAAAGAATTTTGATTGGAATACAAAAAAGAATTTAATGAATTCACTTTCAGTTAACAGTGTTTTTAAAAAAATTAAAGAAATTTTAAAATAAATTACTCAACATTTAACAGTTAATAAATCTTTTAAACTAGTTGTAAAATTTGATGAGCATTTACTTTTTTTCATTAACCACTTTTTTTCCATTCCTTCAGACGCAATACGAAGAGAATTTTTTCCATATTTTTGATTTATAAAATCAAATGCATTCATTAAAATCTCTTTTTTTTTATCATTTTTTTTAAATAAATTTAAATCTGTATTTTCTGTTTCTAAACCAGATAAAATAACCCCAGCTTTCTGATATAAATATCCTTTTTTAAATATTTTATTTAAACCATTTAAAACTTTTATATTTAAAACAATTGTATTGTTTGTTGGTAAATCTAAAGGAATAGAAATGCTATTTACATAATATTCTTCAGAGTTTTTATTAAACGGACTAGTTCTAATATAAAGATTAATATTATTTGCAATTAAATTTTCATTTCTTATTTTTTCCGCTGCTCTTGTTATATAAGTAGAAACAGCTTCTCTCATATCTTTTAAAGATGTTATTTTTTTTCCAAAAGATCTTGATATACAACAGCTTTTTCTTAATTTAAAATTATTCTCTAAGTCATAACAAGATATTCCATTTAATTCCATTTTTGTTTTTAATCCTAATATGTTTATATTTTTTCTTACCCATCTATTATCTTGTTGTATAAATTCATAAGCATTTTTAATATTGTTTTTTATTAAAAATTTAGATAATTTATTTCCAATTCCCCAAATTTTTTCTACTTTTATTTTTTCTAGAATTGTTTTTTTATTTTTTATTTTTGTAATATCAAAAACTCCTTTGATTTTGGGATTATCTTTTACAATATGATTTGCAACTTTTGCAAGTGTTTTAGTTTCACCAATTCCAATACTTATAGGAATACCAGTCCATTGAAATATAATTTGTCGTATTTTCATTGCATATTTAGAATAATCATAAATTTTTCTAAGGCTCGATATTTCCATAAAAGCTTCATCAATTGAATAAATTTCTATATTAGGAAAAAATTGTTCTAGTATTTTCATAATTCTGTTTGACATACTTCCGTACAAAGTGTAATTAGAAGAAAAAACTTTTACATTATGTTTTTCTATAGTTTTTTTAGCTTTAAATAACGGTTCTCCCATTTTAATACCTAAAGCTTTCGCTTCACTTGTTCTTGCAATAATACAACCATCATTGTTTGATAGAACTACTACAGGTTTATTTTCAAGTTTAGGATTAAACACTCTTTCACATGAAGCGTAAAAAGAATTACAATCTGCTAAGGCAAATACTTTTTTTTTATCTTTAATATACATTGTGAATAACTTTGGTGACTATCCCCCATAGAAATACATCCGATTCGTTATTTATTTTGATGCTTCTATACTCTTTGTTATCTGAAGTTAATAAAAACTGCTTACCTGAAATTTTAATTCGTTTTACTATCAATTCTCCGTCAATAGACGCTATAACTATAGAATTATTTTTAGGTTTTATACTTCTATCTACAATTAACAGATCATTAGAATGAATACCAGCCTGTAACATAGAGTTTCCTTGGGATTTTACTATAAAAGTAGCTGGAGGATTCTTTATTAAATATCTATTTAAATCAATTTCTCCTTCTAAATAATCACTTGCAGGGGAAGGAAAACCTGCGCATACAGGATTTAAATATAACGTTACTTTCATTGTTTTAATGTTCACGGTTTGTTCTTTTTTACATTGTTTTGTTTCTAAAGTCAATATGGTTTTTGGCTTAACTCAATTATGGTAAAATATATTTATTACTTAATTTTAATCTAAGAAGGAGGCGTACAATGGCTGAAGAACTTTCATTTTATGATGTTAAAACAAAAAAAAAGTTTAATACATCAGACTATAGAATTGAAGATAAGGCTGGCAGAAAGTTTGCAGTAACAAAATCCCAGGAAGGATCTCATGAATGCTGGAGAGTAGTTTCAAAAGATTTTGCTGCAGCGAATGGTGGGTAGTATAAGTTGGTTTCAAAAGAGTTTAAGAACTAATTAATTGTGATGTAGCTAGCTTTAAAGGGTTAGCTACGTCCATTTTTCTATGTTACGGTATCCCACCACGAAGTGGAATCGAACCACCGGCCCCACCATTACCAATAGTACGCTGTTGTAGTGCGAAAGCTAATTTCCCTTAATTTTTTTGAAAGCGTAAGAATTAATTAATAGCATTAATGGTGATAAAGTAATGTAAGCATACAAATTTGTAATTGGAATACCGAAAAAAAGCGAAGCAAAATAAACGAAAAATATAAAAACTAACAACTTAAGGTTTTTCTCAGTTTTAGTAAAAAATAAAAGTAGTAAAGTAGGCAATACATAAATAATAATTTTTAAAAGACTATAAAAATATAGATCTCCATAGAAATTTAAAAAAGATCTTTCTTTTTGAGCTGCTGTTATAAACCAAGTATTTAAATTATAAAATTCTTTTTGAAGAACTAGATCATAATTAAATAAAAGAAACACAGAAGGTAAAACTAAAACAGGAATAAAATAAAATTTTTTTTCATAATTAATTAAAGGATAAATTATCATTAACAATAATCCTGTTTCTTTATTTAAAACTCCGAAAACTGCAAAAACTAAATATAATCCTAAATTTTTTTTTAAGCTAAAATAAATGCAGCCACTTATTGCAAGCATTTCTCTTATACTATACTCTTCAGCTGCTTGAAAGTATAAAGGGTAGAGATAAAAAATAAACACCGTAGAACATAATAATGATGATTTAAAATTTTTTTGCTTAGTTATAATCTCTATTGATAAAACGCTTAAAAGAAAAGAAAGGCTAAATAAAAAAGCTAAGTAGAAACAATAACTAATAAAGGCTATTTTAGGAGATAAGTTTTTTTGAAAAGTTTCAATTATTTTTCCTTCTAACTGCGCAACAACCCATCTAGTAAAATATTTATTGCAGTAGTTGAAACAACAATTAGTACATTCTGTTTCAATTCCTGTTGTTTTAACCAGAATTCTACCTTTTTCTCTATCATGGCCAAGTCTTAAATCTAGTGTTTTATTTTTTTTTTCTTCCAAAAACAATCTTTGTTGTTCATGAGATTTTATTGAGAAATCTTTTTGTGAAATCTGATCATTATTAGAAGTTATTCTTTCACCAAAATTATGAAAGATAAAGGTAAAGGAAAAAAGTAGAACTAGGAAAAAAGGTATAAGAAATCTTGATTTATTTAGTAATTTGATCAAAAGTTTTTTTTAAAAAATTATAATTTTATTTGATTATGTATAAAAAAAACAAGGTGTAAATATTTAATCTCAACCTATTGTGTTTGGAGGTAAAATCAAACAATTAATTTTGACCGTTAATAGTAGTATTGAGTGGCTAAAGATTATACAGAAGGTGGCGCCGCCAAGTGGAATCGAACCACCGACCCCACCATTACCAATGGTGTGCTCATATGAGCTGTAACCATTGGTTTCATTAGATACTTAATATATCACACAGTCGTTTGACCGAGATGTGACCGAGACGGAGGGTTAAAATGACTAAAGAACTTAAGATCTACACAGGAATATCAAAATTCCTTGACCAACGCTTGACCGAGCTTTCTAAACGAGACTTATGTCTATATTTTTTATTGAGCACACCACGTATTATGAGGTGTAACTATGACCTGTGTTAGAAAACGCAAGGGTAGATTTCAGGCAAGAGTAACGCGTGCAGGCTATCCTGAACAACTAAAAACATTTCATAAACGAGAAGATGCTGATCGCTCGAATAATTGACCTCGATTCCTGACTACAAAATCAAAGATATAAAAATTATTTGAAGAATATTTATTTTTTTTAAAATAGTATTTGTCAATTTTCTAAAATATAAAAAATTATTTAGATCTTACGTATACGCTGCCGCCCATTCCATAATCAAAAACTTTTCTTACACTAATACCTTTTTTTTTTAAAAATTCCTGAAAAGCTTTGTAAGATCCTTTATTTAAACTGCCTTTAAATGAAAAAAAATCATCTAGCACAAAATATGTTCCTATATCTGTTATTTCGCTAATAAAATTAAAAATATCTTTAGAAGCCGAATAAACATCTGCGTCAGAAAATATAATTGCAGCTTTTTTAATTCCATATTTGCTTGGTTTCATTGATAAAGTTTTATTAAAAAAACCTTTGATTATTTTTGAATTTATATTTTTTGATGATTTATTAATTCTTTTTTCTATTTTTTTAAAATCTGTAACAAAATTTAGATCTTTATAAAAAGGATGGTTGTCAATTTCTTTAATATTTCCGAAACCTTCAAAAGAATCAAAGCCATAAAAAGATCTTTCAATTCTGGAATTTAAAATTTTTTTATTCTTTTTAAATGAATTAATTGAGTGTATAAATGATGAGCCTTTATATACTCCAAATTCAAGGTAATCTCCCACAACTCCATCAAACAAAGTTAAATAATGAACTTTGTAAATAGCCATAAATTTCTCGTAATTATGATAAGCAACAGGATTAATTGAGCAAATTAACTTTGAAACAATCGTTGGTAAAAAAGTAATTTTTGTTATCAACGAATTAAAGACATTATTTGACATAATGCAATTATATTAATTTCTTTTTATTATTTATACCACTAAAGATTTTTCCTATGATAAGCTTTTAAATCTTGAACAAATAAATCATAATCATTTAAAAATTTTCTATCTGTATTTTCATCAGCTCTTAAGTCGTCAATTTTTTTCATTGCGTCAGGAATTGTAATCCAAGGTCTTTGTTGGGTTGTTAATAATTTTTCTGCAATTTCTTTTTTTACACTAATTAATTCTTCTTTAGATAAAGAGTCTGGATTTTCTTCATAAATTAATAGTTTGCTGAAATGCTTTAGAACATTATCTTGAAAACTTAAATAATTCTTAGCCTTCTCATCCCAATCACTCTAAAAGATTCCTAAATGCCAATATAAGAGTCATGGAGAGTATCTTTAGGAGTCTCATTGTTTATGACCGATACTATATAAAGGCCAACTATATGGAGTCCCAAGAGCCAAAACGGTGGGGTGCCCTAAATCAAAAACCGATCCTAGTTGAAAACAAATCTTAAGTACCTAACCTTGACCAAGATATGACCGAACACCTTGATTAAATTGTCCCGGATTCTTATAATAGTAGTATTAAATGGCAAACTTCTAAGTGAAAAATGGTGCCGCCAATGGTAATCGAAACCATGACCCCACCATTACCAATGGTGTGCTCTACCACTGAGCTATGGCGGCTTATCATCCAATTATATAATGAAAATCAAAATACTGAATTAAAAGATATTAAAAATATTGTTAAAAAGTATAATCTTGTAAAAGTTTAAAATTTTTAAATTAAATGGTTATAAAAAATAAGATAAAAAAAAAAAAATTCTTAAAAGAGCAAAAAAAACTAGAATTAAAATTAAGAGAAAATTTAACAAGAAGAAAGGTAAAAAATTTTTTTTATGACAATAATGTCTGATAAATGGATTAAAAAAATGGTTAAAGAAAAACAAATGATAAAACCATTCGAAAAAAGCCAAATTAGAAAAAAAGGAATTTCTTATGGTGTATCATCTTATGGTTATGATGCAAGAGTATCAAATCATTTCAAAATATTTACCAATGTTGATTCAGCGGTTGTAGATCCAAAAAATTTTTCAAACCAAAGTTTCGTTGATAGAAAAACAAATGTTTGTGTTATACCTCCAAATAGTTTTGCTTTGGCTGGAACAGTAGAATATTTTAAGATACCCAGAAATATAATGGTTATTTGTTTGGGTAAATCAACATATGCAAGATGCGGAATAATAGTTAATGTTACACCCTTAGAACCTGAATGGGAAGGACATGTAACTTTGGAGTTTTCAAACACAACACCGTTGCCTGCAAAAATATACGCTAATGAGGGTGCTTGCCAATTTCTTTTTTTAAAAGGAGATACAGATTGTGAGATATCTTATGCTGATAGAAAAGGTAAATATCAAGGGCAAAAAGGTGTAACATTGCCAAAACTCTAATTAATCACTATCTAAACATAATGGAAAAAATATCTATAGAAGGTGGAAAACCGCTTTTTGGTAAAGTTGAAATTAGTGGTTCTAAAAATTCATCATTAGCAGTCTTAGCATCTTGCTTATTAACTGATAAGAAAATTTCTATTTCTGGCATTCCAAAACTAACGGATACTTATTTTTTTTTAGAACTTCTATCTTCTTTTGGTGTTGATATTGAAGGATTAAACAACTTTAAAAAAACAAAAAAAATTGTACTACATGCAAAAAAAATCACAAATAATAAAGCTCCGTATGACTTAGTAAAAAAAATGAGGGCATCAATTTTAATTCTAGGCCCTTTATTGGCTAGAGCAGGAAAAGCAATTGTTTCATTACCTGGAGGATGCGCAATTGGTTTAAGGCCAGTCGATATACACTTAAAATCTTTTGAAAAATTAGGAGCAAAAATTTCTATTGAAAAAGGATATATCTATGCTGAAGCAATAAATGGTTTAAAGGGTAATAAAATTATTTTTCCTAAAGTATCAGTAGGAGCAACTATAAATATTTTAATAGCCGCGGTCTTAGCAAAAGGAACAACTGAGATTCATAATGCTGCCAAAGAACCTGAAATAGAAGATTTAGGACTTTGTTTAAAATCTATGGGAGCAAAAATTCAAGGTCTTGGTACAAATAAAATTTTAGTTGAAGGAGTTACCAATTTAAAGGAAACAAAATATAAGGTAATGTTTGATAGAATAGAAGCAGGTACATATGCACTAGCTGTTGCAACAGTAGGTGGGGAAATAGAATTAATAGGTGCAGAAAAAAAATTGTTAACCTTTTTTTTAAATGTATTAGAAAGTATAGGAGTAGAGCATATTGTAACTGAAAACAGTATAATCTTTAAAAGACGTTCAAATTCATTAAATCCTATAGATATTACAACCGAACCATACCCTGGATTTCCAACGGATTTACAAGCACAATTAATGGCTGCCATGACAATATCAAATGGAACTTCAGTTATAACGGAAAATATATTTGAAAATAGATTTATGCATGCTCCAGAACTTATTAGAATGGGTGCTAAAATTAAATTAAAAGGCAATTTAGCAATAGTTGATGGTGTTAAGAAATTAAAAGGAGCAGAAGTTATGGCCACTGATCTTAGAGCTTCTGTTTCATTAGTACTAGCAGGCTTGGTAGCGGAAGGTACAACTAATATTGGTAGGATTTATCATATTGATAGAGGTTATCAAGATATTGTAAAAAAACTTCAATTTTGTGGTGCAAATATTAATAGAGTAAAATTATGAAAATAAATTCGGAAATTATATTAGCAATACCTAAGGGCAGAATTGCAAAAGAAATAATTTTATTACTTTCTTCATTAAATCTTGATCCAGAAAAAAATTTTTTTGAAGATGAAAAAAATAGAAAACTTTTATTTAAAACAAAAACAAAGAATTTTTTTTTAACAAAAGTTAGAAATTTTGATGTTCCAACCATTGTAGCATTTGGAGGAGCTGATTTTGGAATTGTTGGAAGCGATGTAGTGAATGAATTTGATTACGATGAAATTTATTCACCAATCGATTTAAAATTAGGGAAATGCTCTATGGTATTAGCTAAAATTAAAAATAAAAAATTTGATCCTAACGCTAGTATAATTAAAGTTGCTTCTAAATATCCTACAGCAACACAAAATTTTTTTGAAAACAAAGGTAAACAAGTAGAATGTATCAAATTAAATGGATCTATTGAAATAGCGCCACAATTAGGAATTTCTGAAATGATTGTAGACTTAGTTTCTACTGGAAAAACGTTAAAGGAAAACAATCTTGAAATTGTTGAAAAAATAAGTGATATATCTTCTAATTTAATAGTAAACCGAGTTTCATTGAAAACAAAATCTGATGATATTAATAAAATAATAAATTTTTTTAAAAAAAAAATATTATGAATATGAAAATAATTTATAAAGACAGCGATATAAAGAAATTTATTTCTAATCTTGTGAATCAAAATAAATCCTTAAATATTAGAGTCGAAAGAGAGGTTGAAAAAATATTTCAGAATATAAGAATTAAAGGAGACAAAGCTCTATTTAATTACGCAAAGAAATTTGATGGATGTAAATTAAATACAAAAAATATTTTAATAAATAAAAATCAAATAAAAACTTTTGCTAAAAGATGCCCTAAAGATATTGCAAATGCCTTATTTTTTTCTGCTTCAAGAATAAAGAAATTTCATTTACACCAAATTCCAAAAAATTATAAATATAAAGATAATCAAGGTGTTATTTTAGGTTCACAGTGGAAACCTATAAACTCTATAGGAGTTTATGTACCAGGAGGTACTGCAAGTTATCCTAGTTCTATATTAATGAATTCAATTCCTGCGAAAATAGCAGGTGTAAAAAGAATTATAATGGTTATTCCTCAAAAAAATCTAAAATTAGACCCAATAATTGCAAAAGCTGCTGAAATTGCTGAGGTAGATATAATATATAGAATAGGTGGCGCACATTCCATTGCAGCCCTTGCTTGGGGTACAAAATCCGTTGAATCGGTTGATAAAATTGTTGGGCCAGGGAATATTTATGTAACAATTGCAAAAAAAAAAATTTTTGGGGATGTTGGAATTGATATGATAGCTGGGCCATCAGAGATACTAGTAGTTTCTGATAAAAATAACAACCCTGATTGGATTGCGGCAGATTTATTATCTCAAGCTGAACATGATGTAAATTCTAGATCTATTTTATTAATTGACGACATGGCTTTTGCAAAAAAAGTGGTTAAATCAATTGATTTAATTTTAAAAAAATTACCAAGATCAAAAATTGCATCAAAAAGTTGGAGGAATAATGGTAAAATAATAATTATAAAAAATGTTTCTAATTCTTATAAGATTATAAATGAATTGGCTCCGGAACACTTAGAATTAGCAATAGATAAACCAGAAAAAATCTTTAATAAAGTATATAATGCAGGATCGGTATTCCTAGGTAGATATACTCCAGAAGCAATCGGAGATTATGTTGCAGGTCCTAATCATGTTTTGCCGACTGGAAGAACTGCGAGATTTTCTTCTGGATTAGGGGTCATGGATTTCTTGAAAAAGATTACTTTTACTAAATGTAATAAAAAAAGCTTGCATTTGTTATCTAATTCGGCCATAAAAATAGCTAAAGCAGAAGGTCTAGATGGACACGCTTTGTCAATTAATATAAGGAAAAATAACAATGGTTAAAGAAGAGTCTTTAGAATTCACAGGAGTTGTTTTAGAACTTTTGCCAAATGCCATGTTTAAAGTTAAACTCGAAAATGATCATGTAGTTTTAGCTCATACCTCAGGTAAACTGAGAAAAAATAGAATTAGAGTTTTGGTAGGTGATAAAGTGGATGTTGAAATGACACCTTATGATTTAACTAAAGGGAGAATAGTTTATAGACATAAAGATTAATTTTTTTTAGTTAGGATTAAACATTGTATTTTATTTCTACAAAAAATAAGATTATATTAAAATCTTTTAATATTTATGCCCAGGTAGCTCAGTCGGTAGAGCAAAGGACTGAAAATCCTTGTGTCGGTGGTTCGATTCCGCCCCTGGGCACATTTTTAAATTAGATATGAAAAAAAAAATTGCTTTATTAACAGGAATAACAGGGCAAGATGGAGCATATTTAGCAAACTTGCTTTTAAATAATGGTTATAAAGTTTATGGGACTTATAGAAGAAGTTCGTCATTAAATTTGTGGAGACTTGAAGAATTAGGAATTCTTGAATCTGTAGAACTTCTCTCTCTTGAATTGTTAGAAAAATCAAATATTGAAAGAGTTATAAAATTAATAAAACCAGATGAAATCTACAACCTTGCTGCCCAGAGTTTTGTAAGTTTATCTTTTGAAAATCCAATTTATACTGCTCAAGCGGACGCACTTGGTGTTTTAAGGATTTTAGAGTCAATAAGAATGATTAATAAAAGAATTAAATTTTATCAAGCATCTTCATCTGAAATGTTTGGAGGAAGATCACCAAAAAAGTTAAATGAAGAATCTAGATTTCAACCAAGAAGTCCATATGCAATTTCAAAGATTTTTGGACATCATATAACTGTTAATTATAGAGAAGCATACGGAATTTTTGCATGTTCAGGTATTTTATTTAATCATGAATCACCTTTAAGAGGCACTGAATTTGTAACAAGAAAAATAACTTCAACATTAGCTGAGATTCAAGCTGGAAGAAAAAAAATTCTAGAGCTTGGAAATTATTATGCTAGAAGAGATTGGGGTTATGCAGGAGATTTTGTAGAAGGAATATGGAAAATGATGCAAAATGATAAACCTAAAGATTATGTTCTTGCAACTGGAGAAGAACATTCTGTTAAAGAATTTGCAACATTAGCAGCAAAGATAATCGGATTTGATTTAATTTGGAAAGGTTTAAAACCAAATGAATATGCAGTAGATAAAAATACTAATAACATTTTAATTAAAAAAAATAATGAATATTGTAGGCCATCAGATGTTTCATTCTTGAAAGGTAATGCTCAAGCTGCAAAAAAGGATTTAGGTTGGAAACCAAAACTAAAGTTTAAAGATTTAGTAAAGTTAATGGCAGAGAGCGATAAAAAAAAATCTCTTAAAGGAAGAATATTAGAATAATTTTTATTTTCTATTATAAATATCTTCAAATCTTATAATGTCATTCTCTAGTAACTTATCTCCAGTTTGTATTTCAATAATTATAAGCGGAGTTTTTTTTTTATTTTCAATTCTATGTTTTGCTTTTTTAGGAATATCTATAGATTGATTTTTTTTTAAATTATAAATTTTGTTATTTTTAGTTACACAAGCTTTTCCTTTAACTACAACCCAATGTTCAGATCTATAATTATGTTTTTGTAATGAAATTTTTTGTTTAGGATTAATTATTAATTTTTTCACTTGGTAATTTTTTTTAGTTAAAAGTACTTCAAAAGACCCCCAAGGTCTGTAAACAGTAGGATGATATTGAACTTTTTCATTATTTTTTCTAGATAAATTTTGAATACTTTCTTTAATATTAATATTTTTGTCATTTGGCATTACCAACAAAGCATCTTTAGTTGATATTACTATTAGATTTTTTTGTCCAATTACTATTACTTGTTGATTTTCAGATTGTATAAAACTATTTTTTACATTTTTTATTTCAACCGAACCTTTTATGAGATTGTTTTCCTTATTTTTTTTTGATAAATTAAAAACAGATGGCCAAGATCCAACATCACTCCATTCAATATTAAAATTTTTTAAAACTACATTTTTTGATTTTTCAATTACAGATATATCAATTGGTCTTGAAATAATTTTGTTAAAATATTTTTTCGATAATCTTAAGAAATTAATATCTTTACTTGAATATTTAATAGAATTATTTGATTGGTTCAAAATTTTTTTATCATAAAGCTCAATTTCTTTTAACATTAAACTAACTTTAAAAAAAAACATCCCCGAATTCCAAAAAAAATTTTTATTTTTTACATATTTTTTTGCTTTATCTAAAGAAGGTTTTTCTTTAAATTTATCTACGTAAAAAGTATTACTTTTTTTATCAAATATTTTTCCTTTTTTTATATACCCAAAGTTTTTATCTGGATGATAAGGTTTAATCCCAAATATAATAATTTTATTTTGGTCACAAATTTTTTCACAATTACTTATTATTTTGTGAAAATTGTTTGTTTTATTAATTTTATGATCAGATGATAAAACTAAAACTTTAGCATCTTTATCAATTTTTCTTATTATTAGAGATGTTACAGTCACAGCAGCAGCTGTGTTTTTTCCAATAGGTTCTAAAATTATTAATTTTGGTTTAATTCCTAATTCTCTTAACTGTTCTGCAATTAAAAATCTATGTTCATCATTACAAATTAAAATAGGTGGATGAAAAATTTTATTGTTTTTTATTCTAATTAATGTTTCTTGAATTAATGTATAATCAGAATTAATTTTTAAAAATTGTTTTGGAAATGACAAGCGAGATTGGGGCCATAATCGTGTACCTGAACCTCCAGATAGAATTACTGGATATATTTTATTAATTTTCACTAGTTATGATTTATGAGTAAGCCTAAACAAAATCAATCAAAAAATATAGTTATTTCTACACAATGTTTTTCGCCTGTTTTAGGAGGCATGGAGAATTTAATGAAAGGATTAGCTGAAAATTTGCATAAGAAAAAATTTAATATATTTGTTTTTGCTGATAGCAAAAATTTAATAGATGAAGAAAAACATGATAAACATTTAGGTTACGAAATAATAAGATATCGTGGTTTGAAAATTATAAGAAAAAAAAGAAAGAGCGCAGATATTAAGAAATTTATTAATTTTAAGAAAAATATAAACTGTATTTTTTGCGATTCATGGAAAAGTACTGAAAATTTGATTAAAAATAAAATTACAGAGACTGAAAGAATATTTTGTTTAGCGCATGGAAATGATATTTTGTCAAAAAATATTATAAAGAAAAAAAGAATTAAAAATGTACTTTCTAAAACTAGTTGTATTATTGCTAATTCTTATTATACAACAAAAGAAATCAAAAATTTAGGTATAAGTTCTAGTAAAATAAAAGTGATTTATCCTGGAATAAATAAAACCAATTTGTCTAATAAAAAAAATAAATTTTTAAATAAATTCAAAAATTTTACACCAGTAATAATAACAATTGCCAGATTAGAAAAAAGAAAAAATCATAGAAAAATTATTTATGCTGTTAAAGAGCTAATTAAAGATTTTAAAAATTTACTTTATTTAATTGCTGGAGATGGGCCTGAAATGAAAAAAATATGTAAACTAATTAATAAATTAAATTTAAAAAAGAATGTAAAAGTTTTAGGTAAGGTAAATGAGAATGATAAAAATTTTTTATTTAAAGTTTCTGATTTACATGTAATGCCCACTATTCAAGATAAAAAATCAGTATCAATAGAAGGATTTGGAATTTCCTATATTGAAGCTGGAATGTATGGTATTCCTTCGATCTCAAGTGGTTTAGGGGGTACCGAGGAGTCTGTTATTAATGGTAGGACTGGAATTATTTGTAATCCAAATAATATTTCTTCAATTAAAGATTCAATAAGAAAAGTTCTAATTAATAAAAAAATGTATAAAAAGTTATCAATAAATTCTAAAAAATTTTCAAAAAAGTTTTTATGGAAGAATACTATTACGAATTATTTAAAATTAATTAAAAAAGATTTTTAATAAAATGATTTATAGTCCTCGTTTATTACAATGGAAATGCCAGCTTAAAATTTTGGGATATAAATTCACGTTTCCTTACTTAGATATTGTACTGATAATAATTTCTTTTTATTCAGTATTTTTTATTGTTCATAAATTTATAGATGGTAAAATTCCTTTCTGGGATTTTCATGTTTATTATTGCTCAGCTAAAAATTTTTTTTTAGGCAATTCCCCATATGGCCTGAATGTTCTTGAAAATTGTTTAAATCCTAATATTACTTTAACTGCTAATTTTTCTCCTGGAACATTGGAAATTTTAAAGTATTTAGGATATTTAAATATTTCATCTGCAAAAATTTTGTGGGTTTTTTTCGAAATCATTTCTCTATTTACATTTTTTTTTGTTTTAAAAAAAGTATTAAAATTTGAGTATGAATGGAGGAATCTTTTAATTCTATTTTTTTCATTTGGTGCCACAGTTTTTATAAGTTTTATTTCCGGAAATATATCATTTATTTTATATGGTTTTATATCATTGAGTGTTTACTGTTTGTATAAGAAGTTTTTTAATTATTATTACCTGATAATAATATTTGTTTCTTTGTTTAAGTTTTACTATTTATCTTTTTTAATCATACCTTTCTACTTACAAGGGTTAAAATCAATAAATAAAATCTTCTTAAGTATTTTTTTATTTATTTTTATTCAATATTTTTTTTATATAAATAATCCCAATCTTACCTTAGATTTTCTGGATGTTATACAAGGTAAATATTTTGATAATCTTCCTGTGAGAATGCAAACTGGGTCAGGTTTATATTCTATAATTGAAAAGATGCCATTGGTTTTTTTAGGAATTGATAAATTTGAGAAAAGTTTTTTTTCTTTAGAAATAAACCTTTTGGTTTGGTTTGTTACAAGTTTTATAATTTTGTTTTCTGTTTTCCATTGTTTAAATTTAGAGAAAATTAAAAAAAGTAAAAAACATTTTTTATTTTGTATCTCCTTTGGAATATTAATAATAAATTTGATAATTCCTCGATTAGTTGTTTATGACTTAATTTTAACAGTTCCCATCTTGTTTTATCTTTTAAACCAAATAAATTTTAAAAAATATCAAATTAATGAATTTAAACTTAAATTTTTTCTTATTTTTTTATTCTTAGTTTTTTTTGATCACCATTTTCCTTTTTTAGTAATCATTACTTTTCTAACTCTTTTTATTTATTCAGAATTTTATAAGAAAAATATATTTATTTATTAATTTTCTTTTTTGATATCTCTAGTTAAAATTTTTTCTATCGTTCCTTTTATTTTATTTTTTTTATATAGTATTTTATAAACTGATTCACAAACCGGCATTTCAATTTTTTTTTTTTTTGATAACTTAAAAATAGTTTTTGAATTAATAACGCCTTCTGAAATTGTTTTTTTTAATTTTATAATTTCTTTAATTTTTTTTCCCCTTCCAATTAATATACCTGTGATAAAATTTCTTGATAATTTACTATTACAAGTAAGTATTAAATCCCCTATACCAGATAATCCATAAAAAGTAGATTCTTTTGCCCCATAAGCCAAACCAATTCTCTTCATTTCAGCTAATCCTCTTGTCATTAGCGCAGCTTTAGCACTAGAACCTAATTTTTGACTTTCAACTATCCCTAAAGCAATTGCTAATATGTTTTTTATAACACCCCCAAATTGCACGCCAACAATATCATTTGTATAGTAGCAACGAAAATTTCTAGAATTTATCAACGTAGCCAATTTTTTTGCATCATTTTGATTTTTAGATGCTATTGTTACTGCAGTTGGTTTTTTTTTAGCAACTTCAATTGCAAAACTAGGTCCTGATAAAACAGCAATCTTAGATCCTGGTAAAATTTTTTTTATAATATCACTTATTAATAATTGAGAATTATACTCGATGCCTTTCGAACAATTAACAAATGTCATTTCTTTTTTATAAAATTTTTTAAATTTTAAAATTATTTTTTTTATAAATTGTGATGGAACGCAAATAAAAATAAATTTACATAATTTAAGATCTTCCAAATTATTTGTTGCAGTGACATTATTTGGTATTTTGATATTAGGCAAAAATGTTTTATTAATTTTATATTTATTTATTTGTTTAACAGTTTGTTTTTCATAAGACCATATAGTGATATTATTTTCTTTCTTATTTAAAATACAAGCAAGAGCTGTTCCCCAAGCCCCTGAACCTATAATACCAATTTTTTGTAATTTGATTGCCATAATCTAGTTAATTAAATTTTTTAATTTTTTTTTATTTATATATCCATTTCTTAATATCTTTATTTTATTTTTTGTTACATCGATAATAGTAGAATCTAATCCAAACTTTGTTTTACCATCATTAATTATAGTTATTTTTTTATTTTTAAAATTTTTTACAACATCCTTTATATCTCTACAGCTTTTTTTACCTGATATATTTGCACTTGTGCAGAAGATAGGAAAATTACATTTGTTAATTATTTTTTTTGGTACATTATGATCCGGAATTCTAATTCCAATAGAATTATTTTTAGAAATCCATTTTTTAGAAATTTTTAAACTTGATTTTTTTTTTAAAATTAAAGTTAATGGCCCAGGCCAGAATTTTTTTTTTAAATTATTAGCAGTTTTATTAAAAATAGCATATTTTTTTGCCATTTTATAATTTGAGCATAATAGAACTAAAGAATTATTCGCTGATCTTTTTTTTATTGAAAATATTTTTTTAATCGCCTTATTTTTATAAGGACTAGCAACTATACCGTAAACTGTATCTGTTGGTATAAAAACAATTTCACCTTCTAAAATTTTCTTTACTGCCTCTTTAATACCTTGAGTATTAGAATTAATAATTTTCATTAAAAAATTTTTGCTATAAAACTTGTATTTTTAAAATATTTTTTTCCATACTTTAACTCAAAACCTTTATTTTTCTCTACTTTTCCTCCAGCACCATTTATTATCGCATGCCCTGCCGCGGTATCCCATTCATAAGTGGTTCCATTTCTAGGATAAATATGAGCAATACCTTCGGCTACATAACAAAATTTTAAAGAGCTGCCAAGAAACATAATTTTTTTTATCTTATATTTTTTTTTTAATTTCTCATTTTCATTTTTTGAAAAATGTGAGCGGCTTATTATCATAGTTTTATTAGCTTTTTTTTTTGGCACAATTTTTTTGAAATATTTTTGATTAATTATTTTATATGTATTTTCCATTGCTCCAACGTATGTTTTTTTTAGTATTGGTGCGTAAATTATTCCAAAAACAGGTTTTTTATTTTTTACAAAAGCTATGTTTACTGTAAATTCTCCATTTTTTTTAATAAATTCTTTTGTTCCATCTAATGGATCAACTAGCCAAAAACTATTTAATTTACTTTTACTCTTATTCTTATAATTTGTTTCTTCAGAAATAATAGTTGGTTTGTTAAAAATTTTTTTTAAACCTTTTATTATTATTTTTTCTGACTCTAAATCAGCCATTGTAACTGGTGATAAATCTTTTTTTCTAAAAATTTTAAATTTTCTGGAGTATACATCTAAAATTTTTTCCCCTGCCTTCCAAGCAATCTTGCATATTCTAAGAGTTTGAACTTTATTTATTTCCATTTGTTTTGATTATTTTTTAACCAGTCTTTTTGTTGTTTTCTGATTAAAAGTTTTTCTTTTTTCTTTTTTGTTAATCCATCGTAACAATTAGGACATGAAATATCCTCAACATATTTTTTTGATCTTTTATCTTTTGGTGATACCGGTGTTCTACATGCACTACAAATTATATATTTTCCAGGAACTAGTTTATGTTTTAAACTTACTCTTTTATCAAAGACGAAACATTCTCCCCTCCAAAAACTTTTATTCTGCTTGATTGTATTTAAATAATTTATAATCCCCCCTTTTAATTGATAGACTTTATCAAAACCTTTTTGTTGTAAAAAATTTGCAACTTTTTCACATCGAATACCGCCAGTACAAAATATTGCAATTTTTTTATTTTTATTTAATTTCTTAAAAAAAGAAGGAAATTGTCTAAAATTTTTAACCTCAGGATCTATGGCATATTTAAAAGTGCCTAATTTAAATTCCATAGGTTTTCTAATATCAATTACTATTACACCCTTATTTTTAATAAGCTTATTCCAATTTTTTGGTTCAATATATTTATATTTTTCTTTTTCTAATGGTGTTAATTTTAATCCAATTGGAACAACTTCTTCTTTAATTTTTATTTTTGACTTATTAAATGGTTGATATTCAACTTTAGAGAAACTTTTACTGTCAAATTTTTTTATGTAAAATTTTTTTTTAATATAATCAATACATTCATTTATATTATTTTTTTTTCCAGCTATAGTTCCATTTATTCCTTCAGGAGAAAGTATAACAATGCCTTTAGTAAATCTTTTAGAAAAGAATTTTTTTAATAAATTTTTATATTTCTCAAGTTTATTAATTTTTTTAATTTTATAGAATCCAATAACATTTATTTTCATTTTTTTTTGTATAAATTTAATCCTTTCTTTGTAGGAATAATTATTTCACCAGGCCCATCATGCCACTTTCTTATTTTAATAATTTCTTCATTTAACGCTTCATCTATAATTCTTTTTTCATATTTATTTAATAAAATCTCTTTTGAAATACCTCTTAAATGCTCAGGCATTTCAAACAATTCATTTATAAGTTTTTTTTTAGATGTCATTTGATTTTATATTAATTTTAATTATATTTTTAATATAAAATATTTTATTTAATAATACTAAAATTGAAAACTTTTTACTTAATTCTTATTTTTCTTTTTTTCTCTTTTAATACCTTAAACGCAAAAAGTATTATTAATAATAAATCTGGAGGCCCTTTATTTTTGTTTCTTGTTGATAAGAGTTGTCATCCCGACCCACATATGTTAAAAAAATTAATGTTTAGTATGCCAACTGATCCTGATTTTTATTTAAGTATAAGCTGTAAAAAATTAGGAAAAACGATTGAATTAGAACCAAGCAAAAAGTTATCCATAACAGATCATAATGAGTTTGTTGTAATTGGAAAATTAAAGAGTCCAGTATCAATAGTATCTTTTTGTTATTTAAAAGATGGTTCCGAATTAGACATAGAAGCTCTTGGTATTGGAGGAGTAATTTGTAAGTGTCAAAGTAAAGGTAATTGCAATGATCAATTGTTAAAATAGATTTATATTTTGATTAAATTCTGAGATATAAGCCATCTGCACCAAACTTGATAATTACTAAAATTTCTCTCTTCTCTTTTATTATCTATAAAAACATCCTCACTCTTTTTTGATTTAAGATTTATATTTTTTGCAAGATCATTTCTTACGAAGAATGCATTTACACCATTTTTGTCTACACCAACTAAAGTATATTTTTTTTTCCTTCCTAGTTTTTCTAAAGCTTTCAGAGAAGCTCCATAATACGATCTTTTTTTTTCATAATCCCAAATAAATTTAGGATTGTATGGAATAGTACAGGATAATTTAGGTCCAAAAAAGGAATTGTATTCTATAACCACCAACCTTGGTTTTATGCAATTAATTTCTTCCCAAATCCAGAAATCATTACCATCTATATCTATAGAAAGCAAATCTACTTCTTTTACAGAATTTTTTTTTATAATTTTATTAATATTTTTTTTTGTAACAAAGGAATTTACTAATCTTACATTTCTTATTTTTTCTCTTAAAACTTTTTTTAATTGTATTTTTGAATCTTTATATAATTTTTTATCACCTTCAATTTGAAGTCCGGTCCAATCAAAATTTTTTAATAAGTTAGTTGTGTTACACTCGGTTCCATTTTCAATCCCTATTTCTATAAATTTTTTTGTTTTAATACCTATGTGTTTAAGGATATATAGAATTATGCCATCCTCATCATTTTGTGAATAAATTTTAATTCCTAATTTTTTAATATTAAAATTATTCTTTTTATCCAGCAATATCGGTTTTCTAACGTTTAAAACTTCTGAAAATGATTTCTGTAAAGCAAAATTTACAATAGAATTTAGAAATTTAATGTTGTATCTTTTGTATTTAATATGTTTATTGAATACAATATTTTTTAAAAAAAGTTTCATTTAATTAATTATTGTTTTTTATATTTTATTTTTATATTTTATTTTTATTAATTTTTTTTAAAAGGATTTCTTATGCTAAATGGTAGACACTTTCTTCATGTTCCAGGACCAACTAATATTCCAGAGAGAGTAATACGTGCAATGACAAGCACTATGGAGGATCAAAGAGGAGCTAATTTCCCAAAATTTACCAAACCACTTTATGAAGATATGAAAAAGATTTTTAAAACAAAAGATGGGACAGTAATAATGTGGCCATCAAGCGGAACAGGTTCTTGGGAAGCAAGTTTACTTAATACTTTATCACCAGGAGATAAGGTTCTTACATCAAGATTTGGACAGTTTAGCATGTTATGGATGGATATGTGTAAGAGATTAGGTCTGGATGTTATAGATATTGAAGTTGAATGGGGAAAAGGAGTTCCTTTAGAAAAATATGCTGAACATCTAAAAAATGATAAAAATAAAGAAATCAAAGCAGTCTTTGCATGTCACAATGAGACTGCGACAGGAGTTACAAGTGATATTGAGGGTGTTAGAAAAGTATTAGATGACGTAAAACATCCAGCATTATTATTTGTTGATGGAGTTAGTTCAATTGCTAGTATAAATTTTGAATTTGATAAATGGGGAGTTGATTGTGCGGTTACAGGATCGCAAAAAGGTTTGATGCTTCCTGCTGGACTAGGAATTTTGTGTGTAAGTAAAAAAGCATTAGAAGCTTCTAAAACTTCAAAATTTAAAAAATGTTATTTTGCATTTGAAGACATGTTAAATACGAATGCAGATGGTTGGTTTCCATATACACCAGCTCTTGGAATTCTGTATGGTCTTCGAGAAGCATTAAATATGATTAATGAAGAAGGATTAGAAAATGTTTTTAAAAGACATCATAGACTTGCTGAAGGAGTTAGGCTAGCAGTAAAAGGTTGGGGTTTAAAACTTTGTGCAAAAGAAAAAAAATGGGAGTCAGATACAGTTACTGCTATTTATGTACCAGAAGAATTTGATTCAGCAAATGTTATTAAAACTGCATATCTTAAATATAATTTGGCTTTAGGAGCTGGTTTAGCAAATGTAGCTGGTAAAGTTTTTAGAATTGGACACTTAGGAGATTTGAACGAGCTAATGTGTTTAGGTGCAATTTCAGGAGCGGAAATGGCAATGCGCGATGTTGGTATTGATATTAAACCAGGAAGCGGAATAGCAGCAGCGGAAGAATATTATAGAGAAACAGCACCTGCCTTGCCTAATGATTAAATTTTAATATCTTTAAATGAAACATAAAATAGTCTTTTTAGATAGAGCAACAATTGAAAAAAATATTGTAGTTCGAAAACCAAATTTTGATCATCAATGGACCGATTTTGATTACACCAATCATAATGATAGCAAATTAATTTTAGAAAGACTTCAAGGCACTACAATTGCTATTATAAATAAAGTTCCAATGAGAGAAGAAAATCTTAAAAAATTACCTGACTTAAAAATGATTGCAGTAGCAGCAACAGGAACTGATGTTGTAGATAAAGAGTATTGTAGAGATAATGATATTATAGTTTCAAATATTAGAGGTTATGCAATTACAACTGTACCAGAGCATACTTTTGCTTTAATTCTAGCATTGAGAAGGGGTATAATTGGGTACAAAGAAGATGTTATAAAAGGTGAATGGAAAAAAGCTGATCAATTTTGTTTTTTTAATCATGAAATTAGAGAATTAAATAATAGTACAATTGGAATAATAGGTGAAGGCGCTATTGGACAAGGAGTAGCCAATATTGCTAGAGGATTTAATATGAATATTTTATTTGCTGCGCATAAGGGAATTGAAGGTTTAGGACCAATGTACACACCATGGGAAGAAGTCTTGGAAACGAGTGATGTTATAACACTTCATTCTCCATTATTGCCAGAAACTAAAAATATGATTTCCTTACTAGAGTTTAAAAAAATGAAAAAAAAACCAATTTTGATTAATACTGCTAGGGGCGGGCTTGTTAAAGAGGAAGATCTTGTTAAAGCTATTGAAAAAGGTTATATTTCAGGTGCTGCATTTGATGTTCTAACTAAAGAACCTATTCCAGACGATCATCCTTTTTTTAAAATAATTAAAAGACCAAATTTTATTTTAACCCCACATGTATCCTGGGCCAGCATGGAAGCGATGCAAAATTTATCCGAGCAATTAATTGATAATATAGAAAATTTTGTTACTGGCAAACCAAGTAATGTTGTTTCGGGTGATTTTTAATTATATTTTCATAATAACTCTATAGTCATTAACATTAGTTAAAGTTGGCCCGGTATGTATCAAAGAATTGAGTTTTTTAAAAAAACTATATGAGTCGTTCGTTTTTAAAAAAAATTCAGGATCTAAAGATAATTTTTCTGCTTTTTTTATTGTTTTATTATCAAAATAAACTCCCGCGTTATCTTCAGATCCATCAATACCATCAGTATCACATGAAATTGCAGCGATACGATCAGTATTTTTGATTTGGTTGAATAAAGATAATGCGTATTCAGAATTTCTTCCACCTTTACCAGAGCCAATTACTGAAACAGTAGTCTCGCCGCCTGATAGTATTGCAAATTTTCTTTTATTAGTTTTTAATATTTTTTTTGCATGTTCTACTGCGACTTGACGCGATTCACCTTTAATATTGTCTCCTAAATTAAGAGTTTGTATTTTATTTTTTTTTAAAAAAAATTCTGCTTTTTTTAGCATATCTTTACCAGAAGCTAATAAAATATTTTTAACATTTTTAAAAATAGGGTTATTTTTTTTTGGATTTTCAATAATTTTTCCTTTTATCCCTTTTTTTAAAAATACAAATATTTTTTTATTTTTAATTTTATATTTTTCTAAAATATTAATTGCATTCTTAAAAGTAGTTGGATCAGGACAACAAGGGCCAGATGCTATATCTGTAATTTTATTTCCTGTTACGTCTGAAATTATTAAAGAAATAATTTTTGCTTTTGTATATATTGGAACTTTACCACCATGAATCTTTGATAAATGTTTTCTTACTGTGTTTATTTCACCAATTTCAGCTCCACAATTTAATAAATCTTTTGTTACATCCCTTAAGTCTTTCATATTTAAGCCATTCTGAGGCACTGTCATAAGACTTGAACCTCCGCCACTTATCAAGCATAAAAGCAAATCATTGTTGTCTAACTTTTGTATATTGCTAATAAAATTGTTAGCAGCCTTCATACCAGCAGTATCTGGCATTGGGTGACCTGATTCATAAATTTTTATTTTCTTAGTTTTTAACGAATGTTTATATCTTGTTATTACACTACCATCTAAAGGTAAATTTTTTGGCCAATTTCTTTCTATCGCTTTAGCCATAGACGCTGCAGCTTTACCAGCTCCTATAACATACGTTCTTCCTTTTGGTGGGTCTGGTAAGTTATTTTTAATTATGTTTTCAGGGTTTACAGCATCTAAACCTGAAATAAATGAGTTAATTAATATTTTTTTTATATCCATAAGGCAAAAATAGTATGAAACTTTGAGTTACAAAATGTGTATTGTAAAATAATTTCAAAAATATGATATTTATTTAATTATTAATTGGGAACAAATTTCTAAATTTTTTCAAAAATAATCTTATTTATATATGATCAACAACTCTCTAAAAACAATTATTTTAGCTGCTGGAGAGAGTAAAAGAATATTATCATCAAAATCTAAAATTTTGCATACAATCGGCGGTAAAACAATTATCAAACACGTATTAGATAATGTAAGTAAAATAATTAGCAAAAAAAATACCAATATAGTAATTAGTCCTAAATTAAAGAAGTTAGAGAATGAATATAAGAAAATTAGTTTTTCCTTTCAAAACAAACCTTTAGGTACCGCGCACGCTGTTTTATCTAGCAAAAGTTTTTATTCAAAATCAAATCAAGATATTCTAATCCTTTATGCAGACAATCCCTTTATTGATGAAGAAATTATTAAAGAGATGCTTAATTTAAAAAGAAGAAATAATTCTGATATTATTTTGTTAGCTGTTAACACAAATAATAAGAATGAATATGGCAGGATTATTTTAAATGAGCAACAAAAGGTTAAAAAAATCGTTGAATTTAAAGATGCAACACCTAATCAGAAAAATATCTCATTATGTAACTCTGGTATTATGTTATTCAAAAGTGAGGTTTTAAATAAACTAATTACAAAAATTAAATCAAAAAACAAAAAAAAAGAATACTACTTAACAGACATTGTAGATTTAGCAAATGAAAATAATTTTAAAATAGATTATATAAAAGCAGATTTTTTAAAAACTTTAGGAATCAATACAAAACAAGAGTTAGCAATTGCTGAAGAATATTTTCAGAATACACTTAGAAAAAAGTTTATTTCCACAGGTGTAAAACTATTAGACCCAAAAAGTATTTTTTTTAATTATGACACAAAAATAGGAAAGGATGTCATTATTGAACCCAATGTTTTTTTTGGCCCAAATGTAATAATTAAAGATAATGTTCATATAAAAGCTTTTTCTCATATTGAAGGAGCAAAAATTTTAAATAATGCAGTTATTGGACCTTTTGCAAGGTTAAGACCGGGAACAGTTATAGGGCCTAACAGTCACATAGGAAATTTTGTTGAAATAAAAAAATCAAATATAAAAAAGAATTCCAAAATTAACCATTTAACCTATTTGGGCGATACCAGCGTTGGTGAAAATGTTAATGTTGGAGCAGGGGTTATCACCTGTAACTATGATGGAATAAAGAAAAATAAAACTATAATTGAGGATAATGTATTTGTAGGCTCAAATGCATCATTAGTTGCCCCAATAAAATTAGGTAAAAGTAGTATAGTTGGTGCAGGCAGTGTAATTACACAATCAGTAAAAGAAAAAGCTCTAGCTGTTGAAAGAAATTTACAAAAAACATTTCCAAATTATAGAAAAAATAGGAAAAAATAAATTATGTGTGGAATAATTGGCGTAATAGGGCACAACAAAGTTTCGTCTTTGTTAATAGAAGGTTTAAAAAGATTAGAATACAGAGGTTATGATTCTGCAGGTATTGCAACACTATTAAATGGAAGAATTGATAGAAGAAGATCATTAGGTAAAATTGAAAATTTAAAAAAATTAATTAAAAAAAATCCTATTAAAGGAAATGTTGGAATTGGGCATACTAGATGGGCAACTCATGGCATTCCAAGTAGAACTAATGCACACCCACATTCTAGTGGAGACGTGGCAGTAGTTCATAACGGAATAATAGAAAATTATGATGAGTTAAGAAAAAAATTAGAAAAAAAAAATTTTGTTTTTGAATCAGATACAGATACCGAAGTTATTGCACATTTAATTAGTTATTATTTAAAAAAAAATTTATCACCTCTAAAAGCAACTATTACAACATTAAAAAAAGTTGAAGGTGCGTTTGCATTAGGAATAATATTCTCTGGAATTAATAATTATTTAATTTGTGCTAAAAGAGGAAGCCCTCTTGCAATTGGTAAGGGAAAAAATTGTAATTATATTGGATCTGACAGTATTGCTTTAGCTCCACTAACCCAGAAGTTATGTTATTTAAATGAGGGGGACATTGCAGAAATTACTTCGAAGGATTTTAGAGTATATAGTCAAGATGGAAAAAGAGTTAAAAGAGGTATAACAATTACATCCTTAGCAAAAAACAAGATTAAAATGGGCGGTTACAACCATTTTATGCAAAAAGAAATTTTTGAACAGCCAGCTGTAATTGGAGATGCATTAAAATATTTTATTGATACAAAAAAGAAGAAATTATTAATTCCATCTTTTGCAAAAAAAATTAAAAAAATAAAAGAAATTTATATTGCTGCATGTGGCACTTCCTACCATGCCTCTCTTATTGGAAAATATTGGCTTGAAAAATATGCAAATATTAAAACTGAGGTTGATATAGCATCAGAATTTAGATATCGAAATATTATTAATATAAAAAATAGCTTAGGTGTTTTTCTATCTCAATCGGGGGAAACTGCAGATACCTTAGCGGTACTAAGGTACTTTAATCAACAAAAAGGTAAAACTTTAGGGATAATTAACAGTGCAGAAAGCAGCATTGCTAGAGAGTCTAATAATGTAATAGAAACTCACGCTGGCCCAGAAATTGGTGTTGCTTCAACAAAAGCATTTACTACACAATTAGTAGCTTTAGGAGCGCTAACATTATTTATGGCTAACTTTAATAAAACAATGGGAAGAAATGAAATTAATAAATTATCTAATGCTTTGCTAGAAGCACCAGGACACATCAGTAAAATTCTTAAAATGAATAATATTTTTCATAAAACAGCAACCAGTATCAAGAATGCAAAAAATGTTTTATATATTGGAAGAGGTACAAATTACCCAGTTGCTTTAGAAGGAGCATTAAAATTAAAAGAAATTTCTTACATTCATGCAGAAGGGTATCCAGCTGGAGAAATTAAACATGGGCCGATTGCTTTAATTGAAAAGGGAGTGCCTGTTATTGTTATTTCTCCATCAGATCAGTTAATTAATAAAACAATTAGTAATGTAGAAGAGGTTTTATCAAGAGGAGCAAAAATAATTTTTATAAGTGATAAAAAAGGAATTAAAAAAGTAAATAATAAAAAAATAACAACCTTGTGTTTACCGGAAACTCATGAATTAATTTCTCCAATACTATATTCCATTCCAGTTCAATTAATTGCTTACCACACGGCAGTTCTTAAAGGAACAGATGTAGATCAACCTAGAAATCTTGCGAAATCAGTCACCGTGGAATAGTTTTTGATTCTTCGGTTGGTCCTTTGTAAAATGGAATACTGATAGACTTTTATAAAGATAATGGTAGTAACAACTAAAGATAAAAAGAAACACAAACTCATACACAAACAAGTAGACAAAACTGTAGACTCTCCATGTATCAATGTTTGTAAGTATGATAAAAAAGAAGAATTTTGCATTGGATGTTACAGAACTAAACAGGAATTACAAGATTGGTGGATTATGACTCGAGAACAAAAGTTAGAAACATTAAAAAAACTTGAGGAACGACAACTGATATGAAAAAACTCCCAAATTTTAAAGAAATTATTCAACCAAATAATGGCAAAATTAAAAGTACAATTACAAAATTGGAAATAAAGAGCTTGTTAGGGTAGAGAATATTCACTTATCGATACTACTCAGTCACTGTGGAATAAAACTGATCGTTGAATAAAAAATAAAATAAATTGAATAATTTACTTATATTATTAATTATATCACTAATAAATTATAGATTTTTAAAATGACTAATAAATGGAAACCAAGTGATTGGAGAAAAAAGCCTCTAATTCAGGTACCGGAATATTCTGATAAAAAGGCTTTGGAAAATGTTGAGAAAACGTTAAAAAATTTACCTCCTTTAGTATCTGCTGGTGAATCTAGGAAACTGCAACAATACCTAACTGATGCATCTGAAGGAAAATGCTTTGTTTTACAGGGAGGAGACTGTGCGGAAAGTTTTGCTGATTTCCATCCAAATTATATAAGAGATACATTAAGAGTATTGTTACAAATGTCTGTAATTTTAACTTTTGGAGCATCTTTACCTGTTATAAAACTAAGTAGATTAGGCGGACAATTTGCTAAACCAAGATCTGAGCCTACTGAAAAAAAAGATGGAAAAGAATTAGATTCATATAGAGGGGATATTATAAATGGTTTGGATTTTACAGAAGAATCTAGAACTCCTGATCCAAATAGAATGATTAGGGCATATAACCAGTCTGCTTCAACATTAAATTTATTAAGAGCCCTTTCCCAAGGTGGTTATGCAGATCTTAATCAAGTTCATAGATGGAATTTAGGATTTGTTGATAAGAGCCCACAAGGTGAAAAATACAAAGAAATTGCTAATCAAATTACGGAGTCACTTTCTTTTATGGAAGCATGTGGAATCAATTCAGATACCATTCCTGAAATACGAGAAATGAAATTATTTACCTCGCATGAAAGCTTACTTCTTTCATATGAGGAAGCTCTTACAAGAATAGATAGTACTAGTGGAAAATGGTATGATTGTTCTGCACATATGTTGTGGGTAGGAGATAGAACAAGAGATATAAATGGTGCTCATATAAATTTTTTAAGTGGTTTGGCTAATCCAATAGGATTAAAAGTTGGTCCAACACTAGATACTAATGATTTATTAAAATTAATTGATAAATTAAATCCTGAAAATAAAAAAGGTAGATTAACTTTGATTACAAGGTTGGGCCATGATAAAGTTTCAAAATTACTTCCACAATTATTAAAAAAAATAAAAAGTGAAGGTAGAAATGTTAATTGGTTTTGTGACCCAATGCATGCTAATACAATTAAATCTTCAACAAATTATAAAACGAGACCATTTAAAAATATTTTAAAAGAAGTAGAGTTATTCTTTGATATTCATAAATCAGAAAACACTATTGCAAGTGGCGTACATTTTGAAATGACAGGTCAAGAAGTAACAGAATGTACAGGTGGAGCTCAAGAAATTTCTGATGAAAAACTAGGTGATCGTTACCGAACACATTGTGATCCACGTCTTAATGCTTCTCAAGCTTTAGAGATGGCTTTTTTAACTGCAGAAGCACTTAAAAAAATTAGAGAAGAAAAAAATAGTCAAAAAAAAAATATTATTGCTAACAATTAGAATTTTTTTTTAATTTTTATACTTTATAATTTTCATTAAATGAAAGTAT
>Ga0315338_1000728_pt1 | contig 60066 bp, 51 predicted proteins | sample ASW8metaG_FD_204518 | JGI IMG/M metagenome (GOLD analysis project Ga0315338, IMG submission 204518) | Ammonia-oxidizing marine archaeal communities from Monterey Bay, California, United States - ASW #8 | ecosystem: Environmental > Aquatic > Marine > Coastal | place: USA: California | collected...
GCCGAAGCCCCACGAGCCGACCAAACATCAGTACGACCACGATGTTGCCCACGTGCTCGCGTTCCTCCAGCGCTTCGGACTCGAGAAGGAGATCAAGGTCAACATCGAGGTGAACCACGCGACCCTCGCCGGCCACAGCTTCCAGCACGAAATCGCGACCGCGATCGCGAACGACGTCTTCGGCAGCGTCGACGCCAATCGCGGCGACCCGCAGAATGGCTGGGATACGGACCAGTTCCCCAACAGCGTCGAAGAGATGACCCTTGCCTTGTACGAAGTCCTTCGCGCCGGGGGCATCGGCACGGGCGGATTCAACTTCGACGCCAAGCTCCGGCGTCAGAGCATCGATCCCATCGACCTGTTCCATGCCCACGTCGGCGGCATGGACACCGTCGCCCGCGCGCTCGTCGCCGCGGCCCACCTGATCGAGGAGGGCCGACTCCAGCAGGTCGTGGACACGCGCTATGCGGGCTGGGACGGCTCGAACGGGCGGGGGATCCTCGAGGGCACGAGCAGCCTCGAGGATCTCTGGAAGAGTGAACTCGACAATGACGTCCAACCCACCCCCGTCTCGGGTCGCCAGGAGATGCTCGAGAACTGGGTGCGCACCGGAATCGAACGCAGCGCCTAGCACTCCGCCCTTGGCGCCGCATCTCGCGACGCTCAGCGAATCGGCCGGCCCTCGAAGTCGGGCTTCGCCGCTTTCCAATTCGCGACCTCGATCTCGTGGCCCGTCGGGTCCTTGATGTACCACGACTGGGAGTGTGGCCACGTCACGATGCCGCCGTAGCGGACCTCGAGCGACTCGCGTTCGACGACTTCCTTCCACGCGTCGGCGTCGGCGACCCTCAGGCTGAAATGGTTCACGCCGTGTATCCCCGCTTCGTCGAGGCCGAATCGATCGAGCTTCGTTCGACCAGGATATTCGTAGACACAGAGCATGACGTCCGCTGCTCGCAGGACCGCCCAGGGGACGCCGTCCTGCACGTCCTTCTCCACGACCTCGAAGCCGAAGACGCGTCCGTACCAGTCGATCGTCTCGTCGAGGTTCGCGACGGTGAGATTCAGATGATCCAGTTCGATTCTCTTCATGATGTTCACTCCTTTGGCATGGGAGGAGCATCGGGCGAACTGGACAGCCTGTCGTCCAATCGGACATTTGAGTGTCAGAAGGATGTCAGGGGAGCGCGGCGGCGGCTCTGCGCCGCTGCCAGAACGCGCAGAACGGCAGCGCGACCAGCAAGCACGCCTGCGGAATCCACGCCCAGCGAACCCGAGGCTCGAAGCCGAGACGGACGCTCGAGACGTCACGGGGCACCACGACGCCCAGAAAGAGATCATCGACGATCACGGTCTCGAGGCGGCGCCCCTCCGTCTCGGCCCGCCACGCCGGATGGAACTGCCGACTGAGCCAAAGCAGGCTCGGGCGATCGAGCGCCTCGAACTCGAAGCGGGAACGATCGTCGCGCGAGAGCGCCTCGACGACGGATCGCCCGGGCGCATTCATTGCCCCTCGAATGGACGGACTCCCCTCGACCGGAACGTCGACCCCACTCCCGAGCGCGACCCGCCCCTCCCCTTCGTCCCGCCATGCGCTCGTACGCGCGAAACGGATGGGCTCGGCCCGCGTTCGGTGGATGAATAGGCGGCCCCATCGAGCGACGGGGCTGGCCAGTTCGGGATCGAGGGGATACCGCGCGATCAGCACACCGACACCTGCACGCTGCAATTTCGCGGGCGAGAGTTTCGAATCGCCGACGATGGCGGAGAAGTATCGACCGTAGGTCGTCGCGCCCCGCGCACTGATCTCCCGGGTCCAGCGTTGATAGGCCTCGGACGAAAGCGAGTCGTAGGTGTGGATGCTCCGAAGACCGAGCAAGGCCTCTTGATTCGGGGGGATGATCCACTGGTCCACCCAGGCGAACCGTGAACCATCGTCGCTGGTGCGCCGGATCTCCTGCACGAGCGGCGAGTCGAGATGAATCTGCTCGGGAGGACGCAAGAGGAGCAGCGGCTGCGAGTAGACGAACACGCCGAGCACGGCGAGACCGACCAGCAGCTTCGGCGAACGCATCGAAGCGAATCCTGCAGCGAGGAGCAGCATGCCCACGAGGATCGCAACGCCCCGGACATCGAACTGCAGCGAGCCGATCACGGACGTCATCGCGAGGAGCCCGACCGTCCCCGCGACGAAACCGATGGCCAGAGGGTGGGGCCGAGCAGGCGAGCGCAGGACCGAATCGAAGCCCCGTGCGCCCAGGATCGCTGCGGGGATCAGGGCGGCGGTCGATGGCGTGAAGCGCGACAAGGAGAGTCCGAGGTACTCGACGCCGAAGGCGTAGATCGGCGAGGCGAAGGTCATCAGGAGCGCGACTGCGGCGAAGAGATGGAGCGGCCAGTCGCGGCGCGCTCCGCCCGACCGGAGCGAGGCGATGAGGCCGAGCGCGTAGAGGGGGGTCAGGCAGAAGCCATTGAAGACGAGTTCCCGAGCCGGATCGATCGAGTTCCCGTACACGGCGGCGTCGAGCATCTGCAGGAGTTCCTGCAGCAGATCGCCCGCGCTCTCGATGTTCGGCAGCGCGCTCGCGAAGAACGCCGTCGGGACGTCGAGACGAGCCGAGCGTGCGGCATCGACGAGCACGTCCAGATAGGCGGGCGCCGCTGCGAGGGCACCGACGAGAGAGGCCCCCGCGATCCACGCGAGCCTCGTCGCCCGGACATGGGCCGGCTCCGCGACGCGCATCGATGCAGGAAGCGCCGCATGAAGCGTGTACACGGCGACGAACCATAGATGCCAGACGATCTGCTGGGGATACGCCGACAAGAGCAGCGACTGCACCACGACGACGATGCCGAGGATCCCGAGTGGATCCGGCGAACGCAGCGTGCGCCTGATCAGCCAGAGCCACGCGAGTGTCCAGGCGATCCCGGACAGGAAGAGCGCAAAGGTCGCCCAGTACGCCGAGTAGACCCCGACCCCGATCCCGAGCGACGCAGCGAGACTCGCCGCCGGATGCAGCCCCTCCTCCCGAAAGAGGAGCAAGGCAAAGAACGCAGCGCCCATCGTCGTGAGCACGACGAGCCACGTATAGACGCGAAGCGCATCGCCCGAAATGAACGACAGCGCATGCGTGAGCCAGAACGCCTTGCTGAGACCGCCGAGATGCGCCGTCGGTCGGCCGAGCTCGACGTGCGGATTCCAGGTCGAGATCCAGCCGCCATGCTCGCCCGTCAGTTGATGCTGTAGCTCGGGAACGAACTGTGAGCTCTGATCGCTGAACTTCCGGTTGGAGAGACGAGCGCCCGATTCGGATGGCTTCGACGAAGGCGTCGACGCTTCCAGTGTCGCGATTCCGAGTTCGCGACCGTTGTCGTGCGGATAGAAGACCTCGCCGAGCAGGAGCGGTCGCCAAAAGAACGCGACGAGGACCAGGAGGAGGAGGAGCGACGCGCTTCCGTAGCCGAGCGCCCATCGGTCCTGCATGGCCGGAAAGCGAAACTGAGTGAGCCGCGTTGGCCGGTGCATCGGTGTCGACCATTCTGCCAGAGCACGATGGAGGGGAGCAACCCCGCACACCTGCTCGAGACACCTGCCCGAGACATCGACGCGATGCCGTCGAAGCGGCAACTCGCAGGCAGGCCTCTCGATGGTGCGGACGGGGTCGCTTCAAACTACCATGCGTGCCACCAGAAACTTCCCACCCAGACGCTCCCCGACGCAGACGCGCGCGACTGTTCTCGGGCGGCCCGCCGGACGAGAGGCTCATGGACCGCGCCGCGAACGCCAGCGTCGACCTCGTCATCCCGATCTACAACGAAGAACGCGTGCTGCCCACGCTGCTTCAGCGACTCGACGAGGTGTTCGCCCCCGACGTCCTCGAAACGCACGGCATTTCGCGCGTGCGCTACCGCTTCGTTGACGATGGCAGTCGCGACGCCTCCGCCGAACTCCTTGCGAACCATGATCGACATCCTGAGCGTGTCGTTCTCTATCGACTATCGAGGAACTTCGGACATGCGAGCGCCGTGTCGGCGGGGCTCGACCACGCCGACGCCGACGTGGTCGCCGTCCTCGACGCGGACCTACAGGATCCGCCGGAACTCGTGCTCGACATGCTCGCCCGCTGGCGCGAGGGCATCGACGTCGTCTTCGCCCAGCGTCGGAAGCGCAAGGAGAACATCCTCAAGCGCGTGGGCTACTGGACGTTCTATCGCCTCGTCTCGCTGCTCTCCGATCTCGACATCCCGCTCGATAGCGGAGACTTCTGCTTGATGGATCGTCGCGTCGTCGACGCGATGCGGTCGCTTCCCGAGCGCCTTCGCTTCCCGCGTATCTTGCGCACCTGGGTGGGCTTCCGGCAGGCGGGCATCGAATATGATCGCCCCGAGCGCGCAGCGGGAACGACGAAGTACGGATTCTGGCGCCTCTACCAGCTCGCCACCGACGGCATCGCTTCGTCGAGCATCCGCCTGCTCCGCGTCGCCCAGCTCTTCAGCTTCAGCTTCGCCATTCTGACCGCGATCCTGCTCGCGATCCTCATTCTCTCGCTCGGCACGTACGCCGATCGCCCCGAATCGCTCCTCATCCTGGGCGGACTCATCCTGATCGCCGGGGGCAACTTCGTGATCACGACTTGTCTCTACATCCTCGGCGCCTACGTCGGACGCACCTATCTCGAAGCCAAGGGTCGACCGCCCTATCTCGTCATGGAAGTCGTGGGAGAGGATCCTGTCGGCGAGAACGCACGAGACGTGAATCGGACATGAGCAAATCGGTGCGGGCGAAGTCCGGCGAAGTCGAGATGGTGTCCGCACTCCGGCCCGCGACCTTCGAAGACGCCGCTGAGTGGTACGAGTTCGCGTCGAGTGGACATTTCTGGTTCGAATGGCGACTTGCGGCGCTGCGACGCATGCTCGCTCACGTCGGGATCCCGCTCGACCAATCGGCTCGCGCCCTCGACGTCGGATGTGGGACTGGCGTGCTGCGAAGCCAGCTCGAAGCGAATACGCCCTGGATCGTCGACGGCGCCGACCTGAATCTGCCCGCGCTACAGGCGGCCCCGCCCGGCCGCGGCACGATCCTCTACTACGACATCGAGGAGATGCAGTCGCGGTTCGTCGAAGCCTACGACGTCGTGACGTGTTGCGACGTGATCGAGCACATCGACGACACGGGCCCCTTCATGCGAGCCGTAGTGCGACACCTGAAGCCTGGTGGAGTGCTGCTCCTGAGCGTTCCCGCACTGCCCGGCCTGCATAGCGCGTACGACGAGGCCGCTGGACACGTCCGACGTTATACCGCGCAGACGCTTTCAGCCGAATGCGAGGATCTCTCGCTCGATGTTCTGGACGTCCGCTATTGGGGCTTCGCGATGGTGCCGCTCCTCTGGCTCCGCAAGTTGTGGGTGAAGCCGCGCGAGGGTGATGTCTCCGTGTTGCGCGAAGGCTTCGTTCCACCCGGCGATCTCGCCCACGCAGGCTTGCGCGCGATCATGCGGCTCGAGCTCGCCTTGCTGCGCCGACCGCCCCTCGGTAGCTCGGTGATGCTGGTGGCGCGAAGACGGGCCGCCGATGCCTGAAGCGGGTCCGCCCGATTCGACGCGGCCGGACGCCGTGAGTGGGGGACCGACACGGACCGAGCGGCTCGACCTTCTTCTATATGTCCTGCTCGCCGCGACGACGCTGCTCGTCTGGGCGCCCCTGGCGTCCGTCGGCCTGAATCTCGCCGACGAAGGCTGGCTCGTGACGGCGGTCGACCGACTAATCGAGGGCGAGCGCCTCTACACCGACATCTACAGGAGCTACGCGCCGGGCCTCTATTGGTTCTTCGCCGGGATCTTCGCGGTCAGCGACGCGGACCTCTCGATGAGCCGATGGGTCTTTCTCGGCGGGCTGCTGCTTATCGTGCTCGGCACCTTTCGACTCGCGCGCTCCCTCGCGCCCGCATGGGCCGCCTTCGCGGTGGCCCTGCTCCCGATCTTCCTGCGCGCACCGACGCACAAGACCTTCGTCCCGCTCTGCTACCTCGCGAGCCTCCTCCTCTGCCGCGTACTCGTCGAGAATCCGCGAAGCGGGCGGATGCTCTTCGGCGCGGGGATCGGCTTCGGCGTCGTCGGACTGTTCCGACAGGAGGCGGCGGCGTTCGGCCTGCTGATCGGGCTCGTGAGTCTCGTCGTCGTGGCGCGCCGGTCGACCGCCGATTCGTCGGTCCCTTCGATATTCCGCCGCGATGTCGTGCCCCTCGCCCTCGGCGTCGCCGCTCCGTGGATTCCGGCGATCGCGATCCTCTGGCTGGACGGATCGCTCGTCGACGCCTTCGAACAGCTCGTGCTCGCGGGCGCGCGGGGCAACGCCGCGATGTTCCTGCCCTTCCCCGATCCGAGCCGCATCATCACGGGTCCCGACCGTCTCGAGGCCTCGCTCTTCTATCTACCCGGTCTCGCAACGCTGGTCGGGGGACTGCTCTGCTGGCGTGCCTGGACACGCGACCCGCATTCGAGCGAAGCGATCCTACTCGGACAATGGACGGCGATGGCACTCCTCGCGCATGGCATCTTCTCCTCGCGTACCGATCTCGCGCATCTCCTCCAGGCGCTGACCCCGACGACGCTGATCCTCGCCCACGCCGCGGGCTGGGCGATCCGGCCGAACGCGGACTCCCCGCGAACGATCTCACGCGGTGTGGCCATCGCGGTCGGCGCGTGGCTCCTCCTTTCCGTCATCATGGTTTCCGACCTGCCTCGCCAGTACGCCCTGCTCAGAGAGAGCGCGCCCTACACGGTGCGCGGCAGCGTCGTTCGGCTCGACCCCTCCGAGGTCGAGACCCTGACCGCGCTCGACCGCGCGATTCGAGATGCGACCGAGCCGGAGCATGCGATTTTCGTCGCGCCCTACTCGCCCGGCATCTATCACCTCTGCGGCCGAAGGAATCCCAGTCGGCACGACGCGGTCCTGCCGGGCTACGCGAGCGCCGAGATCCAGGCGGAGATCATCGACGCGCTCGACGAGAGCGGGGCTCGCCTGGTCGTGCTGGAGCGGATCGATTACGACGGGCGACCAGAGCGGCGACTCGGCGCCTATGCGCCAGAACTGGTCGCCCACATCCGAGGAAACTTCGAACCACTCACGCGAATCGGCGGCTTTACCCTGCTGAAACGCCGCTTCGACCCTCCCGACGAGACCCCGCAAAGGCCAAGACGCTGATAGAGTATGGATCGGCCTGAAGGGGCCGACCCCGGCCCGGCACCCCATGCTGGTGGCCGCCGAACGAAGATGCCCGACGAAGACGAGGAGCCTGACGACATGCCCGAAACGAATGAAGAGATCGAGGAATTCCGAGCGGAAGTCCGCACCTGGCTGAAAGAGAACTTCCCCGCTTCCCTGGCTGGACGCGGAGCCGAGATCATGGGCGGCGAAACCGTCGACGCTTCACAGAGTGAAGCGCTCGAATGGGGCAAGCGCCTCGGCGCCAAGGGCTGGGCGACACCAACCTGGCCCGCGGAGTACGGCGGCGGAGGCTTGAGCCAGCTCGCGGCGCAGGCCCTCAACCAGGAGCTCGACCGCGCCGGCGCGTTCAACCCACTGATCCGCACCGCCGGCATGGGCATCACGATGGTCGGCCCCACGATCCTCGAGTACGGCACCGAGGATCAGAAGCAGCGGCACATTCCGCCGATCTGTCGCGGCGACGTCTTCTGGTCGCTCGGTTACTCCGAGCCGAACGCGGGCTCCGATCTCGCCTCGCTCCAGACGCGCGCGGTCGACGCCGGCGACCATTGGGTGGTGAACGGACAGAAGACGTGGACATCGGGTGCGGACATCTCCGACTGGTGCGGCGTGCTCGTCCGCACCGACTTCGATGTGGCGAAGCGCGACGGCATCAGCTTCCTGATGATGGACATGAACCAGACCGGCATCGAAACCCGACCGATCCGTCTGATCGGCGGCGCGTCGCCGTTCTGCGAAACATTCTTCAACGATGCACGCGCCGAGAAGAACGAGATGCTCGGCCCGCTGAACGGAGGATGGACCGTCGGCAAGCGCCTCCTCCAGCACGAGCGTCAGAGCCAGACCGGCGGCAGCTCGGGCGGCGGCGGCGGACAGCGCAAGTCGCTGCGCGAGACGGCCAAGGACTACGTCGGCGTCGATGAACGAGGCCGACTCGACGACCCGGACCTTCGCGCCCGCCTGGCCGATCACATGATGAATGCGCGCGCCCATGCGCTCACGATCGAGCGCATCGTCGCCGAGGCCCGGGGCAACGCCAAGGTCAGCGCGGCCGCCTCGATCCTGAAGAATGCGGCTTCGGTCGTGGCGCAGAATCGCGCCGAGCTGATGCTCGAACTCACCGGCCACCAGGGACTCGGTTGGGAGGGCGACGGCTACAGCGGCGAGGAACTCGAAGCGGTCCGTAACTGGCTGTCGGGCAAGGCGATGTCGATCTACGGCGGCTCCTTCGAGATCCAGAACAACATCATCGCGAAGAACATCCTCGGGCTGCCCGAGAACACCCAACGCGGCTGAGCTTCGATCGAGCGGAAGCGCGCTAAGAGCTCCGAGCGCAACCGGAGCTCCAAGAGAAAGGAATTCACATGGCGGCATTGACGGAAGAACAGACGCTGTTGAAAGAACAAGCGTCCTCCTGGGCACGGGACGAAGCGCCGGTCTCGCGGTTTCGTGAGATGCGGGACAGCGGAAACGAGTACGGCTTCGACAAGGCGACCTGGGCGAGCATGGGCGAAATGGGTTGGCCTGGGATTCTCGTGCCCGAGGCCTACGGCGGCGTCGACATGGGATTTCTCACTTTTGGCGTCGTGCTCGAAGAACTCGGACGCCAGCTGACTGCTTCCCCCCTGGTCGCTTCGGGACTCGTCGGGACTTCCGCACTCGCGCTCGCTGGTAGCGAAGAACAGAAGAACGCGTGGCTGCCCCGAATCGCGGAAGCCAGCGTGGTCGTCACTCTCGCGGTCGACGAGGGAGCGCGACACGCGCCGGCGCGAATCGCGCTGACCGCCGAGAAGAGCGGCGACGGCTACCGCCTGACCGGAAGCAAGACGCACGTCCTCGAGGGCATGTCGGCCGACGCCTTCGTCGTGGCGGCGCGCACAGAGGGCGAGCCCGGGGACACGACCGGGATCAGCCTCATTCTCGTCGAAGCGAACACTCAGGGTCTCTCGCGTCAGCGCCTCGCCACGGCCGATAGTCGCGGCTACGCGCGGGTCGACTTCGACGGCGTGGTCGTGCCCGCCTCGGCACTGCTCGGCGAAGCGCATGCGGGAGGCGCGATCCTCGATGCGGTTCTCGACCGCGCACGCGCTGGCATCGCGGCGGAAATGCTCGGCGTGGCCACGCGCTGCTTCGACATGACTCTCGACTACCTCAAGAACCGGGTGCAGTTCGGCGAGGTCATCGGCTCCTTCCAGGCCCTCGGCCATCGCGCCGCCGGCCTCTTCACGGAGATGGAGATGACGCGCTCGTGCGTCGAGGCCGCTCTCGCCGCGCTCGACAACGATGCCGAAGACGCTTCACAGCTCTGCTCGCTGTCGAAGGCCAAGGCGGGAGACTTCCTGCACCACATGTCGAACGAGATGATCCAGATCCATGGCGGCATCGGCATGACGGACGAGTTCGACGCGGGCCTCTACCTGAAACGGGCGCGCGCGCTCGAAACGACCTTTGGCAATTCGTCCTTCCATCGGGATCGCTACGCGACCGCGATGGGTTTCTGAGGAGCGCGAAAGATGGGCACACTCGTTACGAGACAGGACAAGGACGGCGTCGCGACGCTCACGCTGAACCGACCCGATAAGCTGAACGCGATCAACATCCCTCTGATGATCGAGCTGCGGGACCATCTCGATCGACTCGCGGGCGACGAGAGCGTCGGCTGCGTCATCCTGACCGGCGCCGGACGTTCGTTCTGTTCGGGTCACGATCTCGAGTCGATCGCGAGCGGCGAACGTGCACCGAGTCGCCATTTCGAGTCCGAGACCGTCGATGCCCTCGACCGCTTGCCCCAGCCGACGATCGCCAAGATCCGCGGCCATTGCTTCACGGGCGGTCTCGAACTCGCCCTCGGTTGCGACCTGCTCGTCGCGACGGACTCGGCCGCCCTCGGCGATACGCACGGACAATGGGGACTCGTCCCGGTCTGGGGCATGTCCGTCCGCCTGCCCGAACGAGTGGGTCTCTCGACCGCGAAGCAGCTGATGTTCACGAGCCGACGGATCTCGGGCGACGAAGCCGCGCGAATCGGCCTCGTCGATCGCGTCTGCAGCGAGGACGAGATCGATGCGTCGGTCGAAGAACTTGCACGCGAGATCGCCGAGAACTCCTGGGATACGAATCGGATCGTCAAGCAGCTGATGCGGACACATGCCGATGGCTCTCGAAGCCACGCCCTCGCCTACGAGAAACTGGCCCCCCTCGGCATGCCTCGTGATCTGAAGGAGCGCATGAGCGGCCGATCGAAGGGCAAGAAGGGCGGGAAGGCCTGACGCGAGGGTCGAAGCAATCGACGGACCGCGGCAGCGATCGACGAGGGCACCGACGATGGGCCCGGCCAGACTCGAAGAGGAAGTCGACATGGATCGGATGAACGAACTCGCTTTCTACACCCTCGCCGGAGCGCCGCGCACGCCGCGCGATCTGATCCCCGAGATCCAACAGGCCGAGACGCTCGGCCTCGGCTCGGCCTTCATCTCCGAACGCTTCAACATCAAGGAAGCCGCGACGCTCTCGGGCGCCGCCGGCGCCGTCTCGAACGAGATCGGCATCGCGACGGCGGCGACGAATCACAACACACGACACCCGATGGTGACGGCGGCGTACGCCATGACGATGCACCGCCTGACGGAGGGACGATTCTCCCTCGGCCTCGGGCGCGGAATCGCGCCGATGTTCGATGCCTACGGCCTGCCCCGGATCAAGACGGCCGAGATCGAGGACTTCGTGGGACTGATGCGGCGGATCTGGCGAGGCGAGATCATCGCGGGTCACGACGGACCGGCGGGCAAGTACCCGCTGCTGACGATGGGTCCCGACTACGACGAGCACATCCCCATGACCTTCACCGCCTTCGGGCCGAACTCCCTGGCGCTCGGCGGACGCGCCTTCGACGCTGTCGTCCTACACACCTTCTTCACGGACGAAACGACCGCGCGCTGTGTCGCGGCGGTCAAGAAGGCCGCTGAGGAAGCCGGACGTGATCCGGCTTCGGTTCGTGTCTGGTCGTGCTTCGCGACGATCGGCGACCATCTATCCGAAGACCTTCGCCTCAAGAAGACGGTCGGGCGCATGGCGACCTATCTCCAGGCCTACGGCGACCTCATGGTCAAGACGAACGACTGGGACCCCGAGGTCCTGCAGCGCTTCCGCGCGGATCCCTTCGTCGCGGGATTTCGCGGCGCCCTCGACACGACCGCCACGACCGAAGAGCTCGAGCACGTCGCCAGCCTGATTCCCGAGGACTGGCTCGCGGCCGCCGCGACGGGGACACCCGAACGCTGCGTCGAGAAGATCCAGGGCCAGTTCGAGCTCGGCTGCGACGGCGTGATACTGCACGGCGCGAGCCCCGCAGAACTGGAACCCGTCGTTGCCGCCTATCGCAAGCTGCGACCGAAGGGGCGATTCGACCATCTGGCCGCCAATCCCGGAGGTCGATGATCGATGCCTCTGATCCCGCGACCGGACGAAGTCACGCCGGAGTTCCTCACGAACTGTCTTCGCGAGGCCGGCTTCGCCGATGTCGAGGTCGGCTCGATCACGGGTACGCGCATCGGCACCGGTCAGATCGGACAATGCATCCGCTACGAACTCGAGTACACCTCGGGCGGCCCGACGGACGACGCGTCCGGCGACGCTGCGAGCGCCGACGCGGCCTCCCCTCCCAGGACGCTCGTCGGAAAATTTCCGTCCGACGATCCCACGAGTCGGCAGACGGGCGTCGCGCTCCGGAATTATCTGAAGGAAGTCTCCTTCTACCAGCAGCTGCAGTCGCGCCTCGGCATCCATACACCTCGCTGCTACTACGCGGCAATCGAGGGCGACGGTCCGGAGCACGTCCTGATTCTCGGGGATCTGGCCCCGGCCGCCCAGGGCAATCAGCTGGCCGGCTGCACGACCGAGGTCGCACGCGCATCGATCCTCGAACTCGTCGGACTCCACGCACCCACCTGGTGTGACCGCAGCCTTCTCGATCTCGAATGGCTCGGCACGCCGAACGAGATGACCGTCCAGATCGGGCGCGTGCTCTACCAGTCCCAACTTCCGGCGTTCCTCGACCGTTTTCGCGAACGCCTCGAAGCCGATGAAGTCGCGATCATCGAAGCGGTCGCCGACTCGAAGGGTCCTCCCTTCGAACCCCTCGGCGATGTCTTCGGCGTGGTCCACGTCGACTACCGACTCGACAACCTCCTGATCGACGAGTCGCCCTCGCCGCCGTCGATCACGGCCGTCGACTGGCAGAGTCTCACCCTCGGCAATCCGCTCTCGGACGTGGCGTATTTCATGGGCGCGGGGCTGCTGCCCGAACTTCGCCGCGAGGTCGAGCGAGACCTCGTCGACGAGTACCACCGCGCGCTCCGGGACGCCGGCGTCGAGGGATACGGCGCCGACCGATGCTGGAACGACTATCGCCGCGGCGTCTTCGCGGGCTTCGCCGTGACCGTCGTCGCCGCGCCCCTCGTCCAGCAGACCGAGCGCGGCGACGAGATGTTCACGGCGATGGCGCGACGTCACGCGCGTCACGCGATCGACCTCGGCAGTGAGGAACTCCTCGGATGAGTCAGGAACCAAGCCCCTTCCAGATCACGCTCGATCGCGCCGGCACCCGGACACCGGAGCACCCGACGCGCTCCGAGATCCGCCTGCTCGAGCCGGATTTCTACGTCGACCCCGAGCCCCTCTTCGCCTGGATGCGTGAGGAAGCGCCCGTGTACTGGGACGATGCGACCGGTGTCTGGGGGATTACGCGCTACGCGGACATCATGGAGATCGCGCGCGACTGGAAGACGTTCTGTTCGGGCCAGGGATCGCGTCCGGAATCGAACGTGCCGAGCATGATCAATTTCGATCCCCCCGAGCACAACCTGCGCCGCAAGATCGTTAGCGCCGGCTTCACGCCGCGGCGCGTGCAGGACCATGAGCCCTATCTCCGAGGCAAAGTCCGGGACCTCCTCGACGCGGCGGAGGAGCGCGGTGAATGTGACTTCGTGCGCGACATCGCGACACCGCTCCCGATGTACATGATCGGTGAGCTGATGGGTCTGCCCGAAGTCGACCACGACCGCTTGCTCCACTGGTCGGATCTCTTCGCGACCGGAGGCGAGGAGGTCGCCGAAGAGGTCGGTCCGGCCGTGATCGACTATTCGAACTACATGCAGCGAATCGTCGAGGCGCGTCGTGGCGGCGACGCCGAGGACCTGGTGAGTCTCGTCGTGAACGCCGAGCTCGAAGGTCGCCGACTGACCGACGAGGACGTCCTGTTCGAGACGATGCTGATCCTCGTGGGCGGCGACGAGACGACTCGGCACGTCATCTCCGGCGGACTCGAAGTGCTGATGCGGAACCGCGACCAATGGGAAGCGCTCCGAGAGGATCGGACGCTCCTCAAGTCCGCTGTCGAGGAGATGCTCCGCTGGGCCACGCCGATCCAGAACATGAACCGCACGGCGACACGCGACGTCGAGCTGAATGGCCAGACGATTCGCGAGGGCGACCGCATGCTGCTGCTCTATCCCTCGGCCAACCGCGACGAGCTCGCCTTCCCCGAGCCGAATCGCTTCGACATCCGTCGGCACCCGAACGAACACCTCGCCTTCGGCGGGTTCGGGCGCCATCACTGCCTCGGCGCACAACTCGCGAGACTCGAGATCAGCGTCCTCTTCGACGAACTGCTCGACCGCTTCCCCGACCTCTCGCTCACCGACGCCGAGGCACCCCTCGCGCGTCGGCGAGGGAATTTCGTCCTCGGAATCGAAACGCTGCCCGTATCGCTCCAAGGAGACTCATCAACATGACCGAATCCAAAAAACCTGTTTGTCTCGTCATCGGCGCCGGTGCCGGTATCGGCGGTCACGTCGGGAATCGCTTCGCTCGCGCTGGCTATCACGCGGCGCTCTGCCGACGCAGCAACGAAGACGGCCTGCGCAAGCTCGTCGAAGAGATCGAAGGCAACGGCGGAAATGCATCGGGCTACATCCTGAACGCCGTCGAAGCGGCGTCGATCGAGGATCGCGTGGATGCAATCGAGTCGGAGGTCGGTCCGATCGAAGTGGTCGTGTTCAACCTCGGCGCACAGATCGGGGACCGTCATCTCGCGGACACGTCCTACAAGGCCTTCGAAACGGGCTGGCGGCTCGCGACCTTCGCCCTCTTCCGCACCGCCCACGCCGTATGCCCACGCATGGAGGAACGGGGGAAAGGAACGATCCTCGTCACTTCGGCGACCGCCGCCTATCGTGGAAATGCGGGGCAGCATTCGCACGCGGCGGCGATGGGCGGACGACGCATGTTATGTCAGACACTCAACGCAGAGTTCTCGCCCAAGGGCATCCATGTGGCGCAGATCCTGATCGACGGTGCGGTCGACGCGCCCGACACGCTCGGCAAGATGCTGGGCCCCGAGCGTTTCCAGCAGCTCCGCGAGGCGCGGGGGCTCGAGCACGACGGGCTGATCCTGCCCGCCGAGATCGCCGAGACCTATTTCCATATCGCCCAGCAGCACCGGTCGGCCTGGACCCACGAAGTCGACCTGCGCGCGTTCTCCGACGTGCCCTGGTGGAATCACGCCTGACCCAGTGCGCGAGCGTCTCCGGATGCAGGGATACGCCGAGCTCCAGTTCGGGCCTGTCGGGCAACTCAGACGTCTGCCCCCGGGGCCAAGGGCTCGAGTGAATCAATCGTAGTGTCGATAGACACTATGAATGCTACAAACGGGACCAAGATGGCCTACCTCCTCAAACGCTCGGGCGAACGCATCGAGATCCGCGAGAGCCGATCGACGCCGCGCGGCCCGCGATCGCGCCAGCTGGCGCGATTCGTCGGCGCGCTGACGCCGGAGATCCTCGCCCGTGCGGCCGCCGCCGCGAGTCGCCCCTTCGACGCCGCGGCGCTCACCCGGCGCGCGCGGGTCCTGGGCATTCCGGTCGAGACGCGAGCGAGGGAATCCGAGGCGCGAGCGCTGCTCGCGCGACTCCGTCGCGATGATCCGATCGATCCTGTGATCGCTGGACTGCTCGTGACGGCCCTCGGCGGCGTCGCCGCCGCCCCCCTCCCGGAATCGCTCGGTGAGGTCGGCGAATGGGTCGGCGCGTCACCCGCTGCGCGGGGCGCTGCCCTCCACGATCTGCTCGAGGCCTTCGGGCGTATCGCCGAATCGCGCCCGACGCGACGAACTCGCCAACGCGAGATCTTCCCGCATTTCTCGTCCGCGGAGACGGCGGCCGCCTCGTAGTGCCGGCTTCGTCGTCCGGACCGTCTCTCGCCGAGAAGGTCCTGTTGATCGAAGCCGCGATGCATGCCGCGCGCATCCCCCATGCCTTCGGTGGCGCGATCGCCCTCGCCTACTACGCAACGCCGCGCGCGACGATCGACATCGACGTGAACGTCTTCGTCGGCTCGGAGCGCGCGGACGAGGTCCTCGAAGCGCTTCGCCGGCTGGGCGCCGACGAACCGACGGACAGCGAATCCGTGCGACTCCGTCGTGACGGCCAGGCCCGGATTCGCTGGGGCATCACGCCGATCGACCTCTTCTTCTCCTACGACGCCTTCCACGACGCGTGCATGGAGAGGCGACGTGCCTTCCCCTTCGGCGAAGGAGAATCGATCTATGTCCTTGGCCCCGAGGATCTCGTGGTCTTCAAGGCGATCTTCGACCGCGGCAAGGACTGGCGTGACATCGACGAACTCGTCTTCGCCATGGGAGACGAACTCGACGTCGACTGGATCGAAGGCTGGCTCGAGCGAATCGTGGGTCGCGAGGACGAACGATTCACGCGCTGCATGGGGGCGCTCCGGTCCCGATCGTAGATTCCGGAGGCCTCGCGCGTCGCAGCCCCTCCGATCCAGTCGAGCGTCACGCCACTTCGCTGCTCATCGCGGCGGCAACAGCTTCATCTCCTGGAAGAGCGCGAACCACTTTCGGAACATCGATTCGGTATCCATGACTTCGCCGAAGCCTGCCTGTCGGAGCTTGATCGTCGAGACCAGCGGCGAAGGCGGCGCGACCTCGGCGCCGTGCGCCATGCAGAAGTCGGCATAGTGAAACGACTCGCCGACGAACTCTGCGATCTCGGGCGAGAGCAGACCGTGACGCGCGCGAGCCGCGTCCCATTCCGCCGCGTGCGCCGGCATCGACTCGCCCAGCCGCTCCGGCTCGTGCGCGCCGGGCTGCATACCCAGGGCATCGGCGATCGCCGGCCATACGTTTTGCCAGACGAAGACGTCGCCATTGGTCACGTTGAACGCCTCTTCGTGCGCGACCGGATTCGAGCCCGCCCAATCGATGGCGCGCGCGAGCAGGTCCGCGTCGACGGCCTCGAGGACCGGACCGATCCCGCCCGGATAGGCGAGCGCCTCGCCCCGCTCCTTGCGCAGCGCCGCGTAGACGCCGATCGCAGGGATCAAGTTCATCGCTGCTCCGATCGACAGACCGAAGATCACCTGCGGACGCAGGATCGACCAATGCCAGGAGGCACCGCGCTGTTTCTCGCGCAGGTAGTCCTCCTGCGCCCAGTAGAAGTTGGGAACATCCCGTCGCTCGGAGCGGTCCTCGCGCGCGGGAGCTTCGATCGGACCCGCGTGGGCGCCATAGGCCTTCGTACCCTGGAGCAGCGTCACGTGCCGCAGATCGGTCGCCTGCGCCGCGAGGGGATCGAAGAGATTGCGCAGCATGCGCTGGTTCGTCTCGATCTGCTCCTGCTCGAACCAGCCCGCGACCAACCCGGGCCGTTCGTAGAGCGCCGCGTAGACGACGCGAGTGACACCGCGCAGATCCGCGGCCAGCTCGGCGCATGCCCGTTCGTCCATCAGATCGAGCGCGTGAAACCGTGCGCCGTAGGCATCGAGCGGACGTCGACGCGAGACAGCGGTCACGTCGCAATCGCCACGACGCGCGAAATGCTTCGTCGCAGCCATGCCGACGACTCCAGTCGCCCCGACGACGAGAACGTGCTCCCTCACGCGTCGACCCGAATGATCCGGCGGATGTTACCCAGCGCCACTACGCCTCCTCCGATCTGCTCGCCGGCGTCTCCGCGTGCGAGGCGATCTCCAGGTAGGCGCAGACGGAGCGCAGCGTCTCGCGAACGAAGATCTCGTCGGGCCGAGCTTCGAGCTGCGACTCGAGGAGCACGTCGTCGAGTCGGGTCTCGAGCATCGAACGAAGCTGGGCGAGCACGAAGACGATCGCCAATTCGGGGTCCGAATGCCCGATCTCGTGTCTTCGCGAGAGCAGGAGTTCCATCAACCCGCTCTCCAGCTCGGCGTTCGCCGCGGCGAGGTTCGCACGGACCTTCTCGTCTCGGAGAGACGCCTCGAGTCCGGCACGCTGGAAGCCGGGCCGGGCCCGGCCGAGTTCGAGAGTGAAGTCGAGGTAACCCTCGAGGATGTCCGCGATCGCCGCGCCCTCCCAACGCACGGGATCCACGGCTTCGCGGGTCGTCGCTCGGAAGTCGTCGCTCACCCGGCCGAAGAGCGCGTAGAGCAGCGCCTTCTTGTCCCGGAAATGGTGATACACGGCCCCGACGGAGCACCCGGCACCCTTTGCAACGTCCGCCATCGAACTCGCGTCGGCGCCCTTCTCCGAAAACAACCTCTCGGCGGAGTCGAGGATCGCTTCCTGCGTCTTCTGACTTCGGGATTGACGTCCGGCGCGAACCCAATGAAGGTCCGAGATCCAGGAGCTACGCGTCACCGGACGCTTCTTCTCGGCCGTCGCCTAGCATCTCGAGATCCGATTCGAATCGGTTCGTCAACGCGAGCATGCACGCTCTCTCGTCCGTTCCCAATCGTCGTCTCGCCTGCTCGCACCAGGGGAGCATGTAGCGCGTGCAGATCTCGCTCACCATGACCGCGTCCCTCCGATCGATCGCCGTCGCGAGGGCTTCGCAGCCCGGCCCCAGATGATCCGGCGGCAGCGACTCCTCCTGCCATCGCAAGCCCATGAAGCCGAGGATTCGCATCCATTCCTCTCTCGCATGCCCGCCCTCCATGCCCAGCGCCGCATGCAGGACCAGGGGCATCGGCGGCGTGGGCGCACCGACGTGAAAGGCCGACCAGTATTCGGATTCGACGACATCGTATCCGCCGGGGAGGTCGAGCGCCTGCCAGGCTTCTTCGCGCAGTTCGCGCGGAGCCGTCGGACTCCAAACGCGGGCCCAGGCGACGAAGCGCAGGGCGATCGCCCTGTCCTCTTCGCTCATGCTCCGAGCTCGATCCAACCCGGGCAGACGGATTTGAGTCCCGCGCGGTCGCCTTCCGCTCCTTGCCAGATCGCGACTGCGAGCCGTCGCTGATCCTCGAGGTCTGGCCAGCCCGGAAGGGTGAAGTCGAGCTGCCAGCGACGACCCCTCCACGCGGGCCGGACTCGCCAGCCGTCCGGCGCCGCACGCCGCTCGACGCTGCCGAGCCCTTCGGCCCGAACGCCGAGCAGCTCGACGCGATCGGCCCGCCAGAGCAGCCCGTCGACGGCCTTGCCGGGCGCGCCCATCGTCATGAACGGAGCGTCCGCCGTGCTCGGCGCCAGGATCGCAGCCGCGTCGACGAATCGCCCCACGTCGTCCCCGATCTCCCGAACCGCCTCGGCGCATTCCCAGGCAAGACGGATTCGCCAGGTGCCCGTTCGGGTTCGCACGACCTCGAGATCCGCGACCGGAGTATTCGGCGCCGTCCGATCGGCGTAGGCCCGGCCCACGTAACCGCCGGGTGAGAGAGCGGTCGGCGCTGCCATCATCGAAATCTTGGTGCGCATCAGATCACCTCCCGCTCGTCCGGAGCGAGTGCACCGGAGCCGAGGGAGAAGTTCTGGTTCCAGTCGTAGGCAATCAGCAGATCCATCAGTTCGCTCGCCTCGCCGCGCCGGCGCTTCTCCCGCTCGCCCTCGAGCGTCGCCAGCGAATCGCGCACGCGCTCGCCGAATAGACCGATGAGATAGTCGATCGGAATCCGCGGCTCGCCGGTCGGACGCCCGGCATCGTCGAGCTTCTCTGGGCTCATCGGCGGCACGTAGAAAACGTTCGGCCCTAGGCCGAACTCGGGATGCAGCGGCAGAGCCACCTCGAAACCGTGCACCAACTTCCAGATCGGCCCGTTCTCGTCGTCCAGGTACCCGACGAACCGGAGCCGCCCGGGACACTGCCGCGCGCAGGCGGGCGCGACGCCCTCCTCGACGCGAGGAAGGCAGAAGATGCATTTGGTGGAGACCTGCCGCCGGGGATCGAAGAAGACCTTCTTGTAGGGACACGCTTCGACACAGAAGCGGTAGCCGTGGCAGCGGTCCTGATCGACGAGCACGATCCCATCCTCGTCGCGCTTCTCGATCGCGTCACGCGGACAAGCGTCGAGACACGCCGGATGCGTGCAGTGATTGCACAGCCTGGGTAGATAGAAGTAGTGGTTCTCCTGCGGATAGTCGCCGGCGCCGCGATCCTCGTCCCAGTTCGCCCCCCACGACGGAGCCTCGTCCGGGCGCAACCAGGGTTTCCCCTCGCCGTCGCCGGATCGCTTCCGCACTTCCTCGTGATTGAAGTTCCAGGCGCGACCGTATTCCTGATCGAGCGTCGGGATCCGGCCGGCCTTGACCTCTCCCGTCTTCGAGCGGCCACCGGTCTCTGTCCAGTTCCGCGGATAGCCCGCGCCGGGCAGCGTCTCGACGTTGTTCCAGTACGCGTAGTTCGTCCCCGTGTCCTTGTTCCAGAGCTTCTTGCAGGCGATCGTGCATGTCTGGCAGCCGATGCATTTGTTGAGGTCGAGCACCATCGCGATCTGTCTCGTCGGCTCGGTGTGATCGTTCATCGTCTATGCCTCCGTCCGGACATTCTCATCGACGCTCGCGGGATGGTCGCCTTCTGCCATGGCGTCGGGGCGCCCCGGACGAATCGCGACGCGCGTATCCTGAACCTGGGTCCCGGGCGCCCAGACACCGAAGCGCCAACGAAGCTGCCCCTCCTTGCCAGCGAAGTGAAGCGGATTCATCAACCCCGGCGTGACGAATTTGTAGCTCTCGTGGTTCGGGAACTGATGTGGCTCCCATGCATGGAAGTAGTACGCCACACCCGGCCGGACCATGGTCGAGTACTTGACGCGCATGTAGATCGTGCCGATCCGGTTCGAGACCTCGGCCCAGTCTCCATCCGCGATTTCGATTCGCTCGGCATCGCGTGGATTCAGGTAGAGCGCGGGCTCACCCCGTTGCAGTCGCAGCAGCATCGGATCATCACGCCAGACACTGTGAATACTCCAGCGCGCATGGCAGGAGATCAGCTGGAACGGCAGGTCGCCGCCCGCCTTGGGGCTCTCGATATGAGACGGCAGCGCCTCACCGGCCTCGATGAACCAGGGGTGATCGATGTAGAACTGTTGGCGGCCGGTCCGCGTCGGCCAGGGCCACTTGTCCTCGGTGTATTCGGTACACGCGCGCAGGACGCCCTCGCCCTTCCAGTCGTTGTTGAACATCTGGACCTGGCCGTCGGGCCCGCCAGCGCTCCTGAATTTCTCGACGCCGGTTTGCTCGAGGCCCTCGACGGTCATGCCCTTCGTGGTTTCGGAATTGTTCAGTATGTACTGGGTGACCTTGTCGGTGTCGCGCGGGCCGAACTCTCCATGGAAGGAGAATCGATCCCCGATCGTAGACAGATCGACCGGGAACTTGCCGCAGCCGTCGAGCACCTGTGTGCCGCGTTCCCTGGCAACTTCCTGCACGGCCTGGGCGAGGCGCCAGAAAATTTCCCACTCGTCCTTCGACTGGCCGACGGGGGCGACCGCCGCGTCGCAGTAGTGGAGATACGGGATGTATGCGACCGCGTACTTGATGCCGCGCTTCTCGTAGTAGCCCGCCGCAGGCAGGAGATAGTCGGCGTGCATACCCGTGAAAGTGAACTTCGGATTGACGTCGACGATCAGCTCGAGTTCCGGCCACAGATGTTCGAGCGAACGCTGAGGGAGGTTCGAGCGGCGAAGGACGTTGTTGCCGCCAGTCACCCAGGCGCGGGCGTGCTCTTTCGGATGGACCGGCATCCAGCCCTTTTCGCGCGCTTCGCGGTCGTACTCGGTGAGCGGCCGCGGATAGAGTCCCGCTTGTTCCCGGTCGAGATCGCCGGCCACGCCCTGATAGGCGAGGTTGAGACTCGCAGCGTTCGTCAGGCAAGCGAGTTCTTCGCCCATCTCGCCGGCCAGTTCCCAGGTCATCCGCTGCGCGCTGATCCGGCCCAACACCTGGTCGACGGCGAGATCGAAGACCCGGCCCAGATCGAGGTCGCTCATCAGCGCAAGTCGACCGCGCAGTCCCGTGCGATCGCCGATGCCGAGGCCACCCGTTTCGATCCAACCGGTCGAGTGGTAGCCAGCGCCCTTCCGCCCGACTGCCCCCTTCAAGGAGAGACACAGGATCTTGGCGCGATTCATCTGATCCGAGTGGAAGAAACGGTTCGAACCCCAGCTCGAGAGCACCATGGGCCGCTCGGCCCGTGCGAAACCCTCGGCGAACCGCTCGATCTGTTCGACGGCGAGTCCCGTCAACTCGGACGTCGCCTCGAAGCTCCACGGCTCTAGGTGCTCGCGCAGCAGCGAGCCGACCGGCACGACGGCGGTTCGTGTCCCGTCGACGAGCGTCACCTCGAATCGACCCTCGATGGGTGCGTCGAGACCCTTCATATGGAGCTTCGGCTCGCGGGTGTTCCCCGCGGCGCCCGGCGCTTCGACGGGGCGTCCGGACGCCGCGTCCCAGACGAATACGATCGATGCTTCGCCGCCTTTCTCGAGGTCTGCCTGATTGAGGAACCGTCCGGTATCGAGACGCACGAGGATTGGCAGGTCGGTCTGCTCGCGCACGTACTCGAGGTCGATGCGCCCGCTGTCCCAGATATGACGGGCGGTCGCGAGGGCCAGGGCCGCATCGGTTCCCGGCTTGATCGGCACCCACTGGTCGGCATGCACGGCGGTGGCGCTGTACTGGGGATCGATCACCACCAGCTCACTGCCGTTGTATTTCGCTTCGAAGAGGAAGTGCGCGTCGGGTATCTGGGTGACCGCCGGGTTCATCATCCAGACCACGAGGTAGTCCGAAAGGAACCATTCGTCCGAACTACCCCCGACGTGCGGAAAACCGAAGGTGAGCGTCGCACCGTGATTCAGGTCTCCGATCTCGGCCCAATCGTCGGAGAGCGTGGCGCCCATCAGCGCGAAGAATCGCGTCCTTCCCGCCGTCGTGGGACCGAGATCGAAATGCGGCCCGAGGTCGTGGATGATGCTGTCGGTCCCGTCGCGCTCGGCGATGTCGACGAGCTTCTCGGCAATTTCGCGAAGCGCCTGCGTCCACGAGATTTGCTGCCAGCGTCCTCCGCCCCTCTCTCCGACGCGTTTGAGCGGCACGGAGAGTCGGCTGGGCCCGTACATCACCTCGGTGTAACAGGCGCCCTTCTGGCAGCCGCGCGGATTGAAGTCCGGCACGCCGGGCTCCGAGGCGACGTAGTTCGCCGACTGTTCCTCGCGAACGACGACGCCATCCTTGACGTAGAGATCGAAGTTGCACGCACTGCGGCAGTTGAGCCAGCCGTGTGTCCCCTTGGCGACTCGGTCCCAGCTCCAACGCTGCCGATACAGATCCTCCCAGCTACCGAGCGCCGCCGCGGCTCGCTCGACGGCGGGCTCGTCGGGAAGCGTGGGATCCGGCTGCTCTCGCAAGTGAAAGAGGGGGAGACAACCCGTGGCGGCGGAAGCGGCGGCCGCGAGACCGGAGAGCTTGATGAAGCCTCGTCGGTCGAGCTGCGCGTCGATCGGATCCTGGGAGCGCGACATGGTCTCTCCTCCGGCTATGCGCACCTGGCGTTCTCCGCTGCGGGGACTCTCCTATCCGTCGATGATCCCGCCGTGCATTCGCCATCCTCTAGAGCAGATTCTCAAGTATTTGAAATACAACATATTTTATCATAAACCGAATACTGCTTCTGTATTTTGGGCAAGATCCCGGCTCTCGTCAACACCCGATCGAAGTGATGCCCCGGCGCGCTCGGTCTAGTCGTCTACCCGTGCTTCCGCGTAGCCCGACAGGACCGTCGCGCCGTCCTGGTTCGTTGTGTCGACGGCGAGACGCACGATGCCACCCTCCACGCTCTCGACGGTCGCCGTCGCCGTCAGCGTATCGCCCGGCCAGACCTGGCTCGTGAAGCGCACGCCGTATTTCGTGAGCCGACCGTCGCCGACATGGTTCGTCAACATCCGCCCGGTCATCCCCATCGTGAGCATCCCGTGCGCGAACACGCTCGGATAGCCCGCGACCTTCGTCGTGAATACCTCGTCGCTATGCAGCGGGTTGTAGTCCCCCGACGCGCCCGCGTACTGCACGATCTGGGTACGCTTCAGGTCCTCGACCAGCGTTTCGCTATGCGTGTCGCCGATCTTCAATTCACTCGCTGAAAGGCTCATCCCCACCTCCTACTGATCGACCGGACGTTCGGTCCGAACGCCGACGCTGCGTGCCGTGATGACGAGTTCGCCGTTCTGGTCGCGATACTCGGTGATCTGTTCCGAGAAATGCAGCTTCCCGGCGCGCTTGCTCTCCTTCTCCCAGGTCTTGCCGGGCCGGGTCTCGGCGCTGAGCACGTCGCCGGGCTTCACATGTCGGTGATACTCGAAGTGCTGTTCGGCGTGCAGGCCGCCGCCTCCACCGCCTCCGCCACCTTCTTTCTTCTTGATGCCCGTTGGCTCCTTGCCCGAACCGAACCAGGGCTCGCCGGTCTTCGGACGCAGGAAATAGTCCGGGTCGAACTGGGCGCTCGCCTGCGCGAAGGTGGGCGGAGCGATGATGCTGCCCGGCTCGGTCCCGGCGGCGTAGTCCTCGTCGGCGTAGATCTGGTTCTCGTCGCCGATCGAGCGCGCGAACATCAGGATGTGACTCGCTTCGATCGGGAATCTTCCGATGGCCATGCTGTTCCGTTCCTCCTCTTCGTGATGGATGAAGGGTAGGCCGAAACGAATGGTCGGGCAGCTCTCGTTCTGATTCTACGAAGGGTGGAGCAGACCTGCGTAGAGTTCTCGCGTTCGACGAGCGCGAAGCTCCGCCTCCACGCGGAGCGTCGTCGCCTGTCTTGGATCGACCGACTCGATGAGGTCCGCGTAGGCCCGGAGCACCTGCGGCTTCCGCGTACCGCGAAGCGACCGGCGGTAGTGAAACCTCGCCTCCTCGTCGCGTCCCAGCGCGGCCAGCGCCTCGCCGATGTGCTCTTGCGTCAGCCAATGACCCGAGTAGGCCGCGTCCGCTCGTCGGTAGTGCTCGAGCGCCAGGTCGAGGTCTGCGGCCCGCCAGTCGAGGAGCCCCCTCTGCAACTCGAGCCAGGCGTATGTCCGCATCTCCTTGGCGCCGATGAGCTCGCCGGCCTGCGCGTATGCCAGGTCGGCGGCGGAGCGCTCGCCTTTCATCGCGAGGAGGTCGGCCAGGCGCGCAAAATCTTCCCATCGTCCTCGCGTCCGCACGAGCTCCTCACAACTCGCAAGCGCATCGTCGACATGACCCTCGGCGGCGACGAGATCGACGCCGATTCCGCGATCCGGCGTTTGCCCCGGTCTTGCGTGCCGATGGAGCCATTCCCAATCCCTTCTCGCCTCGGACGGTCGATGCACATGAAGCTGAAAACGGGCACGGCGTTCGATCAGTATCCGCGCGGGTCCCCAATGCTCGATGGCATCCGTGAGCGCACGTTCGAATGCCTCGAGATCCTCCACATCTCCGGTGAGCGAAGCGACTCGATCGCGCCATGCGAGGCGCTCGACTCGTGACGTCGCCCGGAGAAGTCCGGTTTGGGCCTCAGAGAGGTCGCGCTCGTAGTCGCTGGGAGCCGATCCCTCGTGCAAAGGGCTGCCGGCGCAAGCAAGGATCCATGCCGAGCACATGAGCGCGGCCATGACGGAAGCGGCTCGCGTCGCCGCCGCCTCTAGTGACCTGGCCAAGGTTCTCCCAGGTACGGAAACTCGTCCAGAAAGGGCCGATCGTTCGTCTGTGGATTCGGAACGTTCGCAGGATCGAGCGGCGCGCCCTCGAAGAGCACGAGATCGTTGAGGGTTTCGATGTGACAAGGTGAGTCACCGCATTGCGCGGTCATGTCGAGGAAGATCGAAAGGAAGCGCGTCGCCACCTGATCCTCGGGCCGTCGGCCGAAGGGCCACGTCCCCGTCGTGTCCATGTCGATCGACGTGAAGTTCGGGACGAAGAGTTCGAAGACGCGTCGATTCTGAATCGACAGACCCTTCGGGTTCCACGAGTCGTCGGGCATCCGGAGTTCCTGGAAGAAACACTTCTTCGCACGCGGGTATGCACTCGATGCAAGGAAGTAGGTCTTGTGAACACTCACCGGAGAATCATCGTGATCGAAGCACGTAGGCAGTCCCAAGGCGGAGATCGACGGGCCAAAGCCCCATCCGAGATGGGCCGTCCGCTTGATGAACTCCCGACCAAATCGCATGTTGTCCGCGCCGACGTTCTTTCGGTCGTCCCTCTGACTGAGCGCTGCGTCCTGGAACGGGACGCCGACCGTGTCCACCCGATTGTAGTAGCGCGTGTCGCTCAGGAACTCGGCGTTCGGGTCCGGATCGGCCCGGAACACGTCGCCAAGCCAAACGAAGAAGCGCTTGTACCAGGCGGGCTTCGCGAAGTCGACCTTCTTCGAGGCCTTCAGGACCCAACTCTCGCCCCAGACTCGGACGACTCGTTCTCGTTCGGGATCGTCACTCACGAACGCGAGGGGAATCTCGAAGATGATGGCGCTGACGTTGATACCGGCCTGGGCGTCTCGCCCGCTATAGACCAGGCGATAGTTCCCCTCTGCGTCCTTTCGGAATCGCCGGCCATTCCACTCGCGGTCAGCGTCCTCCGGCCACGCCAACTTCATCCCCTGGCCGTGGTCCGGCTTCGTCGGGTCGAAGTTGAAGAGTTCGTTCTCCTCCAACTCGAGAAGGGTCTTGGGGATCGGCAGTTCGCGGAGCTCCTTGGAGGCGGACTTCGGAATCTCATAGAACTGCGGCCCGTAGTTGATCGACCGGAAGAAGCCCGGGAGATCGTTGAAGAAGGGATCGTCTCGAGCCCCGATGAAGGTCTTGATCTCCTGACCGTCGGGCGACTGAATCGTGAGTACTTCGTTCGTCGGCACGATTCGTTCGAAATCCTCGCCTGGAAAACCCGAGAACTGGACTCGAGCTCGATTGTCCCGGCTGAAGGAGACCTTGATCTCTGCCGCTTCGAGCCGAAGGAACTGGTCCTTCAATGCCGACACGTACTCGAAGAATCCATCGAGCGATTCCTCCTTGAGTGCCTTGTCCACCCGCCGATCCGGATCGAGATGGATCTTGTAGAGCATCTCGTGATCGAACTCGCCAGAGCGTGGGATCGGCGCGAACGTGAGCTGAACCACGACGTTCTCGCCCTGGCTCCGGTCGTCGCTCGGATAGCCGAACATCCCGTAGAGATCGGCGCTCGTGATCGCGACGTCGGAGAAGATCGAGTTGACGGCGTTCGGGTCGTTGTGGTCGGCGGCCGTTCCCGGAAGTGCCGCCATCAGACAGAGCCAGCCTATCTTGAGAGCCAAGACCTTCGAGACCATCGTGCGCTCTTTCATACCATCCCCTTCGTCGAAGTTTCTCTGGCGCCGCTGACAAGCGGTCCGCCCGCGTGGCGTCGGGCAAGACGCGCGCGCTCGTCGTCGGAACTCGCGTCCTCGAGGATCACGTCGCTCGCCTTCTCACTGATCATGTAGATCGGCGTCACGATGAAGAAGCCGGGAATTCGCGGGAAGACCGAAGCATCGACCACGCGAAGCCCCTCCGTTCCATGAACCTGGAACCGGTTGTCGAGCACCGCGAGTCGATCCGTCTGCGGCCCGATCTTGCATGTGCAGGACGCATGATGCCCCCAGGCCTCCTGGCGAACGAACTCACGAATCTCTTCTCGACTCTGAACCCCGGGGCCCGGAATCGCCTCCCGCGCGACGACATCCGAGTTCCTCTCTACGATTCGCCGTACGAATTCGACGCCTTCCACAACGGACTCGAGATCTTCGCCCCGGGTATCCGACCCCTCGTCGAAATAGTGGAAGTTGATATCCGGCATGTCGCGAGGATCCGCCGATCGCAGCGCGACGCGACCGGCGCGATTCTCCGTATGAGCCTTCAAGACGGCCCAGGTGAAGTAGTTCTTGCGCGCCGCGATGTTGAGCGAGTAGTTCGGCTCATAGCCTTTGAAGAATCCCGCCACACCGAATATGTAGAGATCGGGCTCGGCCCGGTCCGGCGTGGACCGCTTGATGAGCGATGCCAACGCACCATTCGTCGTGTAGACACCCTCCCCATTCTCGCGCCAGTTCTCGAGTTCCGGATCCGCTGCGTCCGCACCCGGTGGACAGACGCCATCCGGACGCCATGAACAACTGCCATCCTCGTCGGGCGGCGGTACGAGGCTCGCGCGCTCGACCAGTGTGAAGTCGTCCTTCATCTCGAGGACCACGCCCACCTCGTATCGGTCCTGCAGATTCCTCCCGACGCCAGGCAGATCGACGCGAACGGGAATGCCATGCCGTTCGAGCTCTTCACGAGGCCCGACACCGGACAGCATCAAGAGCTGCGGCGTATTGAAGGCGCCGCCCGCAAGGATGACCTCCCGACTGACCCTGACCTCGCGCTCGACGCCCGCCGCCTCACCAGCCGGTGCATGATGCGCTCGATACAGGCGCTCACCCTCGAGATAGGCAACGCCGATCGCGCGGTCGTCGTCGTCGAAGATCACGCGCGTCGCCAGTGCATGCGTCTTCACCACCAGGCGATCAGGACACGCGGCCTGGACCGCACGAATACGATCGCGGGCGCCGACACGACGGCCATCCTTCGTCGCGAGTGGCGTGAAGCACACGCCTTCGGCACTGCGCTTCACGAAGCGCCAGTCGTTCGGATCGAGCCGAACCGCGAAGTTTCGAATCACACGGACGAGGCTCCCTAGCGCTCCGAACGTCTCCTTCGCCGCGGCGAGAAAGACTCGCGTTGCCTGTTTGTCGGGTATGAGCAGGCTCGGATCCGCCACATTTGTCGTCAGCCATCCGCCATAGCCATGACGCGAGGGATTCGACGATCGATAGGACGAGTACTGGCAGTTCTCGAGACGCTCGAAATATTTTCGCATCGCCTCGGCGCCCCAGCTCTCGTCACCAGTGATCCGCGCGATGTCGTCCCAATCCGAGTTGTGTCCGTATACCGTGATCATCGCGTGATGCGCGGTGCAGCCTCCGAGCGCACCGGAGCGCGGATACAGCACACCGTCGCGATCCGCCGTGAACTTGGAATCGCGCCGCTGCTGTTCGTCGTTCGCGTAGTGCCGCGGGAAGAAACTCCAGGACAGACGCGGATCCTCGGAGGCATAAGGATGGAAGACGGGGACCTCGTATGTCAGTGGTTGCTCGTCGCCTCCCGCTTCGAGCAGGAGGACCTTGTGTCCCGCCAAGGCGAGGTTGGCCGCGAGCGGACCACCACCCGCTCCGCTTCCGACGACGACGAACTCGAAATCCTCGTCGTCCGCGCGGCCCGGTCGACATTGGGTGGCATCGGGTGCGCGTCCCTTCGTATTCGACTCGAAGAGCGACGCGCATCCCGTCCAGAGCGCCGTCGCGCCGACGGCGACGCCGCTCGCGACGCGACCAAAGGCGCGCCGTGACAGGCGCGTGCCCATCGCGGCCGACTCGGTCGAGCCTGGCTGCCGGGAACGACTCGTACGACTACCCGATTCGCCACTCATAGTGTCTTCAGGAACTCGATCAGAGCGAGCTTGTCGTCGTCGGACAGTCCCGGTCCCTTCTCCGAGTAGCCCGTTCCGAAGTAATGACCACGATTGACGACGAGATCGGGGCAGGCGCTCACCTCGAGCAGTTGATCGACGAGATCTCCTTCGCGATAGATCTCCAGCGCGTGCTTCTGTCGGTCGAGGTTCTGCAGCTCGTCCTCGCTACATCCTCCGATCTGCTTCAGGTCGCCCTTGATGCGCTTGATCAGGCCGATGAGCTTTTTTCGATGACGCCATTTCTCGAAGAAGCCGGTCGATGGCTCGTATTGCAGCTTGATGTTCGAGATCAGATTGACCGGCGTGCCAGCGGGAATCGGTCCGAGTTCGATTCCGCCGGCGCCGATCGCGAAGGGAAAGAGCGTCTGCAGCGCGCCATACAGCACCTCGGGCACGTGCTGCTTCGGAACCTTCAGGCAGCTAGACGCCGTCGTCCGATACATGTAGCCGGGAACGTCGACCGCACGAGATTCGTCGAGCCCGAGTTCTCGGACGACATCGATGTCCTGCTTCCTCCGCTCGGGCCAGAGCATCTTCTCGATCGAGTCCTGGAATGACGCCATCCGTCCCGCGACGGACGGATCCGGGTTGAAGTCTCCGACCGAGTTGTTGAGCAGGTAGGGCGCAGTCGACCAGAGGCTGACGAGAGACGCGGGTCTCGTGTAGCCGCGACCACCGCCGGGCGTCTGCCATTTGTACGGCTCGCCTGTGATCGGATGATGGACTTCGATCTCGCCGACGGACGGGAGTTCCTTGTACGAGCTCGACGAGAAGTTGTCCCAGATGTTCCCGCCGATCGCGTTGCTCGCGAGTGGACTGCAGGCATTCGTCTCGAGCAGCGTGACGGGAACGCGCCTCTCGGTCGACAGGAAATTCCCGTCGAGGAAGTCGGGCGCCATGACGATTTCACGCATGTCGCTCTTGAACTCGTCGCTCTTCGTGTAGTCCCAGTATCGATCCCAGCATTCGAGGTAGTTCGCGCCGGAACCGCCCCCCTCGCAGCCTTCGGTCACAGAGGCGGGAAGAGCGGGGACCTTGCTCGAGTGACAGCGCGCGCATTGCTCCGCGAAGGCGACCTTGCCCCGCTCGAGCAGACTCTCGTCCCGAGTCAGATACGCCTCACCACCCGGAGCTCCCGCGAGCAAGTCGGGACGAGCCGTCTCGACGAAGAAGAGCGCCAGATCCGCAGTCTGGTTGGCCGTCGCATTCCAATAGACCGAATGCTCCTTGGCTTCGGCGATCTCGATGGGCGAGATCTCCTTCCCGCCGACGAGCATGCGAAAGTGTTCGAGCCATTCCTCGGAGTAGAGCCCAATATTGATGTAGACCCGATTCAGCGCGCCGAGGATACCGACCGAGTCAGCCCCGTCCTTCAAGACGCGCGCCGTCCAGGCCTCGGGGTCCTGCCAGTAGTCAGCGAGCGTTCCCGACGATCCCGGCGTGGGAATACCCGGATCGATGTCCCGTGTCTGGTCGAAATCCTGGAACTGATTGTTGTCGAGTTCTCCTCCTGACAGCCCCTCCTTCCCCCATCGGCCCGCGGAGACGAGCCTCGGAATCACGTTGTAGACCGCGTTCATGGTGCGGGGATTGTTGATGTTGTCCGTCGACACGAAGGAAGTGTCGAGTGCGCCGGGCGGGTTCGTATGAAAGAGCTGAAAGATGAAGTTCCGCTCGTTCTTCGTCGGCCTGTCGGCGCGATCCCGATAGGCGTTGTCCCAGACGAAGATGCGGTCGACCCAGAAATACTGAGCGCCCGGATTCGAGTTCAGATTCGCCCATTCCGGGTTCTCGGGATCTGCCGGTGCATTGGTCGGGCTCGGGCCGACGTGGCAGAACGCACAGGACATGCCGACGCGGTACGGGCGAACGAGATCGGGATCGTAGTAGTAGTCGGCGTCCCCGTAGTATCGAACCGGATCCCAATCTCGTTCCGCCTTCTCGTCGAAGTCCGGATTGGGAAAGAGTCGGAGACCGACGACGCCTGAAGGCTCACCGTAATAGGAACCTACGGGCACGTTCTCGCCACGCGCGCCGATCATTACACCGGGGTATTTCTCGGCATCCGCAAACGGGTCCGGCGGGCACGCGCTACCTGCCACGCGGCGGTCCAGCCACAATCCATACCGCTCCGGATCGGGCCCGTCCGGCGCCTCGAAGCAAGGCTCGTTCACCAGGCCGAGGTAGTACCAGCGGTTCCGACGGCCATAATGCTGGGACTCGTGCGAGGAGAGCGTCTTCAACAGATCGAAGGAGCCGAAGCTGTGGCCAGCGAGGTAGTTCCAGAAACGATCGTTGCCCCCAGTCCAGACATTCCAGGTATTGCGGCCGCGAATCCCATTCGGACTCAGGTCGCGCCCGCCATCCATATCGTGAAAGAAATCCTCGTCCGCTGCGGCGAACGACTCCACGTCGCGCCCAGCCTTCATCGCTTCGTCGTCCTTGGGCGCACAACCCGACACCGAGGTGACGAAGAAGAAGCAGACGAGAGCGAGGACCAGGATCTCATTCCGTTCGAACATCATGCGGACCTCCTCGCGCCCCATGGACGCGCAAGATCCGAGCTGCAACATCCATACCGCCCACAATGACGACTCGCCTCGCATACGAATGACGAGAGCCCCGAGCGCGTCCTCTATCCCGATCACGGTGTCGGACAGAGTGGACGGAACTCGGATCACCCGTGCGATACTGTGCTAGGTCGAGGCACGGGGATTGCAACGCATTCGTTCGTTCGTGTCGGAACCCGAGATGAACGAACATGCATTTTCGAATCTAGAAACGAGGTGGGACGTGGCGAAAGTGAAAAAGGGAGATCTCGAGAAGATCATTCGTCCGGTGATTGCAGACGCGCCGGACGTGCGTGACAAGCCCTACGAACCGGCCTTGATCCGCGTATCGAACCGCTATCCGGCCGACCTGCCCGACCGGCTGAGGGACTGGGATCACGGCCGCGAGATCCTCGACCAGGGAAACGAGGGCGCGTGCACGGGCTTTGCCCTCGCCGCCGCGATCAACGAACTGAATCGCGGACGCGACCTCGACGAACAGGTCAGCCCCTACATGCTCTACGACATGGCTCGACGCTATGACGAATGGGACGGCGAGGATTACGAAGGCTCGAGTCTACGCGGCGCAATTCGCGGCTGGAAGAACGCTGGGGCCTGCGACAAGGATCTCTTCAAGAAGCGAGGACGCCTCACGTTGGCAGCAGCCAAGGATGCGCGGCGCACTCGCCTCGGCGCCTACTACCGGCTTCGGCCCGAGCTGAACGACTTCCAGGTCGCCCTCAATGAGGTCGGGATCCTGTTCGTATCCGCGACCACGCACGATGGCTGGGATCTCTGGGGCAAGGGCAAGATTCCGTTCAAGGGCGCGACGAGTGACGGCGGACATGCCTTCGCCATCGTCGGCTACGCCGACGATGGATTCATCGTGCAGAACTCCTGGGGCCCCGACTGGGGTCGCGACGGGATGGCGATCTGGTCCTACGAGGACTGGAGTGCGAACCTGATGGACGCGTGGGTCGTGCGGCTGGCGGCGCGCACGCCGAAGGCATTCGGCCTGGTGCCCAAGGGCCACGAGATCCCGACGGCGGAGGGCTCGGGCGCAAAGCGTTCGAGCACGAAGCGAATCGACATCGCCGGACATTTCGCGCATGTCGACGACGGGAAGCTCGTCGAGAACGATCGGTACTGGAGCACCGAGGCCGACATCGGCGAAACGGCCGCGCACCTCTCGCAGAGCGACGAATACGAACACCTGCTCTTCTATGCACACGGTGGTCTCAATTCGCCGAAGGCATCGGCGTCGCGAATCGCGGCGATGAAGGCGGGCTGGAAGCGGAACAAGATCTACCCGTTCCACTTCATGTACGACACGGGCATTCTCGAGGAACTCGGTGACATCGTCGCGCGGAAGCTCCCGTTCTTGCGGAGTCGTGTAGGAGGCTTCACCGACTTCACCGACCGACGCATCGAGGGCCTGACGCGCAAACCCGGCAGCGCACTCTGGACCGAGATGAAACGCGATGCACGCGTCGCGTTCGGCGCCCGCGGCGGCGGGACGAAGAGCTTGAACGCGTTCCTCGCAGCACTCGACGCGCCCGGCGTAGACCAGAAGAAGCTCCATCTCGTGGGCCACAGTACGGGCGGGATTCTGCTCGCTCACCTGCTGGAGCGCCTCGTGCAGCTAGGCCAACCGCGCGTGTTCGAATCAGTGAGTCTCTACGCCCCCGCGAACACACTCGAGCAGTTCGAGGAGATCTATCGGCCACTGCTGCGCGCGGGCGGGCCGATCCGGATCAAACAACTCGATCTCTACGTGCTGAGCGAAGAGCTCGAACTGGACGACAACGTGGGGGGTGCCTATCGCAAATCGCTGCTCTACCTCGTCTCGAACGCCTTCGAGTCCGAACAGCGCGAGCAGATCCTCGGCATGAAGACGTTCCACGACGATCTGGCCGACGCCGCGAAACTCGACGTCCTGGTCGCCACGAAGAACGGCGCGAAGAGCGCGAGCGAATCACACGGCGGCTTCGACAACGATCCGGCCACGCTCAACAACACGCTCAAGCGAATCCTGGGAAGGGCCTCCCGATCGCCCTTCGAGGCGAAAGAACTCGACTACTGAGAGGTGCCGGCCTCACCGTTCGCCGATGCTCGCGGCGTGACGCTCATCGAGTCGCAACGTCCTCGACGGGTCGCGCTACGAGAGCGGGATCCGGATGGAGATGGCGTTCGAAGAAGTCTCCGAGCTTCTGGAAGAAATCGATGCGGGTTCGCTCGTCGAGGAAGCCGTGAATCTCCCCGCGATAGCGGTAGATCTCCAATTCGCCTCCGACCGACTCGAGTGCGCTTGCCATCTTGTCCGTATGGCGAATGTGGACGCGCGCGTCGTCGGTGCCGTGTCCGAGGAGGACCGGAACCCGGACCCGATCGGCATGATCCGCCGGTGAGACCTCGCTCAAATAGGCACGGTCCGTCCATCGCGATCCAACCAGCACCTTGTTCGCGTCATCGAATCCGTAGACGTTGTCGTCGTCGAGGAGCGTTACGACGTCCGAGATGCCAGCGTAGCTGGCTCCGGCGGCATACAGATCGGGCGTCGACGCGAGGCCTTGCAGCGCCGCATAGCCGCCGTAGCTGGTGCCGAAGATGCCGATCCGATCCGGATCGGCCAGCCCCTCTTCGATCAACCAGCGCACGCCGTCCGTGATGTCGTCCTGCATCGCACGACCAAACTCCTTGTAGCCGGCTTCCCGGAACTTCCGGCCGTAGCCGGTCGAACCGCGAAAGTTCGGCTGAAACACGGTGAATCCGCGACTGGCAAAGAACTGGACCGTGGGATCCCACCCGCGAACATCGCGCGCAAAGGGGCCTCCATGCGGCATCACGATGGCCGCCGTCGGACCAGACGCCCCGGACGGCCGCGTGACGTAGCCCTCGATCGTCAAGCCGTCGCGCGCCTGGTACTCGACCGGACTCGTCTCCGAGAGGGTCTGTCCCTCGAGCCATGGACGCGACCGGAAGAGCCTCACGAACTCGTCCGTATAGTGATCGAGGAGGTAGTAGCTGGGTGCCGTATCGGACGCGGTGACTCTGAACACCGACAGGCGATCCTTCTGATCGGTCGAGACGACTTTGATGTCCATCCCCTCGAACTCCCGATGGATCGGCGCCCATCGACGACGGTACTCGGGATCGACGTAGTGAATCGCGGAGCCTTCGTCCCGATAGTGAACGGCGAGGAGTCGACCGTCGAGGACGGATGTAGTGATCTCGTCGACCTCGTAGCGGGGATGACCGAAGACGAGTCGCCCCGTCTGCTTCGTCCGTAGATCGTACTCATAGAGCGCGAAACGACCGGTTTCTCGCTCGCTCCGCACGTAGATGATCTCGGGCTCGTCGCTGAAGCCCGCGAAGTAGAATCCGACGTCGTCGTCCTCGACGCTGAGCGTGTCCCATTTGACGAGACGTTCGACGCGATCGTCCTCAGAGACGCGGCCCCAGACTTCGAGATCGTTGTTGTAGCGAGCCCCACTGAAACCGATTCGAACCTTGTGTTCGTGGTCCGTCCGCCAGCCGCCGACGCCTTTTCGTTCGAGCCGCGATTCTCTCAGCCGACTCGACGAGACGTCGACCAGCCTGGCCGTTCTGAACCAGTTGACCATGATCCGATCGGGCTCGTCGGGCAGGTAATCGATGATGAGATCCTGGAATTGCTTGATGTTCGCGTACGGCCAATCCTCGCCGAGCGGAATTGCCCTGGGATTGCGCACGTCGGAGGCCAGCAGCATGGTCGTCCGAAACTTCACCCCTCGTCCGGCGTTGGGTCGACTCACGCTCATCACGACCGTGTCGTTGCTCGCCCAACCCATCTTCTTCAGCTGGACGCTCGCCAGCGAATGCGACGCGTCTTTTCGTTCCAGCATCGCCAGACCGACGCGCTCACTCGTCCTCAGATCGATGGAGAGCACCGCCTCGGTCTCCTCGCGGGCGAGCAGGACAGCCACACGCCGGCCGTTGGGCGAGAGTGCGATATGCGAGAAGAGCGGATTCCCGAAGAAAGACTTCGCGGGGATCTTGCCCGTCTCATCGATCGAGGGATTCGAAGCCGCGGCTTCTGTCATCGTCAGACTGTCGCGGCAGGCGGAGAGCGAAGCCGCGAGGAGCAGGAGCGCGACCAAGAGGCCGGAACGACCCGAAGCAAACGTGTGTAGTGAGATCATGCCCGACATACTAACCCGAGCCGCTGGGGATCCTGCGTCGAAAATGTGTCCACTCCAGAGGAATAACATGGATCGCCGGCCCACCACGAATCCTGCACTCCAGCCCTATCCTCGGGTCGCGCACCTCCGCCGCGCCCCCTCGAGCCGAGGTCGATTTCCGCCGAGCATGGCGAGCAGTGCCGACATGCGACACAATTCCGGAATGTTCTGCGATCCGACCCAGCGGAGTTCGACTCGGCCCATCCCGCGCTCCGGCGCATCGGTGCCGTGCGACCCCGCTCGTTTCTCGTCCGATCGCCCGGTCCGCCTGCAAATGACCGCACAGACGACCCCGCAGCCGAAGACGCAAACGACGACGAACACGTCGTAGTCGGAAGGTCGCGCAGTCCAGAGACTTTTAGCGCCCTTCCGCTTCGCGGGAGGGCGCTTTTCTTTGCTGCCCTCGAATCCGCACCGAGTGGAGAGGCCCAACCGGAGAACAGAGATGACAGAGACAGAAGACAGCATGAAGACTCGACGAAAGAAGGCGAGTGGGAACGGACTCGACGTCGGGATCGTCGGCGCAACGGGCGTCGTCGGGGCGCTGATGCGCACGCTGCTCGACGAGCGTGCGTTCCCCGTCGCCTCACTGCGCCTCTTCGCGTCGTCACGCTCTGCGGGGACGTCGCTCCGATGGAAGGACACGGAAATCGTGATCGAGGAGGCATCGTCCGCCGACTATGCCGGCCTCGACGTCGTCTTCTTCTCCGCGGGCGGCGCGACTTCCCGAGAACTCGCGCCAATCGTGGCTTCGGCGGGCGCGATCGTGATCGACAACTCTTCGGCCTGGCGCGAGGATCCAGACGTCCCCCTCGTCGTCTCGGAAGTGAACGCCCGGGCGCTCGCGTCGATTCCGAAAGGCATCGTCGCGAATCCGAACTGCACCACGATGGCGGCAATGCCGGTGCTGGGGCCGCTACACGAAGCCGCCGGTCTGACTCGTCTGGTCGTCAGCACCTATCAGGCCGTCTCGGGAGGCGGCCTCGGCGGCATCCGCGAACTCGATACGCAACTGGGCGTCGTCGGATCACGATCCAGGGAACTCGCACACGACGGAAACGCGTTCGAGTTTCCGCCGCTCGAAAAGTGGGCCGTACCGATCGCCTACAACGTCGTCCCGTTCAACTATGTGCTCGCGGAAGATGGGTACACCGAGGAAGAGGTGAAGCTGCGTGACGAGACGCGAAAGATCCTGGGGATCCCGGACCTACCGATCTCAGGCACCTGCGTTCGCGTCCCCGTCTATACGGGGCATTCCCTCTCGATCAATGCTGAGTTCGAGCGAGCGATTCCGCCGGACGTCGCCCTCGACATCCTGACGCGCGCGCCCGGCGTGGTCCTTGCCGACGTCCCGAATCCCCTCGCGGCGACGGGACAGGATCCTGTATTCGTCGGTCGGGTCCGTCGAGACCCGACGGTCGAACACGGCCTGGCCCTCTTCGTCACGGGAGACAATCTGCGTAAGGGGGCCGCGCTGAACGCGGTGCAGATCGCCGAAGCGCTCTTCTGCGGTGTGGGATCCTGAGGGACGCGGGCGCTCGGTCGAACGACCCTCGCCGGGATCCCATCCGATCGGATCCAGCCGATCAGCCGACCACCCGGCGGGCACCGACCAGGACTCCAGGAATCGCGCCGAGTTCCTCGGTCGGGAGTTCGCCGGCGCGCGTGATCGAGATGCTGCGAATGCTGGTCGAGGGGAAGACGATGAGCTCGTCTCCGCAGAAGAGCGAAACGTTCGGGGATTGGAGGAAGGTCTTCAGATCTTCGACCATCGTCGGCTTGCCTCCGACCGGCTCGACCTCGAAATACTCGATGGTGCCGTCGACGAACGTGATCTTGAGAGCGCCCTGCATCGCGATTCCTCCGGGAGCCCATCGGGGCTCACCCTCCTTGGATCGGTCGTCCGGGCGCCCGAGCTGAGCGAATCAGAAGGGCCGATCGGGCTCACGGACCGGATCGTGTACGGAGCCCGGAGCGGCTATCTTGAACGGCCTCGAACCGGGAGAGACGACGATGAAGATGACGACGGAAGAAGCCTTCGTGAAGGTGCTGCAGATGCATGGAATCGAACATTCCTTCGGCATCATCGGATCGGCCTTCATGCCCATCTCGGACCTCTTCCCCAAGGCGGGCATCACGTTCTGGGACGTGGCGCACGAGACCAACGGCGGACTCATCTGCGACGGCTATACGCGTTCGAGCGGGAAGATGGGCATGGCGATCGCCCAGAATGGCCCCGGCATCACGGGCTTCGTGACGGCCATGAAGACCGCCTACTGGAACCACACGCCGATGCTGCTCGTCACGCCGCAGGCGGCGAACAAGACGATCGGCCAGGGCGGATTCCAGGAAGTCGAACAGATGGCGATGTTCCGCGACATCGTCTGCTACCAGGAAGAAGTCCGCGACCCGTCGCGCATCGCCGAAGTGCTGAACCGAGTCATCCTCAAGGCCTGGCGCGGGTCGGCGCCCGCCCAGATCAACGTGCCGCGAGACTTCTGGACGCAGGTCATCGACATCGAACTCCCGCAGATGGTCCGCTTCGAACGCCCCTCCGGCGGCAAGCGCGCCATCGCGGACGCAGCCGCACTCCTCTCCGAAGCCCGCTTCCCCGTGATCCTGAACGGCGCGGGCGTGATTCTCGGAAGCGGCATCGACGCCTCGCGCGAACTCGCCGAGCGTCTCTCCGCACCAGTCTGCTGCAACTACCAGCACAATGACGCGTTCCCCGGCAGCCATCCCCTCGCCTGCGGTCCCCTCGGCTACAACGGCTCGAAGGCCGCCATGGAACTGATCGCCAAGGCCGACGTCGTCCTCGCCCTCGGAACCCGCCTGAATCCCTTCTCGACGCTTCCCGGCTACGGCATCGACTACTGGCCGAGCGAGGCGAAGATCATCCAGGTCGACATCAACGCAGATCGGATCGGCCTGACGAAGAAGGTCAGCATCGGGATCGAAGGCGACGCGAAACAGGTCGCGGAACAGATCCTCGCGCAGCTCGCACCGAGCGCGGGAGACGCCGGACGCAAGGAACGCGAAGCGCTGATCGAGAAGACCAAGGCGGACTGGCAAGAGACGCTCGCGACGATGGAGCACGAAGACGACGATCCGGGGACGACCTGGAACGAGCGCGCCCGAGACCGAGACGCCGATCGAATGGCGCCGCGCCATGCCTGGCGCGCAATCCAGGAGGCGCTCCCCAAGGACGCGATCATCTCCTCGGACATCGGAAACAACTGTGCGATCGGCAACGCCTACCCCGCATTCGAGGAAGGCCGGAAGTACCTCGCCCCTGGGCTCTTCGGACCTTGCGGGTACGGGTTCCCGTCGATCATCGGCGCCAAGATCGGCTGTCCGGACGTCCCTGTGATCGGTTTCGCGGGCGACGGCGCTTTCGGCATCTCGATGAGCGAGATGAGTTCGATCGGCCGCGAGAACTGGCCGGCGATCACGATGGTGATCTTCCGCAACTATCAGTGGGGCGCCGAGAAGCGCAACACGACGCTCTGGTACGACGACAACTTCGTCGGAACCGAGCTCGACCCGCAGGTGAGTTATGCCGGCGTCGCGGAGGCCTGTGGGCTGAAGGGCGTCACGGTGAAGAGCCAGGCCGAATTGACCGAAGCCCTCAAGATCGCGTGCAAGGAACAGTCGAACGGTGTGACGACCTTCCTCGAGGTCTTGTTGAATCAGGAACTCGGTGAACCCTTCCGACGCGATGCCATGAAGAAGCCGACCGTGGTCGCGGGCATCAAAGCCTCGGACATGCGGCCGCAATCCGGCTAGAAGGAGAGGCAGCTGCCATGAGCGAAACGAACGCCACGCATGAGCGGTACAACGACATCGCGGTCCGTACCGCGGAGGCCCTGCACGAAGCGCGAATGGCGGTCTTCGGGAAGTACGCGGGCGCCGAGATCCCCCGCGAACGACTCTTTCCGCCCTTCGAGCGAACCGGTCTCGGCGTCGCACTCGAATACGAACGCATGGGCAACCGCCCGGTCTCGGAGAATCTCCAATCACGCGCACACGCGTTCGGCTACGACTTCGAACATCTGGGTACGACGATCGGAAGCGTCGTGCATGGCATCGATCTCAAGAGGCTCGACTCGCCCGAACAGATCCAGTTCGTCCGCGACGTACTGCTGGAGCGAAAGGTCGTGTTCTTCCGCGATCAACATCTCTCCGAGGACGAGCAGGTCTCGTTCGGCCGCAAGTTCGGCGAACTCGACGCCTTTCCCTTCGGTCCCGGAGGCGAAAACCCGTACATCCTCGAGATCCGGCATGGACGCAACAGCCCGGGTCGGGAGAACGGATGGCATACGGACGTCACATGGATGGAACGCCCTTCCCTCGGCTCGATCGCCCAGTTGATCGAAGGACCCGAGGTCGGTGGCGACACGCTCTTCTCCGATAGCCACGCTTGCTACCTGGGACTGCCGTCCGAACTACAGGAGCACGTCGAACATCTCTGGGGCATCAACGACTACCGGAACTTCCTCGCCATGCCGGGCAAGGCCAGCCTGCCCGAAACGCTCATCGAGCAGATCAAGAAGGAGATCCCGTTCGGCGTGCATCATCCGCTCCTGCGCACGCATCCCGAGACGGGCAAGACGGCGCTCTACTTCCACGGCGGCTTCCTACGACACGAATCGCTGTACGACATGAGAACGAGGGAGACGCTCGCGCCGGACGAGGCCAGGGAAATCGTTCGGCAGCTCCAGCTCCAGCACGCTCGACCGGAGTACATCTGTCGCTTCAAGTGGAAGCAGGGCTCGATCGCATTCTGGGACAACAGGGCCGTGCAGCACTACGCCGTGAGCGACTACCACCCGCACAAGCGCATCCTGCGACGCGTCACGGTCGCCGGCGACGAGCCCTACTACGCACCGTCGCCCTGACGAACCCGAGCGGCGACTTCAGCCTTCGGGCAGCACCATCTCGATGTTGAGCTGGCCGGCGAGCCCGGCTTCTCGATGTTCGGCGCTCTTCTGGTACTCCGGACTCGTGATCATCTCGAACATTGCCTTCCGGTTCGGATACATCGCGATCGCGACCATGTCCCAGAGTTCTTCGACGACGCCCAACCGCAGTCCCGTCACCTGCCCCCCGATCACGGGCTTCCCGCCGACCTTGGCGAGGTGGGCCATCACCTCCGTCCCGTAGATCGCGTACGCCTGCTGACCAGTGAGATCGGTCTCACGCCCGTCCGCGTACTTGGCCTTCTCCTTGAACTTGAGCAGGTTCACCATGTAGATGGCCTTGTCGTGGCCCTCTCCCATGAGTTCCTTGATCTGCTCCTCTGTCGGTACGACGGCGTTCTCTACGTTCATGCTTCTCTCGATGCTCCCATGATCCGGCCGGTCGTGGCCGCGCGAACATTCAATCACGTCTCGCCTGCCTTCGCCGCCGGTCGCGACCCCGAGGAACCTTTCAACGGGACCACGCATTGCATCGATCCTGTGTTCGGAACGCCCACGCAGCGACCCTGCGCGAGAGGCCCCTTTTCGGGTGGACGCCGGGCCGCAGGAGTTGGACAATCCCACTTCCGATCGATCGAGTGCGAACCATCCAGACGAGGAGTAAGAGGTGTCGATTTCATTCTATGACGCGAGCGTGGGGAGCTATCTGCAGATCCTGGATGCCGTCGTCGGCGTACTCGAGAAGGGCGCGAACCACGCCGCCGAGACCGGGCTCGACCCCCAGGCGATCGTCACGACTCGGCTTCACGACGACATGATGCCCTTCCACTTCCAGGTCGTCTCCGTCGCGCAGCATTCGTGGGGCGCGGTCCAGGCGATGCAGTCGGGCAGCTTCAGCCCGCCCTCCTTCGAGATCGACAAGGACTACGCAGGCCTTCAGGCGCTGGTCTCCGAGGCCCGAGACGGCATAGCCGGACTCGGCGAATCGGACGTCGAAGCGCTCGCGGGCAAGTCGCTCGTATTCAAGCTCGGCAAGAACGAGATTCCGTTCACGAACCCGAATTATCTCCTGTCATTCTCGCTGCCCAACTTCTATTTCCACGCCACAACGACGTACGACATCCTGCGCATGCTCGGCGTGCCGCTCGGAAAGCGCGACTACATCGGGCAGATGAAGATGGGGAGCTAGGTCGCGTTTATATCGTCTCGCGCTCGCGGCGATCGCGGCGAGAGATGGCGAGCGGACGACGATCAGTTCAGTCGATCGCGGGCGGATCGTGGCGGCCCACGCCCCCGCGCACGACCGCGATCGCGATCGTCGCAGCGAAGACGAGGCACGTGAACCCGAAGACGGCTTCGCCCGGAATCGCCCCGACATGGGCGCGCGATACCAGCTCGCCGAACGAAGCGACGCCGGGCGGCCCGATCGAGAGCTTGAGGATCCAGGCAAGCAACTGGACCGCGAAGAGATAGAGATAGATCCGGCGCAGACGCCGCGCCGCTGCCTTGCCGATCGGCATGGTCGGCACCGTGTATCCGAGATGTGGAGCGAGCGCGGACTCGAGATCCACGAACTTCTCTCGCGCCGCCTCCGGAGCGTCGGAACCCGAAGCTCGGCCCTCTAGCACGGGCCGAATCAGCCCCTTCTCGATCAGCAGCGCGCGCTGTTGCCAGAGGTGGTAGAAGCTGAGCCGCCGCGCCTCGAGGAAAAGGAAGCTCGCCGTCAGCAACATGGCGATGAAGACGACGTAGTGCGGCGCCTCGGCGCTGCCGAGGGCGAATGAGATCACGGCCGCGGTCGCACCGATCGCCCAGTTCGTCGTCGCGTCCATGCGCATGCGCCAGACGTCCGCGCGACCCACCATCGCCCGGTAGTAGTGGATCAGGATCGTCGAGCGATCTCGATTCTCGGATTCCATTCCTGATCTCCCGACGGACCCAGCCATCCCGACCGCCGGTCAGGGGCCGTCCGCAGCCTTGCGAACCGCGTGCCCCACTCGGACAGCCGCAGGCAAGCGACCGTATTCTGACCGAACGGCGGTGGATCGGACAGGCTCACTTCTCTGGCTGCCAAGCCCGAGGCGTTGCGACGTGATGGTTGCACCAAGAGGCCTCCATGTCAGACAGCACAGATCCGATGCAGAACGGGCCGACCCTGCACCCCGAGTTCGTGAAGAACATCGTGCGCACCTTCGAGGGCTCCGACGACCACGGCTATCATGCCTTCCTCACGAGCAACGGCTTCGAGAAGAGAGTCTCTCTCGAGAACTGAGAGAAGATGTTCGAGGAGCCGCTCGCAGAAGTCCGCGCGCGCGACGACGTCGAGCCGGAAGGCATTCGCCCCTAGTTGCTCGACTTCGCAAGGGCGCCGCAGACCGGATCAGCTCGAGTACTCTTCCTTGGGCGCGCCCGGGCTGCATAGGGCTTCCGCCCGCGCCTCGAGTTCGATTTCGATCGCCTCGCGGACCGGCCATGCCAGGCCCGAGTCGTCATTGATCTCTTCGAGCACGCCCGTTCCGAGCGTCGGCAACAATCGCATGGCCAGATCGATCGGGCAGTACGGGTTGCGCGCGATCGCGATCCGGACACGAAGGTTCGCCTGCCAGCGCGCGTCGGCGTCGATGCGCCGGAGGGTGTCGCCGCCGATCGGTCTGAGTGCCGCGATGCGAACGACGTCTGCCTCCCGCGTGCGCGGATTCTGAAGCAGGTGCTCCATCACGACCGGGTCGGGATCGAAGGCGAGTTTCTCGAGCAGAAGACGATCGGCGCCCTTCGCCAGGCTACGACGCCGGCCGAGAGGAATCTCCGCGACGTCTCGCGGCAGTCGCCTTGCGAGTACGTCTGCGTTGGCCAACTCGGGCAACGAATGCAGATGACGCTTCACGGACTCCGCGTCCTGTTCGTGCGCCGCTGCATAGAGTTCTCGGCGAAAGCTGTAGTCGAGCGAGAAGTCGGGCGTGGGCGAGGCGCCTGCGAGCACTTCGAGAAGCCGTAGGCGCAGCAGATCCGGCCGTCGATGCGAATCCATCGGTCGGCGGAGGATCGTCTCCGCAAGCTGCGCCGCTTCCTCGATCGGAGCGTCTCGCAGCACGTCGAGCATGACGCGCCATTGCATCGCTCGCTCGGGCAGCGACGCGAGTTTGCGCGAGAGCGAGGCATAGAGACGGTCGTCGAGCATGTCCCCATATCGACTGTCTCGTGAGACCGATTGAGGATCGACGTCACAGCCAGGAGCCGAGCTTCGAGCTTGGCGATGGGCTTTAAGGGAAATATTGCTTGACTAGACAAATAATACTTCCTAGAATGATCCCCATGCAGGCACCCGTCGAATTCGTGAGCGATTCCGAGCAGATCGCGGCCCTCGCCCATCCGGTCCGGGGGCCGATGCTCGAAGAACTCCAATCGCCCGGCACGGCGGCGGGCCTCGCCCGCCGCTTCGGCCGCTCGCGCCAGTCGGTCGGGTACCACCTGAAGGCGCTCGAACGCGTCGGGCTGATCCGCCACGCCGGGGAGCGGCGAAAGGGCAACTTCGTCGAGCAGCTCTACGAAGCGACGGCGAAGCGATTCGTGGTCTCGTCGCAGTTCGCCTCGAATCCCGAGCGACTCGCCGCGATCTTTCGCGACCAGGTCTCACTGGCGCAGCTCTGCGACCTGGGCGAGCGCCTGCAGCGCGATGCCGCCGGCCTCATCGATCGCGCCGCCGCCGATGGGAGCGAGATCCCGAGCGCGACCGTCGAAGCCGAGGTGCGCTTCCGCGACGAAGCCGCACGTGCCGCATTCATGAAGGACTACGTCGACTCGCTGAAGGCGCTGCTTGCGAGACATGGTGATGCTGAAGGTCAGCCCTTCCATGTCGCGATGGCGGCGTACCCCGAGTCGGAGGAATCAAGATGAGCGATGACTACGAGGCGACGTTCGTCGTCGAACTCGCACCCACAAAGGTTTGGGAAGCATTGACTCGGCGTACGGTCGAGGCGTCGTCGGGTGCCGAGGGCGAGACCCATTTCGTGCTCGCCGGCTTTCCCTCGTTCGTCGCGCTCGACGTTCCGGGCGCGAGCTGCACGATGCTCAAAATCGAGGACGAGCGACTCCTGCGCGTCCGAAAGGATCACGAGCCGTGCGCCGGGACCGAGATCGCGGTCACGCTCGAACGCGCAGAATCCGGAACGCGCGTGACCGTCGTCCAATCCGGCTTCGGCGCTTTCATCGACTTCGCGGGCCGCGACACCGTGTTCGGTCACGGCGATCAGATCATCACCGACTTCCGGCTCTATCTCGAACGCGGACTGACCGTCCCAGGAACCGTGTGGGGCGCGAATCTGGGCGCGCGAGCGCGATTCACGCCCGTCGGGGTCGAAGTCTTTGCCGTAGACGAGGGTGGCTTCGCCGAGCAGGTGGGGCTCCGACCGGGCGACCTCCTACTCACCTTGCGTGGTATTCGCCTGCACGATCTACCGCAGCTCTGGACCGTCCTTGCATTGACGGATCCGGGAACGACGGCGGACGTGACCTGGGCTCGCGGGCGCGAGCCCATGAGCGGCAAGGCGACGTTTCCAGGCTAGCGCCCGCCCTTCGCATCTGCGCTCCGCGGAACACGTTCCCTCAGCCCGCGCGATGGCGTGGCTCGTCGACCAGCAGTGCGACGACGGCGATCGCCGCCAACTGGAACCCGATCGCAACCTCGTAGACGATCTCCCGGCCGAATCCGACGGCCAGGATGCCGCCGAGGAGCGGCCCGATCGCGCCGACGAGTTCCTGCGCCGAGTTCGCGATCGCGATGCGTAGGGGTAGATCGGAGCGATCGCCGAACTCGAGCACCATGTTCTGCGCCGCCATCTGGAATCCGCCCATGCCCGTCCCGATGCCGAGGAAGACGAGCACGAAGCCCGTGAGCGTATCCGCCGACATGAGCGCGATGACCGACACGATCCAGAGCGCCAGGGACAGCACGAACACGCGCTTGAATCCAGCTCGATCCGCGAGGATCCCCCAACCCAGATTGGCGACGGAGTTGGCGAGCACGAACGCCGTACTCAGCACACCAACGTTCGTTCCCGTCAGCCCGATCGCGTCGCCCGCCTGCAGGATGTAGAAGGGCGCGGCCATCCTCCCCATCGTCGCGAGCGCGCGGCACATGAAGTACAGCGTGAATCCTCGATCGCTCCGCAACAGCTGCGGCAGGTCACGCAGTCGCTCGCCGAGCGCCATCGGCGCGCGAACCTCGGGCGGCTCGGGCTCGCGCACCATGAGCAGCATGCAGAGCCCGAGTGTCGTCAATCCGAAGGCGGCCAGGAACGTCGTCGCATAGCCATCGCCGAGTACGTTCGGTTCGACGAGATAGCGCCCTCCCAGATAGGCGACCCCCGCCGCCGTCACGCCGGCCAGCGCATTGCGCAACCCGAGCAGCCGACCGCGGCTCTCGACCGGGATCACCTTCGACATGAGGTAGTTGAAGACGACGCCCTGCATGCCCATGAAGAAGCCGAACAGGAAGAGGACGAAGAGGATCACGGGGATCGCCTGATCCGCGGGCAGGAAGAGTCCGGCGAGCGCGAGCGCGAGGACTTGCAGCCGCATCAGGCCACCGACGGCAAAGCCGACGGGCAACACGCGTCGCCGATGCTCGATCAGGCTGGCGCCGAGCAAGGGAGACAGGAACATCCCGAAATACTGGATCGAACGGGCGAGACCGACCGTGAACTCGGAACCCGACAAGAGCTGGACGTAGGCGGGCAGGAATGTCGGCGCGTTGACGAGTCGGAATCCGGTCTGGCCCAACAGGCCATGCAGCAGATGGGCGAGGTAGTTTCGCTGGAGGTTGTCGTCGATGTGCTTGCGGTAGTGCGCCTCGGCGCGGTGCCCGGAATCGGAGGGGGAAGCGGCCTCCGTCTCGGAATCGATCGCTCGGTCGTCGTCGGCGCTCGGCTTCGACGCCCTGCCTGGAGTCGCCGAGCCGTGCTCGGGGCCTCCCGTCACTCGCTCACCTCTTCACTGGAAGACCCACCTTGCATCGATTGCCGGTGGGATGCAAGGCGAGCGGCGTGCTTCCGCGACGAAGGCGACGATGTCGACATCCGTCACGCTCCGAACGACGCGTGATCTCCGTTCGCGCTCGAGGCGACGGTTCGGACGAGCCCGGTCAGAAGCGCACGAGTCCACCGAAACTCGGACCGCTGAGAACGATGTCCTCGAGGTTCGACGCGTGCTCGATGTCCTCGACGTAGCTCCACCACCTCCAGCCTCCGTAGACCGACAGGTTCGATGTCAGGTGTAGATTGCCGGCGACTTCGGCTTCCGCGAGATAGACGAACTGACGACTTTCCTGGACCCCCCCGAGCAGATGAACCCGACCCTCGGCGTAGACGTCGAAGACCGGATGAGGGGTGATCGTCGCGCGCGATCCGAGGTGAGCGCCCAGCGCGACGCCCGTATCACTCGCGCTCTCGGCCGGCCCACGCACTTCGAGATAGAGAGCGGTCACGGACAGCCCCCCGATTGCCTCGAGCCGGAAGATATCGAAGAAGCGACCTCCAACGCGTGCTCCCACGGTTCCAACATGCAGGTCGTAGCTGTACTGCAAATTCTGCGGACCCTGGAACAAGGTCCCGTCGTAGTCGACGTAGTCTCCACCGCCGGGAATGAAATCGGCCTCGTTCCCGCCGACGCCGGCGCTATACGCGAGATCGAGTGAGAGCGTCAAATGCGCTCGACCGCTTGATTCGGGTTCGACGGACAGGGGTGCCGCGGATCCGGGAGCGACCTCGGTGCCGGGCACGCCGGCGGACGAGTTCCGGCTCGAAAGCGGCGAATCGGGGTCGTACCGCTCGAACAGCCCCTCCCGGGGCGGCGAGCGATCCGCCAGAAGGTCCCAGTTCGCCCGCACACCGGGGAAGACTCCGTCCTCGTCCTCGGCGTCGATGTCCCGTCGATCGAGCCTCGACCCCGACCCGAGGCCATCGAGGGCGTCATAGAAGTTTGCGACGACGCAACCCGTGTTGAAGATGCCCAGCGAGAACGCGACCGCACACACCCGCACGATCTCCGGCGACCTCACGCTACGCATGCAGAATCCCCCGGTCGACAGTCTTCGCGATCTTCTAAGCGAGTGAAGCCGAGACGAAGCGGCTGAGCGATGTCGCCGATGCTCTCGACTAATCCAAGCCTAGCAACACATACGAAAGATACCGTTGGTTGATCTCGCTCACATACTTCACGGGCTGGGATCGCCGCAGTCCGAGCATCGCGAGCTCGACGTTCCGAAACCAGCGATTCGGATCGAGACCGGTCTTCTCGGCTCGGTTACGAGCGCGCTGCACCAGGCGCGGTCCCGCGTTGTAGGCGGCGAGCGCCATGCGCAGCCGGTCTCGTTCGCGCATATCGGGCTGCGAGTCGAAGTAGCGCTCTTTGATCCACATCAAATACTTGAGACCCGCGCGCACGTTGTCTCTCGCATTTTCGACGCCTTCGACGTTCGGGATGTCGACGTAGGGTTCGCGGGCGGTCGTGGGCTTGATCTGGAGAAGACCCACTGCGCCAAATCGACTCCGCGCCTTCGGATCGAATCGAGACTCCTGATAGGCCATCGCCGCCACGAGTCTCCAGTCGAGGCCGAAGGTCTCTGCCTGCTCACGAAAAATGGCGTCGAAGTCCGAAATGCCATCCTCTTCCTCGACGAATCGACGCGCAAGGCGACTCTCGGCATCGAAGTAGCGCTGGGCAGCGTGGTTGCCGAGCAGCGTTCCCTCGCGGTAGCGCCGCAGAAACCCGTCCATCTCCTCGGCGAGGGCGGGTGCCGTCGGCAGCGTGGCCCAGGCGAGCTGGCCGTCGCGGCGCAGCGCCACGCCCTCGACGATCTGAAGGGAGGGATGAATGCTCGCGGCGAGTTCCGCGACGAGACTGTCGGCCACGGTGAACGCATAGCGCCGGGCGGCGACGAGTTCGAGGATGTTCTCGGTCGCGAGCGCCTCATCGACGAAGACGACCTTGACGGGCGCCCGATCTGATTTGGCGAGTTCCCGATTCAACGTCGCGAGACTCTCCGCGTAGCTGCTTCCCGCTCGGACTGCGACCTCGCGACCCGACAGGTCTTCGACCGACGAGAGCGGCGGCGTCCGGTCGTGGGTCACGAGGAGTTCGTCCACGCTTCGGTACGCGCGAGAGAAGCGCAGACGCTCGGCACGCTCGGGTGTGATCGTCAGACGAGCAGCGATCAAGTCGCCCATGCCTTCGAGCAGGAGCGGAATCATCTGGTCGTCGTCGACCGGGATGAGCTCGAACTGGATCTCCGGCTCTCCCCTCTTCCGTTCGTGTCGCTCGTTCAAGTGGCCGGTGAAAGCGCGCACCATCTCGTACTGATAGCCGCCACGCGCGCCATCGTGGATGAAGTAGTCGAAGTCGTTCAGCGAGGTCAGGACCCGCAGGAAGCGTTTCTCGCGAATCGTCGCGAGGCTGGCCCGATAGCGATCCTCGGCGTGATGGCCGAGGGGCTCCGGGACAGAACCGATTCGGTCCAGGAACGTATCTCGAATGGAGGGAGCTTCGGCCGATTCGCCGTTCTCCGTGGCCCGGCTGGAAGAAGGAGCCTCGGAGTCGGCGCCTTCCTCCGAGCAAGCCGCCAGTAGAAGGAGAATGATCAAGGCGAGCACATGCATGAGAAACGCCGCCCGGTTCTTCGCACCACGTCTGCGACCCATCTGATACGAATAGCACGAAGTGACGAGGCGATTCGCGAACTGATGACCGATCTCGATTCCTGGCCGGGCGCCATCGCCTTCGAACGCTCGCGGCCGCTCGATCCAACAGCCGATGCAGAGCCCCTAGAATTCGCATATCGTGACGGGAGCGGGTTCTCCTGCGATTTCAGACGAGTCGCGCGTCGAATCGGAAGCGCCGATCGGAAGCCCATGTCGACCCCGCGCGTATCGGTCATCAGAGCCACCTTCAACCGAGCCGAGACCCTGCGCTTCGCGATCGAGAGCGTCCAGCGATCGACGAGCTCGGATTGGGAGATGATCGTCATCCACGAGATGCAGAGCGTCGCGGCTGGCTACGGACATCTGACGGAGCTCTGGCGGCGGGATTGGGGACTCGATGCGCTGTCCATCGACCCTGCCCATCAGTACGTGTCGCCCGATCACGATCGCCTGCCCGTCGACTCGGCGGAAATTCCGTATCGATTCGAGCGCTGAAGCGAATCCGCCGCGGCGGGATGTCGAGCAAACGGGGAGAAGCAAAGTGGCAGAGACCCAAGCGAGCCACGTTCCGCCGAGTCCGGGTCCGGGTCCGACGCAGCGGACGCGAGAGACGACGATCGCCGGACTCTGCTACCTCGCCGTCATCGTCGGCGGACTCTTCGCACAGGGCATGGTCCGACAATCGCTGATCGTACCGGGAGACGCTTCGGCGACGACCCTCGCGATTTTCGAGGACGAGACGCTCTGGCGCCTCGGGATCGCCGTGCATCTCCTCTATCTCGTACCGGCCCTGACCATGAAGCTCCTCGTTTGTGCGCTCTTCCGGTCGACGGAGCCGACACTCACCCGCCTCGCGCTCGTGTTCGGCATCTCGGCCGTGAGCGTCGAGGCCGTCTCTCTCACGTTCCTCTATGTGCCGCTCGCGCTGCCCGAGGCGAGTATCGCAGCGGTAGGCTCACCAACTCTCGTCTATCTGGGGACGCAGCTCTTCGCGGCGGGGTTCGCGTTCTCTCTCGTTCTGTTCGCGGGATTTTGCATAGGCGTCGGCGCGCTCATCCTGCGTTCGCGCCGGATGCCGGGAACGATCGGCTGGCTGATGGTCGTCGCGGGCGTCTGCTACATCATCAACACGATCGCGATGATCGTCTCGCCCGATCTCTTCAGGCTGCTCTTTCCTGCGATCCTGGCGCCGGCGCTGTTGGCGGAACTCTCGCTGGCGCTGTGGTTGTTGCTCAAGGGCATCGCGATCCAGCCCGACTGATCGCTCGGAATTTCCCGACCCGAGGGTCCCGCTTCCCTATGCTCTCGAGATGGAATTCGAGACCCTGGTTCGCGGCTACGGCTTGATCGAAGGTCCGCGCGTCGACGCCGACGGCAACCTCTACTTCAGTGACGTCCTTCGCGGCGGCGTCTACCGGCGCACGTCCGACGGCGTCGTCGAGACCGTCGTGCCGCGCCGGCGTGGCGTGGGCGGCATCGCCCTGCATGCCGACGGCGGCATCGTGATCTCGGGCCGCAACATCTGCCATGTGTGCGACGGCGAGACCCGGGTGCTCTTCGAACGCGACGACATCCCCGGATTCAACGATCTCTTCACCGATGCGCAGGGTCGGATCTATACCGGCTCGATGCTGTCCGACCCGTTCTCGACCCAGGGCGAGCGCAAGCTCGGCGAATGTTTCCGAATCGAAGCGGAGGGCAGCGCCAACGTCCTCTACGGCGAGGTGAGTCTGACGAACGGCATCGGCTTCCTGCCGGACGGCCGCACTCTCGTGCATGCCGACACGGCTCGCGGCGAGATCCTGGCGCATGAGCTCGATGACGCCGGTCGTGCGAGCGAGCGCCGCGTCTACGCGCGTGTCGAGGGAGGAGGCCGCGCGGGAGGGCCCGACGGTCTCGCAGTCGACGCGGAGGGCGGAGTCTGGGTCGCGGTCTACGGTGCGGGCGCCGTCCATCGCTATGCACCCGACGGATCCCTCGACCGGGACGTCGCGATTCCCGCACGCGCCGTCACCAGCCTCTGCTTCGGCGGCGCGGATCTGCGTGATCTCTACGTCGTGAGTGCTGACAACACTGACGACCCTGCGGCAGAGGGTTGCGTATTCAGAACGCGCAGCGATATCGCCGGCCTGCCGACTCCGCTCGCGCGGATCTGAAGAGCGCCGGCTGGGGCTGGGGCTGGGGCTGGGGCTGGGGCAAGGATAAGGGTGAGGAGCTATCCGCGATCGGGTTCGGGCTCTAGCGGCAGGACCGCGAGCGCTTCCGTTTCGCAGAGAAGATCCGACCTGCAGATCGGCGCCTCGACGAGCACGTTCGGGAATCCATCGTAACCCGCGTCTCGGAGTCTGTTTCGAAGACGGTCGGCGTCCGCCGGATGCTTCAGGTACGTCACGGCGGAGACGATGTCGGTGAAGCTCGCGCCCTGCCCTTCGAGCAGGGTGCGGACGTTCAACAGCATCCGATCCGCCTGGGCCTCGAAGTCGTCCGGATGCGCCGTCCTCCCGGCCTCGTCGATACTCGCGGTCCCCGAGACGTAGAGGGCGATCTTGTTCGCCTCCTCCACCCGCATCCCGCGGACGAAGTCAGCACCATACGACCCCGCTTCGTTGAGCGTCGGAGTCGACATCACGGTCGGTGCCGACGGCCGATCCGACCGGACGGCATAGATGCCGAGGCATACGTCGTGCTCCGCGGCCGCAGGTCCGCCGCCGATCCCCGTGCTCGCCGGAACGGGATCGATGCCTCGCTCCTCGAAGAAGACCCGCCGCGCCCGGTTCAGGTCCGCGTAGTCGCGGTCCATCTCACGCAGGTGGATCCAGGTACGTACGACGTCGTGAAAATCCATTCCGGCCTGTCGCAGCAGGTCTTCTGCGAGGCCGAACATGCCGAGCGTCTGCTCGTAGGCATCCGCACCAGGACCACAGAGTCCACCGGCATGAAATCCGACCTCATCCGCGACGTGGACTCGCAGGCCGTGCGAGCGAGCGCATTCTGGGCAGCCACACCCTGTCGCTGTCGTGCCGTCAAAACTGTCGACGCGCAGCGCTGGCCCGTTCGGAACGATGGCCTGTAGGGACACTTCGAGGCGGGCATCTGCGTCGAGCGGGGGCTGTTCGATCTCGGTCGTGGCGGGTCGATGGGTCGGGTCGTCGCAGGCGGCGAGAACGCGACCACGCGAGGCGCGCACCTGTTCCAGATCTGCGCGGGCGTCTCGCAGGAAAAGCGACTCGCGGACGACCGACGTGAAGCGCCCCCCTTCGGCTTCGAGAACCGACAGGAGAGCTCGGTAGATGGACTCGGCCTGACGACCCGCGTCTGCGCCTTCTGCCGTGGGACGACATCGCAGGAAGAGCTCCGTGAAGTCGGAACTCTCCACGCGGCGGAGAACGATCGAGCACCCTTGCGACTCGATTTTCTCGGTCGTCTCGGAATTGGACGAAGAAGACACTCTGATCCTCAGGCCAACGGCCGCACCCATTGGCCCGAACTCAAAGTCAACTCGAGCCTAACACCCGTCCGTCGGCAGCTGCCCGTCGGGCTCCGAAGAGAAGAACGTGAACGTGTCGGGCTGGTTCTTCTCGAAGCAATTGCCGGTGCCCGGCTCGATCGGAGGCGTCTGCAAATAGAGGATGTCGACGCCCGGGAGCGGGAGCGGCGGCGGACTCGCCCCGTTGTTCGTCAGCTTGTTCTGCGCGATCAGATTGTTGTTCGAGGACGGATCGGCTTGCGGCGGATCGTTGATGCAGTTACGTGCCGGGTCGCCCAGGGACACGGCCGTACACCAGCCCATCAGCGCGACCCCAACGAAATCGTTTCCGTCGATCTTGTTCTTCGAGACCACATGATCGGAGACACCCAGCATCAGAACACCGACCCCCGGCGGCACACCCGCCTGGAAGCTGCCGGGCGGCGCGGGATTCGGCAGGTTGTTGTCGTAGATCTTGTTGTGCGCGATCACCCAGTTGGCCATGACGGGCAGCTGCGGATTACCCGCCGCGTTCGGATGGAACAGGCCAACACCGACGGTGTTGTCATGGATCTTGTTCTGCGTCACCCAGACGTTGTTGGAGACCGTGATCTCGAGCCCGATCGGGCTGCCGTAGACCTCGTTGCCGATCACCCGGACGTTCTCGGAGCCCGCGACCCACATCGCCGTGTCCAGCGATCCGTAGGAGACGTTGCTCTGGACCAGCCCGTTCGCGGAGAGGGTCGGATAGATGCCGTTGTTGAGGTTGTTGATGGATTCGTTCGCGATGAACTTGAAACCGTTCACCCAGCGCGTCTGGATTCCGTTCTGCGGAAATCCCTCGACCGAGAAGCCGCGCACGTAGAACCTCTGGAGTTCGTCCGGGCAGGCCCCATCCCGGTACCCGCAGCCCGCCGGCGCCGCATAGATACCCGTTTCCTGGGCTCCGTTCTGAATGAGGCGGACCTTGCCCGCGTCGCCCTGCCCCTTCTTGGACTTGGCGATCAGTCTGAGATTGTCCGTCGTAATGTGGAGGCCGTAGAGGCTGGTCGGGTCTTCCGTATAAACCCCCGGCGCGACCAGGATCGTGTCGCCCGGAGCGGCGCCGTCGATGGCGGCCTGGATGGAGTCTCCGGCGGACACCTGATGGACGGCCGCGCTGGAGATGCTGGCAGCAGCCCACGTCGCGAAGAGGGAAATTCCGAGCAGCATGCCGAATCGGCGCAGGTTCATCGTTGGTTCTCCGAACTGGATCGTGACGAGGGATAGTCAGAAGGGCAGAGAGGTGGCAACCTCCCCGCATGTCCTTTCTACATGGATGCCCATTTTGTGTCAATTTGAATCGTGAACGGCGTGCCAATTTCTCTCGGGCCACGAGGGCCGGCCTGACGCTCCTCGCCGCGCTCCTCTTCTTCGCCTGCGGGGGAGATTCCGACCCATCCAAGCCTCTCGCGTTCCCCAGCGAGCCCTCAGGGCAACTAGAGATCGCGTACCCGCTCGACGAGACGCTGTTTCCGCCTGAAATCGTCGCACCGACCTTCGTCTGGACCGACGAGACCGAAGGCGCCGAGCGCTGGACGGTCATGCTTCGATTCGAAGAGACGGACCAGACCCTGCGATTTCCGACGGACGTGCCCCGATGGCGACCGTCTCAGGCGGATTGGGCTGCGATCAAGCAACAGAGTACGGCCAGCGAAGCCGAGGTGGCCGTCGTCGGCATGGGTCCGGGAGGCGAATCCGTCTCCGCCTCGAGCGTCCGCATCCGCACGTCCACGGATGCCGTCGGCGACTCGATCTTCTACCGCGAGGTACCCCTGCCATTCATCACCGCCGTCCAGGACCCGTCCCGCATCCGCTGGCGCTTCGGATCGATCGATTCCGAGACCGCGCCCCCGATCGTCCTGGAGAATCTCCCCGTCTGCGGCAATTGCCACTCCTTCTCGAACGACGGGACGACACTCGGCCTCGACGTCGACTACGGAAACGACAAGGGCGGCTACGCAATCCTTCCCGTGTCGCAGCAGATGGTGCTCGACGACGAGAAGATCATCTCCTGGAGTGACTACGAGAAGGACGATGGCGAGGCCACGTTCGGCCTCCTCTCCCAGGTCTCACCCGATGGCCGCTACGTGATCAGCACGGTGAAGGACCGGGCGGTATTCGTAGCGACACCCGAGATCGCCTTCTCCCAGCTCTTCTTCCCGATCAAGGGGATCCTCGTGGTCTACGACACGCAGACCGGTACCTACCAGCCGCTGCCCGGCGCCGACGATCCCGAGTACGTGCAGAGCAATCCGACCTGGAGCCCGGACGGCAAGTCGATCGTCTTCGCCCGGACGAAGGTCTACAAGAAAGATGCGATCGACAAAGCACGCACCATCCTGTTGGACGAAAAGGACGTCCCCGAGTTCGTCGAAGACAAAGAACCCTTCAAGTTCGACCTGTACCACGTGCCGTTCAACGAGGGCCGTGGCGGTGTGGCCGAGCCGATCGAAGGCGCCTCGCACAACGGAATGAGCAACTTCTTCGCGAAGTTCTCTCCGGATGGAGAGTGGATCATCTTCTGCAAAGCAGAGAACTACATGCTGCTCATGCCGGACAGCGAGCTCTTCATCATCCCGGCCGCAGGCGGCGAGGCGCGCCGCCTGCGCGCGAACACGCCCCTCATGAACTCCTGGCACAGCTGGTCGTCGAACGGTCGCTGGCTCGTGTTCTCCTCGAAGGCCAATACACCCTACACCCAGCTCTTCCTGACCCACATCGACGAAGACGGCCGATCGACCCCACCCGTCGTACTCGAACGCTTCACTGGGAGCGACCGCGCAGCGAACATCCCCGAGTTCGTCCCGATCGGGGCCGACTCCATCGCGAAGATCAAGGAACAGTTCCTCGACGCCTACTCCTTCCTTCGGGCAGGCATGGCCAACGAAAGGACCGGGGACTACACAGGCGCCGTTCGCTCCTATCGCCTGGGCCTGGAAGCCGAGCCCGAAAATCCCGAGATCCTGAACGCCATGGGCTTTGCGCTCTTCCAGCAGGGAAAGAGCCAGGAGGCGATCGCCTCGTTCGAGAAGGCCCTCGCTGTCGACCCGAAACACTGGAAGGCGCATAACAACATGGCGCTCGCCTCGATCGACATTGGCGAACTCGAGCTCGCCGAAGCCCACTACCGGGAGTCGCTGGCCATCAAGCCACAGCCCGCAGTCTATAGCGACCTCGGATTCGTCCTCGAGCGACAGGGATTCCCCGAAGAAGCCGGTGAACTCTACGAGAAGTCCCTGGAGCTCGATCCCGAATCCGCGACGGCGCACTACAACCTGGCCGCGTCGCTCTCGCGCCGAGGCGAGTTTGCCGCGGCCGAGCGTCATTTCCGCGCCGCGCTCGAGGAAGCGCCGAACGCCCAGATCTACACCGGACTCGGAATCGTGCAGGCGCAGCAGGGCCGCAAGGACGAGGCCATTGCGAGCTTGCGCAGTGCGATCGGCGCCGACCCGAGACAACCGGCGCCGTACGATGGGCTCGGGACCCTCCTCGCCGAACAGGGAAAGCTCGACGAAGCGGCCTCCCAGTTCCGTTCGCTCATCCGGATCCAGCCGAGCGCGGCGGCTCACCAGAAGCTGGCGCAGGTCCTGATGGGCCTCGGGCGCACGGACGAGGCGCGCGAGCAGATTGAACTCGCGAAGGCCCTGGGTGGGACCGAACGCGTGTCGCAATGAGTTCGATCGGAATCCAATGACGAAATGGACCCTTCGAATCGTCGTCGCTGTCGTGGCGTTGTTCCTGCTCGCATTCTGGCAGACGTTCTTCTCGGCCCGCCCGCCACTCACGATCGATCCGGCCACACTCGCAGGGGACGGCAGCGGCATCGACTATTGCGACCTGCCCAACCTCGACGGCAGCGGCAGAATCGCGGCGGACATCCCGAAAGGGAACACCCCCGGCTGTGCCTTCGACCATTTCCCGCTCCCGATCCTCGCCGATTGCAAGGAGCCTCTCGTCGAAGGGGCGGACGACATTCGCGGATTGTGGCGCGGCGTATCCGGGGGGCACGTCGGGCACGTCGAGCGCATCGAACAATGCGGCCGTCGAACGGTCGTGACGTCTTCGGGCATCGTCCACGACTTCGGCCCGAACAGCACGCTCGGCGAGAACACGAACGACATCTCGCCACTGGTCCTGTTCACGATCGGGGATCGGGAGTACTGCCCACGAACCTCGGCGAGCATGATCTGGAACGAGGGCGTTCTCGATTTTCACGCGTTCGGATGGGGACCCGTCGTCGTGAAGCGCTATCTCGACGGCGAAGAGCTGGTCTGGGAATACGCCGACGGCAGCACCACTCGGATGGAGCGGATCTGCGCCCTGCCCGATGACCAGAAGGTGCCCCGGAAGCGGGGACCCCGGTATTCCTTGTTCTAGCGAGTCGACGTCGCAGACGGCACCGCCGCGCTAACGATACCCGTCGACGACGGGTCGGCGCGGCAGGGACCACCATGCAGCGTCACACGCCTCACGCAGCTCATCGTCGAACTCGACCTCGAAGGCGGCGAGGTTCGCGTCGAGTTGATCGGGACGCGAAGCGCCGATGATCGCCGTCGACACGCCCGGTTGGGCGAGCACCCAGGCGACCGCGACCGACACGAGGTCGAGCCCACGCGCTTCGACGAATTTCTTGAGCGACTCGACCTCGGCGAACTGCGCGTCCTGCCAGTAGCGATGCTGGTACATGTTGCCGGCCGTGCCGAGCGTGAAGCGGGTCCCGTCCTCGGGCGATTGGCCGGAGCGATACTTGCCCGAAAGAAAACCGCCCGCGAGCGGGTTGTACACCATGAGTCCGATCCCTTCGCGTCGACACAGCGGCAACAGCTCGGTCTCGATCTCGCGGTACAGCAGGTTGTACCGCGACTGAATCGTCATGTAGCCCCCGATTTCGAGTCGATCCGCCGCTCGGAGCGCTTCGCCCAGGCGCCATGCCGAATAGTTGGAGCATCCGACGTAACGGGTCTTGCCCGCAGCGACGAGATCGTCGAACGCGCGAAGCGTCTCCTCGATCGGCACGACGTCGTCCGGCATGTGTGCGAGATAGAGATCGATGTGGTCCGTGCCGAGGCGACGCAGACTGTCATCCATCGCGTCCATGATGTGCTGTCGCGACAAGCCCCAGGCGTTCGGCCCGCGTCGCGTCGGCGCGAAGCATTTGGTCGTGATCAAGAGCTCATCGCGATTGCCGCGATCCTTCATCCAACGACCCAGAATCTCCTCCGTCGTGCCCGCGGTCTCGACCGTGCCGCCGAGCGGGTAAGCGTCCGAGGTGTCGAGATAGACGAGCTGGCTCTCCCAGGCCTTGTCGAGGATCGAGCGCGACTTCTCCTCGTCGACCTGCAACCCGAACGTCATCGTGCCCAGACAGAGCGCCGGGACCTCGAGTCCATGCCTTCCCATCCTGCGTCGTTCCATCGTCTCGCTCCTCTTCTATCGAGATCTCGATCCATGGGACCAGCGGGCGACCCGGACGCGCAGACGCGCGTGCGAAACATAGACGCTGAACTCGGACCGCGCGCCGCGTCAGCCCTCTTCGTCCGGCCTGCGTGCTTCGAAGCGGCGCCCCTGTTTCGAACCCAGCACGAATCCCGCTGTGGGCGGCGGGAAATGCGTACCCAACCAGAGGCATCCCTCGCCCGCATGATCGTCGAGGAAGCGCTGCCTCGTCTCCGTTGCGGCGTCGGGGTCCGCGTCGAAGGGGCTGGCGGTGAGTTCCGGATGCGCCACTTGAAGCGGTGTATGAAGAATGTCGCCCGTGATCACCGCGCTCTCCCCCCGCGATTCGATGAAGACGGAGACATGACCCGGCGTGTGTCCGGGCGTCGGCAAGAGGCGGATCGACGGCCGCAAGGTCGCGTCGGTCTCCACGAGATCGACGCGTCCCGCCTCGACCAGCGGCGAAACATGCGGCGCGAGCAGCGCGGCGTCCTCGTCGTCCGCCGCTTCGAGTTCGATGCGCGCAAACAGGTAACGCGCGTTCGGAAAGGTCGGCACTCGCACATCGTCGACGATTCGCGTGTTCCACCCGATGTGGTCGAAATGCAGATGCGTACAGAGCACGACGTCGACCGCTGCGAGCCCTCCGTCGATCGCCGCGTCGAGCCGTCCGAGGAATTCGGGGTCGCCCTCGAGTGGGCGCCTGGGCTCTGTTCCGGCACAGGTGTCGACGACCATCGTGAAGTCTCCGTCTCTCACGACGAAGCTATGGACCGAGAGGAGCAGACGACCCGAAGCGCTGAAATAGGGCGAGACCCACTCCGCGTGTTCTGCGAGATGGGCGTCCGTGATGCCGGGAACGAGCGTGTCGCGGTGGACGCCATGCACTCGCTCTTCGACGCGGATGACTTCTACGTCGCCGATCTGCCAGCGAAGATTCTTCGTCGCGCCGTCGCTCATTGTCCGCCTTCTGCTCAGTAGCCGCCGAGTCGCGCGATCCGGCGATAGTGTGCGTCTGCATTGCCCCAGAGGACGGCGCTCGATCGTGCGCGCTTGAAGTAGAGACCGATGTCCTCTTCCTCGGTCATGCCGAGTCCACCGTACAACTGCAGCGCCTCTTCGGTCACGAGGCGAGCCGTCTCGGAAGCGAGGGCCTTCGCCGAACTCGCGAGGACGGAGGCCTCTGCATCCCGCTCGTCGAGTGCGCGCAGCGCTTCCTGGACGACGGAGATGGTTCGCTCGACCTCGCTGAACAGGCGCGCGCATCGATGTTGAAGGGCCTGGAATCCGGCCAGCTTCTCTTCGAATTGCTCGCGCGTCTTCAGATACTCGACCGTTCTCGACAGAGCTTCCGCCGCGATGCCGGCGAGTTCAGCCGCCAACGCCGTCGCCGCTCGATCCACGAGAGCTTCCACGAGTTCGTCATGCGCGCACGTCTCGCCCACACGTGCGTCGGCCGCAAGGAGGACGTGGTCGAACTCGAAGTCCGCGGCTCGCCGGCCATCCAGCCAGAATCGGGCTCGGCAGTCGACACCGGTGGCTGAAGGAGAGACACAGAAGAGGCCGAGCCGCCCTGCGCCATGGTCGCCCTCGTCGACGCGTGCGACGACGAGGAGCTGGTCGGCCGAGGCGCCATCGAGAACGGCTCGCTTAGAGCCCGACAGTTCGAACCCCGTATCGGTCGAGCGGGCGACGGTCTCGATCACGTGCGGATC
>Ga0315338_1000729_pt1 | contig 60063 bp, 50 predicted proteins | sample ASW8metaG_FD_204518 | JGI IMG/M metagenome (GOLD analysis project Ga0315338, IMG submission 204518) | Ammonia-oxidizing marine archaeal communities from Monterey Bay, California, United States - ASW #8 | ecosystem: Environmental > Aquatic > Marine > Coastal | place: USA: California | collected...
GGATCTCCTGCGCGACGGTCGCCTGATGCGTGCCGTCCCGCCCGTAGACGTCGCCGACCGTGAGGCCCCTCCCCCCGACGACGCCACGCCCCCGGAAGTCGTGCAGGACCCACTCGTCGTTGCGTACGGGGCGATGGAACCAGATCGTATGGTCGAGACTCGCGCCGATGAAGGTTTCACCCCAGGAGCCGGGATTCTGGGTGAGCGTCGGATGCATCGGATGGGACTTGCTCGCAGCCTCCGTCGGAATGTCGTCCGAGGTATAGGCGAGTGCACAGGCTTGGGTGATCGGATCGTCCGGCAGTGGCCCCTCGACGCGTATCCACGCGGCGGCATGCGCTCCCTCCGTCGGAATCGAGCGGCGCTTCAGGATCGGGCTCCAGTCGTCGGAGTCGAGATCGTCGGGTTCCGGATAGCCCGTCGGCATCGCGCATTCCTGCACGTCCGCCTGGTCCTCCCGGATCTGGAACGAGGCCGACAAGTTCAGGATCGGACCAACCGACTGTCGGGCGACGACGCGACGGGTCACGAAGGATCGACCGTTGCGGATGCGGTCCACTTCGTATCGAATCGGTTCTTCGCAGTCGCCACCGCGAATGAAATAGGCGTGCAGCGAATGCACGAAATGGTCTTCATCAACCGTGGCGAAGGCCGCACGCAATCCCTGCGCGACGACCTGCCCACCGTAGACGCGGCCCCAGGGATAGAGCGGGCCGACGCCGACGAAGACGTCGGGGCCATGCGACTCGAGCTCCATCAGCGTCTTGAAATCGGGGACGTCGTACGGCATGGCGCGGGACGATAGCGCTTCGACCCGCCGAATCTCGAAGGCCATCCGGCCGCCGGGGCGACGGGCTCGACCGGGCGAGACCCGAGTCGGCGATCGACGTGCGGGATCGAGACCGAAAGCCACGCTTGGCCTGCCCGACCACTCCTCCTAGACTTCGAGACAGCACGTAAAACATATCTTCCGCACGTGCGATCGGGGGAGGGACCGAGCGTGAGATCATCGACTTCTCGATTCGCGATCGGTCCTTCGAAGCGGATCGCGCGGCTTCTCGCTTCCGCCTCACCCCTCCGCATGAGCATCGCGTTCATGTCCGTCGTAGCCGCGGGCATCGCCGCCATGGGCATTGCGGCCACTGCCCACGCCGAGAGCTTGCGCGGAGACGCCTCCGCGCGCCCCGGCGAAGAAGCTGCCGCCTCGGGTCGATCCGCCTTCGTCGAACGACCGGGCGTCGCGACACTCCCGCCTCCGGGCGACCATTGGCTCTGGGTGCCGGATCGCCTGCTCGCGCATAGCCTCCTCTACGACGGCGACTCGGGTCGCGTGCTCGGCATGATCGACTCCCCCCACCAGTTGACACCCCAGCCTCCGATGATGTCGATCGAGCGCGGCGAGCTCTACTCCGTCGACGTCGGCTACTCGCGAGGAATTCGCGGCGAGCGCAAGGACTTCCTCACGATCTACGATCTCGAAACCCTCGAGTACAAGGACGAGATCCTCTTCCCGACGCGCGCGGCGACCGGCAATACCTCGATCGCCTACTCCGCGCGCATCGGCCCGCGTTTCGTCGGCGTGTTCAATCAGTTCCCCGCGACCTCCGTCTCCATTCTCGATCTCGACCAGAGAGCCTTCGTCGAGGAGATCGGCGTGAGTGGCTGTTCGGGCATCTACCCGATCGACGAACGGCGCTTCGCCACACTCTGCGGTGACGGCACAGCCACGGTCATCGAACTCGATGCCGAGGGCCACAAGGCCGACGCGACACGAAGCGAGAAGTTCTTCGACACCCTTGGCGACCCGGTCTTCACCTCGGCCGGCCGGATCGGGACGCGATGGATCTTCGTCTCCTTCGGCGGCATGGTTCACGAAGTCGATTTCGCCGAGGCGAGTCCAAGCATCTCGGCGCCGTGGTCGATCCATGCAGAGAGTGAAAAAGCGTCGGCCTGGATTCCGGGTGGGCTCCAGCTCGTCGCCGTGCATGCCGCGAGCGAGCGTCTCTTCGTCGTCGTACATGAAGGCGGTCCGGGCTCACACAAGGACGCCGGACCCGAGATCTGGTCCTTCGACCTCCAAACGAGGAGCCGACTCACACGTATCCAACCGCCGTCCCTCTCCGCGACCTTCCTCGGCGGCATGCTGGGCATCCCGAGCGACAGCTTCACGGCGAGTCTGCTGCGTTGGATCCTGCCCGCGGACACGGTGCATTCCATCGCGGTCAGCCAGGACGACGAACCGCTGCTCTTCATGCGGAACGCCGAGCTCGGCGCGGTCGGCGTCGTCGATGCGAGCGACGGGCGCAGTCTGCGCATCCTGGGCGAGGCCGGACTCTTCGGCCCGACCCTGTCGGTCGCGCGATGATCGAAGCAAACCCGCTCGACCCACTCGTTTCGTGGTTGCTGCGCAGCGCCCTCGCGCTCCTCTTCGCCTCGGCCGCGCTGCACAAACTGCGCGACCTCGAGGACTTTCGAACGACCCTCGCCGACTACGAGATCCTGCCTTCGGCCTGGGTCAGCGTGGGTGTCGGCATGCTGATCGCCTCGGAGAGCGGGGTCGCGATCATGCTGCTCGGCGTGGGCGGCGCGGCGGCGGGCCTGGCATCGCTCGTTCTGCTCACGCTCTACAGCTTCGCCATCGGACTGAACCTGATGCGCGGCCGACGGGAGATCGACTGCGGTTGTCTCGGCCCCGCGTTCCGTCAGCCCCTCTCACCGGGACTGATCCTGCGCAACGCGATCCTCGGCGTGGCCGCTGCAGCCGTCGCCCTGCCCGTCGGCGTGCGAAGCCTGCATGCGATCGACGGAATCTCGCTCGTCTTCGGCCTCGTCACGCTCGCGCTGCTCTTTCACGCCATCCAGATCCTCGCTGCGCAGACGTGGTCCTGGGGCGATCGGGAGAACGCCTCATGATGGACGCGCTCATCGTCTCGAACCTGCTGCTCTGGATCCTCGTCGTCGTACTCGGACTCGTCGTCTTGGCGCTCACTCGCCAGATCGGACTCCTCCACGAACGCATTGCACCGGTCGGCGCCCTCGCCGTCGAACGCGGTCCGATCGTCGGCGAGCTCGCTCCGCGAATCGCGGTCGAGACTCTCGACGGCGATCCGATCCAACTCGGCGAACCGAGGGAAGCGAACCAAGCGACGCTGCTCTTCTTCCTTTCCCCGACCTGTCCCGTATGCGCCACGCTGCTCCCGACGCTCGAACGACTCGTGCGCGAAGCGCCGATCCCGACGCGCGTGATCCACGCGAGCGACGGCCCGCGCGCCGAGCACGAGGCCTTCTGCAAGAGTAAGGGCATCGATCCCGGGAGCTACGTCCTGTCGCGCGATCTCGGTATGCGCTTCGAAGTCTCGAAGCTGCCCTATGCGGTGCTGATCGACGCGTCGGGGACGATCCGCGCGAAGGGCCTGGTCAATACGCGCGAGCACGTCGAGAGCCTCTTCGAAGCCGAGCGCCTCGGCGTCGCTTCGCTTCAGGAATACCTCGAAGCGGATTCGCAGGAGAGACACACTCTGCCGATCGAAAAGGGAGCCGCCTGATGAAGATCTTCGACGCGTTCATCGAGCGCCGCGCAAGGGACATCGCGCGACGGACCGGCCGACGACAGTTCCTCGGCCGACTCGGCCAGATCCTCGTCGGCGGGGCGGCGCTGCCGCTGCTCCCGATCTCGCGCGCGGCCGCACAATCGCGATCCGAGGCCCGCGTCCCGGCGCCCGTCGAGAATATTCCGGGGCCCGAGGGTGACGAGACGAGCTGTGAGTATTGGCGCCACTGTGCGATCGACGGATCGCTCTGCGCCTGCTGCGGAGGCAGCGCCATCACCTGCCCCCCCGGCACGGAAGTCACACCGGTCACCTGGGTCGGCACTTGCAGGAACCCCGCCGACGGCAAGGACTACCTGATCTCCTACAACGATTGCTGCGGCAAGAGCATTTGCGGACGCTGCGTCTGCAATCGAAACGAGGGCGAACGACCCGAATACCATTGGTATCGCAACAACGACATCAACTGGTGCGCCGGCGCATCCTCGAACGTCTACAACTGCTCGATCGCCGTCGTCGTCGGGCAGGCGACCGAGCGCCAACCGGAACAGTGAGGCGAGGCAGGCGGGCGATTCGCCGCGTCGTTGGCTTGATCGCGCCTGTCCGGCTCGGCTGGGCCGCATGGGCGGCCGCCGTATTCGCAGCAGCCGGGCTCGCAGCACCAACGTCGGCGGCGGCCGATACGCAGCCAGGACGCGGCGACGATCCCGAGATCGAGCCCACACGACGCGAAGCGATCCAGCCCGATGCCAGCCGCCGCGACGACGCGCGCCCCGAAGCGGAGAGCTACGTCCTTCACTGTTCGGGTTGCCATCGTCTGGACGGCTCGGGCGTCGAGGGCGTTGCACCCGATTTGCGTAGGATCGGGCCGCTGCTCGACTCGAGCGAAGGTCGGGCCTATCTCGGACGGGTTCCCGGCGTCGCGCAGGCACCGCTCGAAGATGCAGCCCTCGCGCGATTGCTGAACTGGGTGCTCGCGGAGATTGCCGACCGCCCCGCCGATCCCGCCTACACGGCGCAGGAGATTCGCCGCTTGCGCGCGGAGCCGCTACGCGATCCGCTCGCCGCGCGACGCGCCCTCGACTCGCCCGAACCGTGACGCATCTCACTTCATCCTGCCCTTCGTCTCGCCGACACGTGACCGTGGCCTCGATCACGGACCACGCGACAGGGAGAAGCAGATGCACGATGGACAGACACGGAAAGTCGAAACAGTCGATCCCGAAGGGCCCAGGCCCTTCTTGGAGAATCACCAGGCGAGCCTGACGATCACGCGCGGCCCGGCCGCGGGAAGCGAGTTCACCCTCGACGGCGCGCGCACGATCATCGGACGCGGCGAGAGCACGCAGATCCGAATCGACGACCCGTCGGTCTCCTCGGAGCATGCCGCCCTCGAAGTCGACGCGAAGGGATTCGGCATCCGCGATCTGGCGAGCACGAATCACGTGCTCGTGAACGGCGCCGAGGTGCTGTCCGCGGAACTCAAGCACGGCGATCGCATCCAGCTCGGTGAGTGCGAACTGCAATACGTAGTCGAAGCCCGTACGAAGCAAGCGAAGACCTGGGACGTCGGCGAGGACGCTTGAGCTCTCCCAACCTCGTAGGCAGACGGCTCGGCGGATTCACGGTCGAGCGCGAACTCGGACAGGGCGGGATGGGCGTCGTCGTGCTCGCACGACAGCTGAGCCTCGATCGGCCCGCCGTGCTGAAGCGGATCCATTCCGACCTCGCGGCGCAGCCCGACCTCGAGGCCCGCTTCGAGCGCGAAGCGATGGCCGCTGCGCGCCTGCATCATCCGAATGTCGTCAGCGTCTACGATCGTTTCCAGTATCGCGGGCAGAACTACATCGCGACGGAGTTCGTCGACGGCGTCGACCTGTCCGTGATCCTGGCGCGCGAGACGCGTATCCCCTGGCGCATCGCCGCGGGCATCGCGCTCGAGGTCGCCCGAGGACTGGAAGCGATCCACGCCGAAGGCACGCTGCATCGCGATCTGAAGCCCCAGAACCTGCTGATCGGTCGGCGGGGCGAGGTCAAGATCACCGACTTCGGACTCGCACTCGACTCCAGCGGAACGGCGCTGACCCAGCCCGGAACGGCCGTCGGAACGCCACCGTACATGCCGGCCGAGCAGCTTCGCGGCGAACGCGTGGATCCCCGCGCCGATGTCTTCGCCTTCGGCTGCGTGCTCTATGAGATGCTGACGCATCGCCCCCCCTTTCAGGTGCCGGAAGAGAACGCTCCGGAATCCCTGCTCGCGCGCGTCGAGTCGGGTCGCTATCCGCGCATCCGCTCGCATCGGCGTGACGTGCCGCGCGCACTCGCGCGTCTGGTTCGGCAATGCCTACGCCCCAAAGCATCACGACGCATCGCTTCCGCCGCGGAAGCCCGACGCCGCCTCGAATCGATCCTCGACCGGCCGACTCCGGCCGACGCCCAGAACGCCCTGGCGAGCTATCTCTGGGAACAGCACGTGTTCGAGCCGCGCGCGACGGAGACCGTCGTGATGATCGCGGCTGCGCCGGGCGGCTCGGCGAAGAGCCGCTTGCGAATGGTCGGCGCCGCAGCCGCCCTCGCCGCAGCGATCCTCTGCCTCGGCCTCGCGCTCCGCTTTCCGGACGAGGTCACGCGCATGACCGACGAGATCCGCCAGGACGTAGGCCCGCTCGCAGCCCGCCTGACGCCCACCCCGTCACGCTGAAACGCCCGCGACCGCGACCGGGCGTCATCGAATCCCGAGCAACGTCCAGAGCCGCGCGATCCGTTCGAGCGCGACACCCCGTTCGCCCTCGGGCAGTCGCGGAACCTGTGCGACGACCGCTTCCGCGACCTTGATCACGTGGAACACGTCCGGCACCGACTGTTCCCAGAAATGCGCATCGAAGGGCGTCGCACCCGCCGCCGCAACCTCGGCCGCCTCGAGTCCTCGCGAAGGTTCGACCAGCCCCGCGAGTCGCTCTTGCGCCCGCATCGCCCGCTCCGCCACATCCCCGAGACCCAACCTTTCGAAGGTCGCGATCGCATGTGCGTGCGTCAGCAGATGCAGCTTCTCTCCCGTCAGGAAATGGCGACGACCTTCGATCTCGCGATCGGGCAGCTGATGATCGAGACTCGCGATGCCGATGCGAAAGGCTTCGATCGAATCGCCGCCTCGCCCCTCGTCCGACGAAATCGCCCGAGTCTCCCCGTCGAAATAGTCCGGCGTCCCGTAGTAGCGGGCCGGGTCGTCCTCCTGCCCCGCCGCGTGCAGCGAGATCAGTCCGTCGACCACGCGATCACTCGACCAACCCGGATGCCGGGCCAACACGTCGAGCGCGGCGGAGAGATAGATCGTCGCGTGCCCGCTCGTTCGTAGCGTGCCCGCGTCCCGCCGTAGCACCACCACGAGCGCCTCTCGATTGCGATGCGCGCCCACCGACGCCAACTCGAACGGTGTGGAGAGCGCGGCGTTCGATAGCGGCGCGAACCAATCCCGGTTCTCGGCCACGAGGTCCGAGAGTTTCGCGGAGAGCGCCATGGCCGCTGGGCCCGGCAGTTCGGGATCGCGCAGCAGCCGCGTGCCCGCGATCAGCGCCGCGCCGAAATGTCCGAAGAACCAATTCTTCGACTCGCCGGCGCGCACCAGGGCGGCGATTCCTGCTTCGTCCCAAGCGTCGAGGGTCGTCGTGCTCTGCATCTGCCTCTCCCCTTTTCGGTGTTCCCCGCTCGAGATGGCTCGCTCGATGTCGCCACACGAGTCCGATGGGTTTCCGATGAGGGCAGCTTCGGCGAACCGCGCGGGAGACGCCGCGATCTGTCCAGGTCGATGACACTTTGCTATCTGAGCATCATGGATGCTCGAATATCGTCAAACCTCGCCGAGAACATTCGCCAGCTTCGCGAGACCCGGGGGCAGAGCCAGCAGCAGCTCGCCAAGCTCGCGGGCCTGCCGCGCCCGACCTGGGCTTCGCTCGAATCGGGCGGCGCGAATCCGACGCTCTCCGTCCTGCTCAAGGCTGCGACCGCCCTGCAGGTTTCGCTCGAGGAGCTGATCGGCCCGCCGCGATCGACCGGAACGCATTACCCCTCCGACACGATTCGCACGCGTCGACGCGGCGAGGCGCGAATCCGAAACCTACTGCCGGAGTCGATCCCCGGCATGGAGATCGAACGACTGGAGCTCCCGGCCGGCGGACACATGGTCGGCGTGCCGCATACGCACGGAACCCGGGAGTACCTCACCTGCGAGCGAGGCATCGTCACGCTCGTCGCGAGCGGGGAGTCCTGGCAACTCGAGCCCGGAGACGTCGTCGTGTTCCGCGGAGACCAGCGGCATAGCTATCGAAACGAGGGGCGCGGCACGGCGATCGCGTACAGCGTCGTGGCGCTGGCACCGCCCGGCAGCTGAGACACGGACCGGCGCGTCGGCGTCAGGCATCAGGCGTCGAGACGATTCTCGATGACGGCGCCTCTCGCGAGAATGAATCGGAGCGCGCGCTCCGGCTCCGCCAGCGCCGACAGTTCTTCGATCGGGTCGACGTCGCTGAGCAGCAGGTCGGCGTAGGCGCCGGGCACGATGCGGCCGATCTCGTCCTCGGCAAGACAGAGCCGGGCGTTCGTCCGATACATCGAGCGCAGCACGTCTCGCGAGGGCTCGAGCTCCGCACGGATCGAGAACTCGCGATTCTGCCAGGGTTGCGCCTCGCCGAGCAGATCGGTTCCGAATCCGAGCGTGACGCCCGCGCTCCGCGCGATCTCGAGCGACCGCTGTCCCGATTCGAAGACGCCCCGATTCTTCGTCACGTTCCGCTCGGGCAGGCCGACCTTCGCGCCGATCTCGGCCATTGCGCGATAGGTGACGAGAGTCGGAACCATCGTGACGTCGAGCTCGCTCATCCGCACTGCGGTCGCGGCGTCGACGAGATTTCCGTGCTCGATACAGCGGACGCCATTCTCGATCGCGAGAGAGATCGCTTCGGGTTGATAGGCGTGCGAGGTCGCGTAGGTGTTCCGATGCTCGGTCTCGACCGTGGCGGCTCGCACCTCCTCCGCGGTGTACTGCACGCTGTCGAAGGGGTCCGTCGGCGACGCGACACCGCCCGAAGTCATCAGCTTGATGAACTGCGACCCGTCCTTCAGTTCCTGCCGCACCGCCGCGCGCACGGCGTCCGGACCGTCCGCGACATGGCTGAAGTCGTTGCTCGAGACCTGGCACGCGCAGAGCCCGGCGTCCGCTGCGGGCGCGACGTCGCCATGTCCGCCCGTCTGCGAGATCGCACGTCCGGACCGGACGATGCGCGGCCCGAGGCAGAGTCCGGAATCGATCGCGCGGACCAGACCCGAGACGTGCCCGCCCGTATCCCGCACCGTCGTGAAGCCACGCCGAAGCTCCGCTTCCGCGAGCCGGGCCATCGAGAGCGCGAGTTCTACGGGCGACAGCTTCTGCAGGCGCACGAAGTCCATCGTCGTGATCACGTGATGCACGTGCCCGTCGATGAAACCGGGGAGCAATGAACGCCCCCGCGCATCGATGACGAGATCCGCATGTCCGGTCGGGGGCGATTCCGATACGTCGACGATGCGGTCCTCGACGATCGAGACATGCCGCTCGCCCACGAAGTCCATCGCGTCCGTGTCGAGCAGGTTGCCGTTCAGGATATGAATGATCATGCGCCTCGCCCCGCCCTCGGCCGCGCCGTCTGCGCCTCATACGAAACGCGCCAACCGAGCGGCCAGCATAGGGAATTCCGCGGGTACGCGGTCGCGGTGGGCACGCTAGCTTGTGGACATGCCGTATATCGAAGGACGACTCGTCCACGACGCCGACGCCCACATCATGGAAACCCCGAACTGGCTGCGCGACTACGCCGACCCGGACATCCGAGATCGCATCGCGCAACCCGGCTACGTGAACGAACTACGTCAGACCGGAGACCAGTCCCAACTCGAGGATATCGACGCCGCCTTCGCGCGTATCATCGAACGACATGCCTCGACCGAGTATCGCGCCGAAGAAGCGGCCGAGATCATGAACCGCAAGAACTTCGCTGCAACCGGAGCCTTCATCGCCGAAGACCGGCCGCGAACCCTCGACATGATCGGCGTCGCCAGCCAACTGGTCTTCAACACCTTCCACAATCGGCGCCTGCACGACTGGGAGCACGAGGACGATCTCGACTTCGCCTACGGCGTGGCCCGAGCGCACAACCGCGGCATGGCGGACTTCTGCTCCGTCGACCGCCGTCTCCTTTCCAGCTGTTATGTCCCCCTGGCGGACTTCGACAGAACCGAGGTGATCGCGCGCGAGGCACTCGAGATGGGCGCTGCGGCGCTGCTCGTTCCGTCGGGATGTCCGAAGACGCATTCTCCGAGCCATGTCGGGCTCGACCCGCTCTGGGCGATCGCACAGGACGCGGGCGTCCCGATCGTCTTCCACGTCGGTGGCACCGGCGACCTGATCGATGCCGCGTATTTCGAGAACGGATTGCCGATTCCGCCCGACTTCCATGGAGGCGAGGAGAACTTCCGGTCCGTCGACTACATGGGCATTCCCGGGCCGCCGATGCAGACCCTCGCGACGCTGATCTTCGACGGTGTGCTCGAACGATTCCCGGAGCTTCGTATCGGCGTGATCGAGCAGGGTGCGATCTGGCTGCCGAGCTGGATGCGCCAGATGGAATCGGCCTTCGACGCGTTCCTGCGGCACGAGGAACGCCTGCAGAAGCTCTCGCTCCGCCCGAGCGAGTACGTGAAGCGCCAGATTCGTGCGACGCCCTACCCGACGGAGGACGTCGGCTGGATCACGCAACAGGTCGGACCGGAGATCTGCCTCTTCTCCACGGATTATCCGCATGTCGAGGGAGGCCGCAGGCCGGTCGAACGCTTCGAGCGAAGCCTCGGCGACGCGAGCGAATCGATTCGCGATCGCTTCTACGCCGAGAACTTCGTCGACCTGATGGGGCGCGGCCTCGCGCTCGACTGACGCGAGACCAGAGGCGTCAGTGATCGAGGCGTAGGATCTCTTCGCGCTCGGGGCGACAGTCGCGGATCGCTTCGTAGAATGCCCACTGCCCGAAGGCGCGCACGACATTGTGCTCCCCGCGCGTCGCGAAGTTCGACTCGTCCCAGTTGAAGTAGCTCTCCTCGAGCGCATCGGTCGCGTAACGCGCGCAGAGTTCGAGGCAGACCCGTTCGGGCGCCGTCGCGAGCGAATCGAGATCCGCCTCGGATAGAGGCGACGAGTAACCGTCGAAGAAACCTCGCGATGCGGCCTCGAAGAAGGACATCTCGAAGCGCGCCTCCGTCGTATCCTCTCCCGCCGCGTTGCACCAGGACCGCCAGGCGTCGCCGAGTTCGACCCAGAGCGGTGCCCGCATCAGCGTGTCCAGATCGATCAGAGCAAAGGCCCGATCGCGCCCGGGCGGCGTCGTACTCTCGAAGAGCAGGTTGTCGAGCTTCAGATCGCCGTGGATGACCCGATCTTCGACCGCGATCGGCGAGCCCAGATCCTCGAACGTCGCGAGAACGCGCTCGGCCAGAGGGGCGATCTCGGCGGCGAGGCGATGGTTCGCGTGCGCTGCGAGCGCCTCACGCAGGGCGCGCAGATAGTGCGGGGTATCGCGATAGGGAATGCCCATCGGCGCCAGCGGCTCCGCGAAATCGCGCATCGCCGCGTGGAACCGCCCCGCTAGTCGACCGGCCGAGCGGGCCTGTTCCACCGACTGGACGCGCCGAAAGCTGACACCCCCGAGATGTCGCATGAGACGCCAGCGACCGTGGCCCTCGATCTCGATCGAGGGTGCGCCGTCACGCGCCGACAGGAGACTCGAAGTGCAGACTCCACGCTCTGCGAGGTGTCGGCTCACCAGCTGGATGTTGTCGTGGATCGCCGGCGAGAAGACGTCGCTCACCCTTTGAAGGACATACTCCTCGGCACCCACGCGAACGTGCAGGCTCCGGTGGAGATTGCCTCCCGTCAGCGCGCGGACATCGAAGCCGTCTTCGAGCGCTGGGAAAGCCCGACGTAATCCATCGGGCAGCAGTTCCGATTCCGCGTCGGACTGCCATCCTGGTTCTTCCGTTTCGCGGGAGCGGGATGTCATGGCGCGGAACACCCTACTGGATCGGCCCAAGGCCCACCAATCATCGCGCGCACACCTCGTCGAGCGATCGCGAACCCCATGAAGCTCGCCTCGACGATGAGAGTTCGGCCGCAGCCGCCGATCCTGGGACAATCCGACACAAACGCGGCCTCGACTCTCCGTTCGAAACATGTTCGACGCATGCTCGATCGGAATTCACGCTGTTGCGTGAAGGTCTTCGAGCTAGACTCGATCATGAAATCTCGGCACGCGAGACCGCTCGAACGAACGAGATTGCTGACCATCTTGCCATTCTTCGATCGTGCCATCGTTCGAAGGCACGAGGGTTCGAAGGCACGAGGGTTCGAACGCACGCAGGCACGAATCGGGAGGTCCCATGGATTCCCAGACCAGCATCGAACGACGCCTCATCATGACCCTGATGGTGATCGCCGGCGTCGCGATCATCGGCGTCCTCGCCATCCTTCCCTACCGCCTCTATTCGAGGGACGTGCAGCAGGCGACGACCGATGCCCATCGTCTGTCGAGCATCGTGCATGTCGCCCTCAGTCACGCGCTCATGCAAGAGGGCCTCGACGAGACGGCGCTCACGGATCTCGTGAACCGACTCCAGGGCATGGGAAACGTCGACGTGCGACTCCGGCGACTCCCCGACTCCGAGCTTCATCCGGCGGCGACCTCCGGCAAGGGCTCGAGCAGCCGCCGCGACACCGAACTCGTCTACGTGGCGCCGCCGATCACGGATCGCGACGGTGCGACATGGCTCGCTACGATGGAGTTCGACCTCTCCCCCATGAAGCGACGCTCGATCGAGCTGATCATCGACCTCGTCCTCGCCGTCGCCATCGGATCCCTCGCCTTCTCCGGCGTGATCTTCCTGCTCGTCCGCCGCGGCCTGCTCAAGCCCGTGCAGTCCGTCACGAAATGCATCCGTGAGTTCGCCGACGAGTCCGACCCGGGCGCGCACATCGAACTGCCCGACTTCTCGACGGCGGAGATGACCGCCCTCGCCCGCGAAGTCGAGCGAGCCTGCGAGACGCGGCGCGCCAGCTGATCGGATTCGAGATCGCTGTCGGGATCGCCTGCGCGGTCGGCGCGGTGGATACCGGGCTCGATCCTCGCACTCAGGGGAGGTCGCTGCGCCGGAAGATGCGGTAGCCGACGAACGCCGAGATCGACCCCAGCGCCGCCGGATAGGCCAGTGCGTAGGCGACATAACCCTGCGTACCGAAGGCGTCCAGGATGACGAACGCGGACGGACCGAGCAGGACCATGCTCGGATCGAAGAGCATCATCGCCGCCGTGCGAAACACCTGGAGCGGATTGGCCAGCGCGATGCCGATCGCGAGTTCGGGCTCGACCTGATGCTGGACGATGACGCCGAGCAGGACGATGTCGAGGAAGAGCACCATCAACAGCCACACGAAGAACGCCGTGCCCTGCGCGACGTCCGTCGATCGGGCGAGCGTCGAGATCAGCATCGCGATCCCGAGAAAGCACCAGCAGAGCGCCGCAAGGAGCGCCGTATAGAGTCCGAAGATCTCCCACGGTACGGGGATCTCCTGGTAGACGGCCCAGCCCGCCGCGCCCGCCATCGCGAGGAAGACCGGCGCGAAGACCACCAGGAAGCGCCCGAGCATCTTCCCCCAGAACCAGCCCGAGAGAGAGACCGGAAGCGAAAGTAGATACTCGAAGACGCCGGCTTCACGATCGCCCGCGAGCGAGCGGACCGTCGTGATCAGCACGAAGATCGGAAGGATCGCCATGCAGATCTGGATGTAGGTGACCAACAGCCGAGACAAGCCGAGAAACCCGAGGATCTGCGACTCGGTCAAGCCGAAGACGAAGAGCAGCGCGACCAGTCCGCCGAACACGATCGCGTAGAGCGCGAACCAGCGCGCGCGAAGCGCCTCGGACACGTCCAGCGCACCGACGCGCCAGAGATCCATCCGGGCATTCGACGACGTCGGCGCCGGCGACGCGGCGGGGTCCATGGACGACACCCCGCGTTCCGCCTCGAAGGATTCGGCGACTTCACTCAACGGACGCAGCCTCCGCCGACCCGTCCGTCGCCGCAGATCCCGAACGCGGCCCGCCGGATCGCCGCGCGCGTTCGGTCTCGCGCACGCGCGCGCGAACGGCCTCGAAGGAGAGACCCTCCCTCGCACTGCTGAAGCCGTAGCCCATCGGTGTCGACTGGCCATCTTCGAAGTTCGCCTCCCGCGCCTCGACCCAGTCCGCCCGACTCGCGTCCCGCACCCAGATCTCCACGTCGGCCTCGTTCGCGGCTGCCTCTTCCCCTGCGTCGAGCCAGAGCAGCGCACAGCCGAGATCGTCGAAGGCGTGGGTCTTCCGCTCACCAGCGGAGCGAACCTGCACGGCATGTCGACGCTGGCTGATCACCATCTGGCAATGCTCGCAAGCTTGTCGATCCCAGTGGATCTCGCCCGGACCGGTCTGCGCGCCCTGCCCGCATCCAAGCCCGACACCGACCAGGATCGCCAGCGCGATCGCCGCGGTCATCATTTTCTCGATCTCCACCCGGCCGCACCGGACTCGAAGTCGCTCACTCATCGGAAACCTCGTTCGATTTCAACTCGAGCCGACTGATCAGGCCCGAATAACGGGCGAGCATGCCGAGGAAGCGCAGTCGGTCGGGCCCGGGCACATCGCCGTCGAAGCGGAGCCCGCCGGGTTGTTCCTCGAAGCCCCATTCGGCGAGCGTCTTCGCCGCGCTCGACTCATGTCGCCGGAACTCGATCCGGCAGCGCAGCATCGCATCCAGTTCGCCCGACTCGGCAACGTGATCGTCGAGGCAGATCTGTCCGTGATCCAGCTCGACGACGCGATGCACGAGCTGCGCGACCTCGTCCAGGCGATGACTGGAGATCAGCATCGTCGCCTGCTGACTGCGCTCCGCGAGTAAGTCGAAGAAGATCCGGCGCGCATCCGGATCCAGGTTCGCAGCCGGCTCGTCCATGATCAGTAGATCCGTGTCTCGCCCGAGTGCCACGGCGATCAGGAGCTTCTGCTTCTGGCCACCGGAGAGCTTCGAGAAGACCCTACCCCGAACCGCGTCGACATCGAGACCCAGGCGCTTCGCCACGAGCCACATCCGCTCTGGCGACGCCTCGCAGAGTCCGGCCGAGAATCGGATCAGCTGCCCGACCGTGAGTCCGAGCGGCGGAGGAAGCTGCGGCACGAAGCCGATTCGCCGGAGCACCTCGCGTCTGTCGGCCCTCGGTGAACGTCCCTCGACCGAGATGCGACCGCCGAACTCGTATTGGCCCAGCAAGCAGCGGATCAGGGTCGTCTTGCCCGCTCCGTTCGCGCCGACGAGAGCGACGCGCTGGCGAGTGGGGATCTCGAGCGTGAGTTCGTCGAGCACGCGGGCGCGACCGAAGGACTTCGAGACGCGCTGGATGTCGATCGTCATAGCAGCGAACCCAGGCCCTTCACCTTGAAGTCGAGGGACTTCGTCGGACAGATGTCCACACAGAGTCCGCAGCGCGTGCAATCGGGTCCCACGTCGACGTGTGTGTCCTCGGCCCGACCCTTGATCGTGAGGTCGAGGACGTGGGGCACCTCACAGACCTTCCGGCATTCGCCTTCGTGCGCGCACGCCTCGAGCTTGTACTCGATGCGCACGGGCGCGAACGCTCCCATGACGCCGTAAGTGAGCCCGATCGGACAGACGTATCGACACCATGCACGCCGAGAGTACACGACCTCGAAGGCGAGCAGCAGCAGCACCCAGACCAGCGCGAGGCTCGGCCCGTAGATCGTGGCGCGACTGAGGATCCCGATCGGGTTGAGGGTCAGGAAGAGCGTCTGACCCGTCACGAGCGTCAGCAACGCGAACAGGACCCACATGACCGTGCGGATGCCGCGATGCATCGGGTGATCGTAGACGATGCCGCGGTCCGCGAGTTTGTTGTGGAGCATCTCGCCCCATTCGGCGACGAGATGATAGGGACAGACCCAGGAACAGTAGGCGCGCCCTCCGATGAGCCCCCACAGAATCAGCACGGTGACGGCGCCGATCAGCAGATTGATCGGGACGTGATGCTGTGCGAGCACGATCAAGAAGCTCGAATAGAGGTCGGCCATGTGGAAGCCGAGGAATCGCGAGGCCGTGAGCGAGCCTTCGACGAGCTGGACATCGAGCCAGAACGAGAGGGTGAAGAGCAGGTTCACTCCGATCAACACGGCCCAGCGGCGATTGCGCCAGGTATGCACCGTCTGGGCGTTGGCAATCTCTTCGATCAACTGCTGGATCTCGACGCCCCGACCGCGCTTGCGACCGTGCAGGACGTCGGCGGCGTCCGTTCGGGACTTCGGCTTCTCGGGCTCACGCCCGAAGACCATCGCGAAATCACGCAGGAAGCTCATCTGCGGGCCTCCTCACCGAAGGGGTCGACGACGATGCAGGTCGGTTCCTCCGGACAGATCATCTCGCAGACGCCGCATCCGACGCAGCCGTCCCGCACGACCGGCGTCATCGCCCCCGGCACATCGGAGTCCGCGAGCGGTTCGAGGCGGATCGCCGTATCGCCGATCGGGCATTCGAGCACACAGAGGTCGCAGACGTCACGGTCGTAGGGATGTTCGGCGAGCGGAATCGCGTTCCAGCGATCCACGGCTTCGTCCCGCAATCGACCCCGGAAGTCGGGCCCTCGTGTCGTTCCGCGAAAACCCTTCCCGGCCCGAGCGAGGCAGGCCTCGGGACGCGACAACCGCGCGACGCCGATGGCGACTTCTTCGCGCGCGTGAATGGAATGCGTCAGCGCGCCGGTCGGACAAGCGAGAATGCAGGACAGGGCATCACAGGAGAAATCACACGCCTGAGCCCTCGAGTCGATGAAGGGGGCGGCGCTACCGAATCCCTCGTCGATGTCGGCGAAGGTGATCGCGTTGACCGGGCAGACCTGGACGCATTGTCCGCACTTGATACACGCGCCCAGGAAATGCTCTTCGTCGCGGGCGCCCGGCGGCCGGAGCCGAGCGTACGCGCGACGAGCCAGGGGCCAATGCGCGATAGGCTGGAGCAGCAGGATCCCGAACCCGGTGAGTCCGGCGCGAATCAGCTGTCGCCGCCGCTGCTGCTGCCGGCTGAGCCGCTTGCGCGGCTTTCGTTTCGCGACCTTCTTGGGCGCGGCGCTCTTTGCGGGGACGGCCGCGTTCGAGGCTTCCTCGCTTCCGCCGGCGGTCTCGTCGTCTTCACGAATCGACGTCATCGAGACGATCTCCAGATGGGGGGTCGACGCGGAACCGCGGCTCGTCATCGCGGACGATGAGAGTGGGCTCGCTGAAGGGCGCCAGACGGTCGAGCAGATCGATCACCTCGAAGAGGGGCGATCCGCGAAAGAACGCCGCGTGCGGCTGGTCCACCCAGAAGCGGTCGGCGTAGGCGAAGAGTTCGTAGGGGCGGTCCCCCGTGCCATCCTGATCGCGATCGAAGCCGCGATAGTCGGCCCAGCGATTTCGATGCCATCGATGTCGCGTGGCCCCACCGCCGCCCCGCACGGCCACTTGCGTGAAGTTGTCCTCGAAATCGTTCTCTTCGAAGACGTTGCCATGCCAGTCGCTATGGAACATCACGCCGACCGAGTTGTACCCGATGCGATTTCCGAGGAAACGATTCGTCGTGTCGGGTTCGTAGGGCGAGATGTCGAGGTAGATCCCAGTGGCGCAGCGAAGGATCGTGTTGTCCTCGAGCAGGACGTTGCTCGACTCCTTGAATCCAACGCCCATCCCCGTCGCACCCGGACATCTCGTGATCTCGTTCCGGCGGACCTCGACCCCATCGCTGTACATCAGGAAGATGCCTACCATGTTCTCCGAGTAGCGATTGTCCTCGACGACGTTTCGCTCGGAGTACATGAAATGCAGCGCGTATCGGCTGTTCGACACGCTATTGCGCGCGATCCGATTCCCGCCCGAGTACCAGACGACGACGTCGCGAACGTTGCGGATCTCGTTGTCGAGGATCTCGTTTCCCCGGCTGTACCAGAGGCGAATCCCGTCACCCTTCACGCCGAGGTCGAGCGCCTTCGACTCGATCCGATTGCGACGGATCGTGTTGTCGTTCGATTGCCCGAGGTCGATTCCGAAGAGGCAATCCTCGATCGTGTTGTCCTCGATGACGTTGCGATTGCCGCGAACGGAGATGCCGGCGTCGAGCGTGTCGTGATTCTCGCCCGAGCCGCGAATCGTGAAGCCGCGGAGCGTGATGCCCTCTCCCCGGATGCGAATGACCGATCCCACGCCCTGCGCATCGAGCTCGACGACTCCGCCCCCCTCGATCGTCATCGGGCGGTCGATCTCGATCGCGCCTTCGTACTGGCCGGGCGGAGGACGCAGGACGCCCCCGGTCGCCGTCGCATCGACGAGATCCTGCAGATCGCCGGCCGCCGTCGCGGACGTCGCGCAGAGCACCAGAAGGCCGATCCAACCGACCCAGCGTGTGACGTTCAGCATGAGGCGCGACCTCGGAGATTCGACTTCAGCCCTGTTCCTGCAGCTGCTTTCGGCGGATCAGGACCGCGAGTAGGACGCAGATCGCGGAAGCCAGGGAGAGGAGCATTCCATAATGTGGATAGGAGAAGGTGCTGAACTGAGCCACCAGACCTTCACCGAGCACGGTCGGCATGAACGGCTTGACCGTGAACGCCGCCCATTCCTTCAGGTTGTGCCCGAACCACCAGAGCCAGAACGCGAAGTCGCCGATGAAGACGACCGGCGCCACGATCGATGGAATCCCCAGGAGCCACCATCCGGGCCCCGTATAGAAGAGCATCACGAGGAGCATGACGCCGAAGGCCACGAAGAGATAGGGGGCCGCCGCGAACTCGATCGCGGCGCCGCGGTCGATCGGCTCCATGCCGATGTAGTGGTTGATCGTGTTCATCTCCTCGACACAATCGAGGCCCTCTTCGTCGACCACTTCCTCGCGTTCCTGCTGGCTGCAGCCGTTCTCGACGCCGGTCCAATGCATGTGGATCCGGATGCCGTCGGGAAAGGTGTCCTCCGGATAGTTCACGGCCTTGAGCGATACCCACCACATGGGCGAGAAGAATGACGCGACCATGAGCGCGAGCCCCACGATCGTGAGAACCCGAAACACGAGGAGTCTCGAGTTCTGCGCTGCCGCTTCCGCCGTCATCGGAGGCCTCCTGGTCTGGTGGTTCGAATCACGGACTACTTGGACCGCTCAGGCCAGGTCAGCCGCGACATGTAATCGACGACCGCGATCTGATCTTCGTGTGAATATTTCTCGACGATCTTCACCATGTCGGGATTCGCGTTTCGCCGCTTCTTCTCGGCGATCTCACCGATCTGTCGCAGCATGTACTTGTAGTGCTGGCCGGCGAGGACCGGGTAGAACTTCTCGGCGTCGCCCTCCCCCTTCTCGCCATGACACTTCACGCAATCGCGGTCGTAGAGTTCCTTGCCCCGCGCGAGATCCGTGCCCGGCCCCTTCCCGTTGTCGGTCGGGATCGACAGCGTCTGGATGTAGGCAGAGACATCCGCGAGTTCCTGCTGATCGACGAGCGACTTCGCGAAGGGGTACATGATCGGATTGTCGCGCCGCCCGGCGCGAATGTCGGCGATCTGTTTGATGATCACGACGGGATGCTGGCCCGCGAGCTGCGGAAAGGTCCCGTCCGGTCGGCCGGCGCCAGAAGGCAGATGACAGCCGGAGCAGATCTCGTAGGCCTCTTCTCCATTCTCGAGGTCGCCCTCCAGCGAGAGCGCCAACTCCTTCTCGCCGCCCTCCATCTTGTTCCATTCGTAGTCATCACTCTCGATGCCCTTGCCCTGGGGAGCGACCTGCGCGGTCGCCGTCGCCGTCGCCAGCATGGCGCACAGGATGAAGGAAAGCGCCGCTGCTAGTTGGAGCCCGTATTCTCGACTCTTCATGATCGTCCTCTTTCTGCTCATCGTTCGAGTTTGGAAATATAGTCTGCGAGCAGTTTCATCTCTTCATCGTTCACGAGATGCATGACGCCAGCCATCGCGGCAGAGTTTCCGTTGGCCCGGGCGCCGCTCTTGATGTCCTTCAGTTGCTGCAGGACGTACTCCGCATTCTGTCCAGCGATCAGAGGGTAGAAGGGCAGAATCGGCGACTTGCCATCCTTGCCATGACACGTGAAACAGGTCCTCTGGTTGTAGAGGTCTTCCCCGGTCAGCGGTGTTTCTGCCCCAGCGACGCCCGCAGCGACCACGAAGAGGATGCTTGCCATCCCAGCCACCACGCGTCGTCCGACGATCTTCATTCTCTTGCTCCTACTTCCCGATCCTGGGAAGTGCGCCCCGGGTGGGGGCAGCGCGATCGAGGTGCCGGAACCCCCCATGGATTCCGGCACCCGATCGTCATCGCGATGGCTACTTCTTGACCGTCTTCGAGCCATGCTGCTCGAGGTAGGTCTTGGCGCGCAGACCGATGTCCGCACCCTTCACCTGGTACTGCCACCACTGACCGGCCCAGAGCGTCGCGCTGTGATAGTTGCCCTGCGCCGCGGCCTCCTCGGCCTTCGTCTTGGCACCATCGATCTTGCCCAGCTGGTCGGTCGCATCTTCCACGAGCGCCACCACGTCGGGGAAGTCCTTGTAGTTCTGGCTCAGGATGAAGCCCACCACGCTGTCGATCACGGCCTGGGTCTCGATGTTCGTCTTCACCTGCTTCTCGTAGTCGGCCTTGGTGTACTCCTCCTTCGGCATCAGCTTGCCGACCTTGGACTTGTATCCCTTGGGTTTGACCAGCAGGTAGCCCTGCATCTCGAGATGCAGCGCGGAACAGAACTCGGTGCAGTAGTAGGGGAAGACGCCGGGCGTATGAGCGTTGAAGCTCACGCTCGCGGTCTTGCCCGGCTCCCAGGAGCCGTTGATGCCGTACTTGCTGATCGAGAAGCCGTGGGTCTGGTCCTCTGCCCGTTCGAGGTTGGTGAGGTGGATGACGACGTCGTCGCCCTCCTCGACCTCGATGATCTCGGGCGTGATATGCGAGCGGATCAGGGTGCCGAAGACCTCGACCTTCTTGCCCTTGCGTTCGATCCGCTCCTCACCCGCTCTCGTCTTGTAGGGCGAGATCTCACCGGTCCGTGTGTTGGTTCCGCTCTTGTACCGGATCCTCGGCTTGAGAATCTTCGCATCGATGGCCACCGTATAATGCGGCTCGCCGAGGGGCAGCGGCATGTCATAGAGCAGCTGCATCTTGTTCGGATCGTTGATGTCGATGAGCTGATGGTTCTGCGGATGCAGCGGTCCGACCGGATTGAAGCGGTCGATCGCCAACTTGTTCAGGGCGACGAGGTACTTGCCGCGCGGCTTGACCGTATCGCCATGCATCGTCATCAGGTGACCGATGTTGTAGTGGATCGGCAAGCGGTCGAGCAGCTTGCCCGTCTTGTAGTTCCAACGCGCGACCATCGAGTCCACGTAGAGCGACGTATAGACGACGCCGTCCTGGGAGCCGTACTGCGTATGCAGCGGGCCGAGGCCGAGCGGCACCTGCGCGTTCAGGACCTTCTTCATGTCGAGGATCGGAATCCCGTATGGATCCTTGTCCGCCCAGTCCTTGGCGTCGATCGCCTTCTTGATCTTGGCCCAGCTGAACACGTAGGTATGGCTGTCGAGCTTGCCCGAGACGATCATATACTTGCCGTCGGGCGAGACGTCGATGCCATGCGGGCTCTTGGGCTCGGGGATCAGGACGATGAGACCCTCTTCCACGGCGACGCTCATGGGAATGACCGTGTGATCGTTGATCTTCACGGCCTTCTTGGTCCTGGCGACCTTGATCGCCTTCTTCCAGTTGATCACGTGGAGATAGTCGGTGTCCTTCGCGGAGCAGCCGGCCTCGAAGGGCGGGCGACCTCGCTCGATGCCTCCGACGTAGCGCTCCGAGCAGAACGAATTCGTGAAAGTGTAACCGTCGCTCGGGCCCTTCCCGAAGTCCGAAAGGTCCTGGGAGTACGGGGGCAACTCGATCGAGAAGGAGTTCTCGGGTTCGATTCGGCCCTTCTCGCGGTTGAACTTCCAGTAGGTCACCCCGCCTCGATATTCCTCGTTGAAGAGCTCGAGGGGCGCGTACGCGCCGCCGAGGGGTGCCGCGAGCTGAGCGGCCTCGATGATGTACTCCGTGTTCGGGCTGACGAAGGCCCCGCCGTGCTCGTTCTGGAAGATGGGATTCACGACGATCTGCTTCGTCTCGAAGTCCTCGAGGTCGATCACCGCGAGTCGCGGGTTCGCCTTGTCGTTCGTAAACAGGAATTCGCCGTCGTAGTCGCCGTTCGTCTCGGACAGCGCCGGGTGGTGCACGTCGCCAAAGCCCGGGTCGTGGCCGTTGATCTTGCCCTGATCCAGAACGGCCTTCGACTCGTCCTCGAAGCCGTAGCCCTGCCACGGCTCCGGCGTGAACACGCCGATGTACTTGAGGATCCGCATCGATGGGATGCCGTAGACGATGATGTGGCCACTCTGACCACCCGAAGCGAAGGCGATGTACTCATCGCGCCCGCCCGTCGGCGTGTAGGTCTTGGCCGCGGCCAGGATGTCGGTCTGGCTCAGCCCTCGTCGTTTCATGACCTGCTGCAGGTTCTCCGCCTGCGCCGTCGCGCTGACGAAGGTCAACAACAGAACGACCCCGAGCAAAGTGCCCCAGGTGGTCGAAAACCGAATTCTCCATGAGTCGAAACTGAGCATCATCAGTCCATCCCTCTTCGCGATGCATCGTCGCGATTTGAAGTGCCCTCGAAAGAACCGCCGCCGGAGTCCGGCGGCAGGCGACCGTCATCAATGCAACGGGCGTACCGACGCGGCGACGCGTCCGGCGATCAATTCCGGACGCATCGAAACGCAGCAGGTCATGGGTCGAATGAGCAACGACCTCACGTGCGGCGCCCGTGAGGGGCACGAGAGCGCGTCGCGCGCGGGCGTTCGAACAGGTCTCGGCCGGCGACACCCGGATCAGGGCCGTCACGGTAGTGGGACGAGACGCAACTGAGGCTCACACCGACGCAGAAGCGTGACATTCTGCCGCGGTGTGAGCCTCGATGTCGCGACCGCTCAGGGTGCCGCGGGCAGGCTCGACAGGATCGAATCCGTGATGGGCGCCCTCTGCATGACTTCGGCCGCGTCCGCACGAACGTGCTTCCGCTCGATCTGCTCGTCGATGAAGTCGGGCGTCACGAGGCCAGCGTCGACGCACTCCTTGAGCAGGCCGAAGAAGTAACCCTCCTGGTTCGCATCGGGATGCCTTCGATAGTGACCCAGCAGCGCGTGGTCTCCGAGCAGCCGCCTTCGCCCCCAGAGCAGCCAGCCGAGGGGCGGGAACTTGCGGAACTTGTCCGCGGGCGTGAAGTCGATCCGCAGCCCGGTCTTCCACGGCTGGGTCCAGCGCTTCGTCGTATGAAGCATCTGCGTCGACTGCGTGAACCGATCCAGATCGTTCCAGCCGCTCTCGAAGAGACCGATCGAATCGCGTGGCTCGTGGGCCAGCGTGATCCATTCCTTGTAGTCGAGGGTCTTGTCGAAGAGCGCCTGGAACTGCTCCTCGACCTTCCAATGCCGGAGCTTCGCGCAGTCGAGAAGCATCACGCTCGTCGCCATGCGCCCCTCGACGCTGCGATTCCTCCGGTCGCGCGGACGGCAGAAGATCGCCTTGCCCTGCATGTCGCGGGTGAGCAGGTTCCAGACGTCGCCGGCAGCGAAGACGTCGGGGTCGATCACGACAGCACGCCCCTGGTAGCCCATCAACTGCGGCGGCATGAAGCGCAGGGGCGTAAAGGACTGAAGGTCCTCGTTTCGCCAGATTCGGTCGATGCGGTCCCGCAAGAACGTCTGGCCCTCCTTCTCATGCAGGAACGGATGATCCTCGTGCTTGATCAGACAAACGTCGAACTGCTCGTTGTGGCGGCTCTGTCGCCGGATCGACCACGCGCCGACGATCGCTCCCAGGATCTGCTTGTGATTCGTATGAATGAAGACGCAGGGTTTCGTCCTGCTCGGTGCCTGTTGAATGATGTCCATCGAAATCCCCCCATCGGATCGTGGCGCCAGGACCGCCGGACCCGTTCTCGCAAACGCGCCGGCCCAGACCGACGCGCTCCTGGATAGTCGATGTTGGGCAGCAAGCGGCGTGCCACGATCCAGATCGGCCACACGCCGCCTCGTCGTGCCTCGCGAGTGGGAGCTGTGTCCGCGAGTGCGTTCGTGTGGCTTCCCACCTCGCTTTGTCCTGTGTCATAGAATTGGCTGGGTTCTCGTCCCGCCGCCGGGCACCGTGCATGGCCGAGCCCGCAACCGCTCGAGGCGCGGCATCGGCACGAGACTCCGATTCACGAAGACCGACATATTATAGGAGAAGCCGCGACACCCGAATCGATCCGTCAGCCCTTCCCGGGTCTCCGGCGCGATCCTGATCGGCCGAGAGACGCGGTGGCTCTTCGCCTGATCGCGGCTCGAGACTCAAGGTCGGGTCGGGAGGTGCCGATTTCTCGAGCATGCGGGCCCATTCTCGAAATTCTTTCGGACTCGGCCTCGTGCTGTGTCTGCTCGCCTGGCTCTGGGGCGCCTGCAACTCGATCGAGGGAACGCCTGCCACTGCGCGCAATGTCCTCGTCGTCTCGATCGACACGCTCCGCGCCGACCGTGTCGGCGCCTACGGACACGTCGAGGCCTCGACGCCGACGCTCGATCGTCTCGCCGCCGATGGGACGCGATTCGACGCCGCGTTCTCGCCGGCTCCGCTGACCCTGCCGACGCACGCGACTCTGCTCACGGGGACCAACCCGGACCGTCACGGCGTGCGACACAACGGGATCCATCGACTCGCCCCGGAAGCGGACACGCTGGGCGAGCGCTTCGCGGAAGCCGGATTCGAGACGGGCGCGTTCGTCGGTTCGCTCGTCGTCGCGGGCCATACCGGCCTGGCGCAGGGATTCGGAGCCTACGGCGATGCCATAGAGTCGAGTGACGATCACGGGGGGGCGCAGCGCCGGGCGGGCGAGGTGAATGCGGACGCGATTCGATGGCTCGACGGCATCGACGATCCGTTCCTTCTCTTCGTCCACTACTACGACCCCCATCGACCCTACGACCCGCCGACGCCCTGGTCGGAGACGGCGCGATCTCCCTACGACGGAGAGATCAGCTATGCGGACGCGATGCTCGGCGAACTGCTCACGCATCTCGAATCGACCGGGCGACTCAGGGACACACTGATCGTCGTCACCTCCGACCATGGCGAAGGTCTCGGCGAACACGACGAGCTCACACACGGCCACGCGATCTATGACGCGACACAGCGCGTCCCGCTCATCCTCAAAGGTCCCGGCGTGCCGCAGGGTCGCGTGGTCGAGGAGGTCGTCCGCACCGCCGACATCGCGCCGACCCTTCTCTCGCGCATGCGCCTGCCCGCAATCGAGCCGAGCGACGGCATCGACCTTTCGGAACTCTGGACGAACGTCGAGAGTCGATCGCGCTCGGCCTATCTCGAATCGATGGCCACGCGATACGACCATGGCTGGAGCCCGCTCTTCGGACTGCGAACAGACGAGTATCTGTACATCGAATCGCCGCAGCCCGAGCTCTACGAGGTCCGCGCCGATCCCGCGCAGGCAGCCAACCTGCTCGCATCCCCGTCTGCGACACACCTGGATGTCGCGACGGGCTTCCAGAAAACGCTCGTCGCCCGCCGCGACCGTGAGGTCGTTGCCGATGAGCAGGAACTCGATCCGGAAACGCGCGCTCAACTCCATGCCCTCGGATACGCGATCCCCGAGTCACCGCGTGAGGCGAATGGCATCGACCCGAAGATCGGTCGTCCGAGCCTCGCCCTGTTCCACGAGGGCGAGGCCCTCTATCAGTCGGGCCAGCCGCGCGAAGCGGCCAAACAATTCGAGAAGCTCGTCGCAATGTCGCCCGCGAGTGCCGAAGGGTGGGTTTCCCTGGGCGCCGCCCGACTCGCGGCCGGCGAACTCGAACCTGCACTCGAAGCAACGAACGAGGCCGTTCGATGGATGCCGACGCGGAGTAGTCCGCGACTGCAGCAAGGCGTGATCCAGATGGCCCTCGGTCGTCCGACCGATGCGGAGGCATCCTTTCGCGAAGCGATCGAACTCGACCCCGAGGCACCGGGGCCCCGCGCGCGACTGCTTCGTGCGCTCATCGTCCAGGGAAAGCTCGAGGACGCGCTCGAGATCGATCGACAGATCACGTCACTCGGATGGACGAACGTCGTCTGGCTGCGACGGATCGCGGATCTCTGGGAAGCCGCGGAACGGCCGGCGGTCGCTCTCGCTGCCTACGAGAGAGTCCTCGCGCTCGAACCCGATTCACCTCGCGACCACATGCACGTCGCCATCGCGCTGATTCGATTGGGCCATGCAGAGGCCGCTCGATCGCATCTCGATCGGGCGGGAGACGTGATCCGGCAGCCCCGGGCGCGCGCCGCCCTCGAAGCCAGCTACCTCGAATCGGGACTCGTCGAAGAGGCCAGGCGTTTCGACGAACGATTCCCGGCCGAGGGCTGAGCGAACGGGGATGCGGGCTGCGACGAGTTCGCTGCGACGATAGGATCTCTCGACTCCCCACGATCCGGAAGCGAGCGCGTTTGCGAGAGCTGCCCCGTCCTTCAGTCTTCGACGCCCTTTTGCGGCCGAAGTGGTTCGCGCCCGGACTCCTCTGCCTGAGCGCGGCGATCTCCTGGATCTTTGCCGACCGGACGATGCCCATTCCCGACGAGGGGGCACTCCTCACGGCGGCCGTGAAGCTCCTGCACGGCGGTGTGTTCTATCGCGATGTCGACGCCTATGCGTTGCCGGGGGCGTCCTACTTGTTGGCGCTCGCCATGGCGATCTTCGGCGAGCATCTCGCGGTCGCCCGCGCGATCGCCGGAGCGACGTTCTGTGCGATGGTGCTCGGGGTCTACGGATGCGCGCTCTCACTCATGGACACGAAGCGAGCCGCCGTCTGCGGCCTTGCCCTGCTCGGCCTGAAATTCGTGGCGTATCCGATCTACACGATGTTCTTCTACGCGGACATCTCGGTTGCCGCCGCGCTCCTGGCGCTCGCCCTCTTCTTGAGACACGACTTCGCCGGCCCTTCGAAGCGTCTCTTCTTCGTCGGCCTACTGACCGCGGCTTCGATCGTGACCAAACAATCGACGGGGCTCCTCGTGGCGATCGTCTTCGGGCTCGTGCTCTCGCTTCCGGGATTTGCCCATGCGATCCGCTCGACGAACACACGTCGCGCAGAGCTCGCGAGCTACGGGGCCGGCCTCGCCCTCGCGCTCGGCACGATGTCCCTCTATTTCGTCTTCAACGGTGTGTTCGGCGACATGCTTCGAGGCGCATTCGTACGCCCCTTCACGGGATATTGGCCGACGAGCGAAGTCTCCTTCCTGCCACCCCTCGCCTGGTGGCAGTTCGGACGACTCGTGGAGTCAGGGCCGACCTACTTCCCACAGCTCTACTTCGAACTCGTCCTCTACTGGAGTCACCTCGACCCGCAATCCACCGACCTCGGCTTCGCCCTGGGCGAGATCGCATCCCGCCTGATCTACACGTCCCTACCCGTCGTTTTCGGAATCTGTGCAGGGCTCTGGATTCAAGCACTGCTGCGTCCGAGCGAAGGCGGAAGAGACGGGAGTCGTCCTGCGACCGCAGTGCTGGCGAAGGGACGCTTCTTCAGCGCCGCGGGCGTCTCGCTGGCGATCGTCGCCTCGGCGTTTCCGCGCGCCGATTTCGTCCACGTCGTCACGGTCTATCCGGCGGTCGTCCTGACCCTCTTCGCACTCGGCCGCCCCTCCCTTCTCGGCGTTTCGTCGTCCGGCGAACATGATTCGCCCATGCCCGCGCGGAGCCGTCGACTCGGAATCGAGGGCGCTTCCGTGCTGATCCTGCTCGCCCTCACATCCTGGCTGTCGCTCCGATACGACTCGATCCTGACTCATCGAATCTCGATCGACCGCGCCGACCTCTGGGTCAAGCCGCAGCACGCATGGCTCGAATCGCTCGTGGAGTTCGTCCAGTCGGAGGTCCCCCCCGGCGAACCGCTCTTCGTCTACGGTCACGAAGCGCAGTGGTATTTCTTGACCGACCGCTATACGCCGCGACCCTTCTCGCAGCTCTACCCCGGCATGACCAGCGACGAGACCGGTGAGGAGATCGCAGGCCTCATCGCCCGAACGCGACCCCGCGTCATCCTTCAGGGCATCCTGCATTGGCCAGGCATGCCCGACCTGCGCCCGTACACACCCGAAGTCTCGAGAGCGCTGGAGGAGTTCTACATCTCCGACCCCCACGCCATCCCTCGACCGCCCAGGGCAAGGCTGCTTCGCGTCTGGCGCGCCGGGCAATGAACCCCACCCCGAGGCAGGAACGCGAGCCCGTCGCTTCGCTCCCGGACGCCCTGATGTGTTAATCCTAGTGCGGCCCGGCCAGAGATCATTCGAAATGGGCATCGACGAAGAACGGGTGGACGACTGAATGGAGCACCAGGAACCCCATGCCGGCTCGTCCACACCCGGACGCTTCGCCGAGATCGATGCCCTCAAGGCCGTCGGCATCCTCGTCGTGATCTTGATTCATTCGCTCCGCGCACCCTGGGATCCGCGAATCTCGTCGTTCGAACTCTGGCTGGGCATCGTCACGCGATTCGCGGTGCCGTCGTTCCTCTTTTGTTCCGGCTTCCTTTACGCGACGACGACAGCGATCCCGATGGGGAAGGTGCTGCGAAGGCTGCGACGCGTCCTGGTCCCCTATGTGATCTGTTCCGTCGCGGCACAGCTCTGGTGGGTGTCGACCGGTCAAGGCCACGCCACCCTGGACGCCGCTCTCGAGATGCTCCTCGGGTCGTCGTTCGGCCCCTACTACTACGTCTTCGTCCATTTCTTCCTGGTATTGGTCGCGCCCCTCTTCGCCCTGGTGCCCTACGCCGGACTCGTCGCCCTCACCGTCGTGCTGATCGGGTGCCAGGCCTGGCTCGAGAGCAGCATGACGCTCGTGCTGCCGATCTTCTGGCACATTCGAAACCCGCTCCTGTGGTGGGGCTACTTCCTGCTCGGCTGGATCGTGCGCCAACATCATGCATCGATCGCGGCGTGGACCACACGACATCGCGCTCCGCTCATCGCGGGCATCGTCCTGTCGATCGTGGGCCTGACCTGGGCGGCCCATCTCGAGGGTCGAAACGAATGGGTGAGGGCTGCGATGTGGCTCGACATCTACGCGATCTCGGCGCTCGTCTTCGTCACCGCCTGCGGGCGCCGTCACGTGCCGCCCGCCCTCGCGCATCTCTCGGATACGTCGTTCGCGATCTACCTGCTCCATCTCTTCTTCGTCTACGGAGCGGAACGACTCGTCACGCCGGCCGTCGGTCAGTTCGACGCCCTCGTCATCGCAGGCTACTGGGCCGCCGGACTCCTCGGTTCGCTCGCGCTGATCGCCGCTGCCCGAAGGATCTTCGGACGCCTCTCGCGTGACATCATCGGCGCCTAGCGACGGCCGTTGGTCCGTACATACCACGGAGCTTCTTCAGGCCGATCACGACGACGTCGACGATGGTCCCGATCGAGTCCTGGATGACGCGGACCCGACTGTCGGCGTCGAAGTACCAGTTCACGGGAATCTCTCGCACGCGGAACCCGAATCGATTCGCGATCACGAGCGCCTCCACGTCGAATCCGAATCCCGGTCGCGTCACCTGGGAGAAGATCGCTTCGGCCGCCTCGTCCAGGAAGCACTTGAACCCGCATTGCGTGTCCTGGATGTCCGGAACGAGTGCGACACGAACGAGGGTATTGAATACGCGGCCCATCAGATGCCGTCGACCCGGCTCTTCGTACCGCACGGCGCCGGCCGCCTCTCTCGAACCGATCGCCACGTCGAAGTCTTCGAGGAGCGGGGGCAGGAAATTTCGAACCTCCTCGATCGGCATCGAAAGATCGGCATCGCACAGGAAGCGAAACGTCCCGGTCGCGGCCAACATCCCGCGACGCACGGCGGCTCCCTTACCGCGAACGGGCTCACGCAGCACACGAATTCGCGAGTCGACCTCTGCGGCCGCGGTCGCGACCTCCCAGGTCCGATCCGTGCTCGCGTTCTCGACGACGAGCACTTCCGCGCGATACGGTTGCGTATCCAGGAACTCGCGGATCGCATCGAGGCTTCCGGTCAGACGCCTCTCTTCGTTGAACGCTGGGATCACGATCGAGAGGTGCACGTCGGTCTCATCGAGCGAGCCTTCGTCGGCTCCCTCGGAACTCTCAGTGTTCATGCATCCCAATCCTTGCGCGTCCCGCGCAGCAATAGCGAGGGGCGCGGTTGATCTTAGGCAACGCGACCGGCGCATGCCTCCGCGAACGCACGACTCGCGACTTGCAGCGAAGCTGCCTCATTCCCTCACGCGTATGACCCTTCGGCTGCCGAATGCGCCGGAACCGTGCGTGGTCCGTCCCGACGCGATGGTATAGTCTGCAGCGCCATGCCGGACCCTCTGCCGCCCGAACTGCCCGATCGGCCGCGTGGGTTCTGGTGGGGCTCGATCGCCGGAATCGCCGCCCTCTCCGTCGTCCTCCAAGCACGCATCTTCGACCGAACCGCCGTCCCGATGGACGAGGGTCAGCTGGCGGTCATCGCGACGCGCATCCTGGACGGCGAAGTCCTCTACCGCGATGTGCATACCGGCATTGGCCCCGGCATCTATCACTTCGCAGCGACGCTCTTCGCGGTCTTCGGCCGGGACCTCGTCGTGCTTCGATGCGCACAGGTCGCCGTCAACGCGGCCATCGCCGTCCTGCTCTGGCTGGTCGCAGCGCGCATCGTGAGATGGCATTGGGCGATCCTGGCCCCCCTCGCCTTCCTGCTCCTCGTGACCGTCGCCTTCCCCGTCCTCGCCATGTTGAACTACTCGTCGGTCGCGCTGGCGACCGCGCTGGCGTCGCTTCTCGTGTTTCAGCTCTACCTGGATGGCGGCCGAGTCTCGACCGGGGTCCTGCTCGGCGGACTCCTCGCGATCACTGCGCTGACGAAGCAGAACTACGGGGTGCTCGTCATCATCGCGCTGTTCGCAGCGCTGGTCATGAACCGACCCGATTCGTCCCTGAAGGAGCGGAGCCTCGCGGCGTCCCTTCTCCCGATCGTGGCTTCGGGCGGAGTGATCGCGCTCGGAATGTCGGTCTGGTTCCTGGCACACGGCGCGCTCGGGGATCTGATTCGGGCCACTCTGATCGATCTGGGAAGTCCGCAGCTCGAGGCCTTCGACAACCCGATTCCGTCGATCTTCGGAGCGCTCCCGATCGACGATCCCCGTTTCACGTTCCTCTACACCCCTCCCACACTCTTCAATCATCTGATGCACGGCGGGAAGCTCTTTGGACAACCCATCACACCCGTCGTGCGAGAGATCGCGATCCGATCGAGTTACGGCATTCCGATCGCCTGCATCGTCCTGGCACCCGCCGTCCTCTGGGTCACGCGTATGGGTCGGGACGAGCGACGGCGCCGCGAAGCGAACGCGACCGCCACGTTCTCCGCGATCTTCTTCCTCGGCATCTTCCCCTCCGCGATCTGGTCGCATCTCGCCTTCGTCATGCCCCCGACCTTCCTCGTGCTCGCCCTGCTCCTCGACCGCTGCGAGGACGCGGTGCGGCGGCGGGTCGATTGGGCCCGCCCGGTCGCGATGGGGACCGCGGGCGTCCTCGCCGTCGTCTGTCTCTGGGGCGCCAACCGCATAGGGCACACGATCCAGGGCTGGTTCCCGGCCCCGCTCGACGTGCCGCACGCGACGCTCTTCGTCACGCAGGACCAGGCCGCTCTCTATCGATCCGCCGTCGACTTCGTCGAGGAATGCGCCGGACCCGACGAGCCCATCTTCGTCGCGCCCGACATTCCGATCGTCTACTTCATCACGGGCCGACCCAATCCCACGCCCTACGAGCTGACGATTCCAGGGAACGTCGACGGACGAACGATCATCCAGCGGCTCGAAAACTCGGGCACCCGATGCGTCGTGTACAACCCCCGGATGTATCCGGAGTTCCCCCGATTCGAAGCGCTCTTTCCCGACCTCTCGCGGTACCTGCGAACGAGGTACCGCCAGGCGGGAGTGATCGCCGGAGAGACCACGCAGTGGCATGGCCTGGTGCGTCGCATGCCCTCGCAACCTTGAAGCAACTCATGTGCTTGGAGCTTGAATCTGCTGGTCGAGCCATTTCCTCTCGTGTAGTGTCGAACGATGCAAGAATGGCTGTCGCGCGCCGCGCGCATCGCACGCTCGCGAGGTAGCGCAATAGTCGGGTGCACGATCGTCGTCGCGTTCGCCTACTCCCTCTGCCGCCGCGCCCTCAACCTGACCGACGAAGGCTATCTGCTCAGCCAGGTCGTCGACATGCTCGACGGCAAGGTTCTCTATCGCGACATGGACGCGTTCGTGACGCCCGGCATCTGGCTCCTGCTGGGCGGACTCTTCAAGGTCGTCGAGCCGAGCGTCCTCGCCTCGCGGATCCTGTCCTTCGCCGGCCTTCTCGGCACGTTCTACATCGGTTTCCGGATCGTCGCGAAGCAGGTCGGCGCACTCTGGGGTGCGCTCACGGTCGCGCTGCTCATGATCGCCTGCATGTGGTCGTTTCCCGCATGGACGATGGTGTTCTACTCGCCCTTCGCGGTCCTCCTCGCGCTCGTCGCGCTCGAGCGACTGCTGGCCTGGCACGAGAGCGGAAGCGCGCGCGACCTCGTGCTCTGTGGGCTGCTCCTCGGCTGCTCGATCGCATGCAAACAGAACTACGGGGCCTTCGCGACCGCTGGAATCCTCGTCGCGCTGGTGGGCTTCGAGATCGAACGGCGGAAGCCAATCGGCGACGCCGTGCGTTCCCTCTTCGTCTCCGGGATCCAGCTCTCGATCGGCGCGCTCGCGGTCCTATTGCCGATCATCGCGTACCTCGCGCTGAATGGAGCGCTCGTCCCTGCCTTCGAACTGCTCGTCCTGCATCCCTTCGAGTTCATGAGTAAACAGGACATCCCGTTTCCCGCGCTCTCGGAATTCTGGTCGTTCGGGCCGCTCTCCGGTGTCGAAAAGCTGACGTATGGGGCGTACTCGCTCAGCCAGGCGCCGAACCCCTTCTACTCGCAGAACCCCGTTCTCGGCCTACTCCACTTCGTCCGGTACCTGGAACGACTGCACATCCTGCTCTTCTGGCTACCCGTACTGGGCGCTGTCGTCGGCCTCCTCTATGTCTTCCGACCGATGGAAGCCCGCCGGCCGATCGACGGCCCGCTCTTCGCCGTGATCTCGGTCGCCGCATTCGTCTTCCTCGGCGTCTTTCCGCGCGCGGACTTCAACCATCTGATGAACGTCTATCAGCCCGTCGTCGTGGCCGGCGTGATCCTGGTCGCTCGCATGGTCGAGGCCTCGACGACTCCCATTCCTCGACTCCACAAAGCGTGGATCGGCGTCGTCTGCTTGCTGATGCTGTCGTACACCGGCATCGCCATGTCCTGGTACGCCCACACGATCACTGCGCTGAACGACGAACTGCCCGGACCGCGGGGCGGCGTCCTCGTCTCGTCCATCGAGCGCGACATGATCGAGTTCCAGGTGGACCAGATCCGCGAGATGAGCGACGACGGCGACTACGTGCTGACCGTGCCGGCCCTTGCGATGTTCAATTTCCTCGCCGACCGACGCATGCCGGGCCGCTACTACAACCTCTATGAACACCACATCGCGCACGACGGCGGCGCCGGTGTCGTCGAGGCCACCGAGGACCTCGACGTCGCTCTCGTCGTGTCCGACTACAACAACTTCTTCTCGGATCGTGTCGGACTCCGTTTCTACGCGCCCGAGCTGACTTCCTACCTCGGCACGCATTTCGAGACCGCCTTCGACGTCGCCTCCGATCGCTTCTTCTACATGACGCGAAGGGACGAGCCGCTCCCGCCGCGTGAGCGCATCGAGATCCTCGACGACTGCGAGCTCGAGCCGAAACGCCCCCACTACGTTCGGGAACATCTCCTCTTCGCGAGCCTGTACCAGGCCCGCAATTCGAAGCGGCCGAGGGCCCCGGTCGATACCCGCTGCCCTCTGATCATCCCTTCGGCTGCCGAGTTCGTCGTCGCGCTGAAGTACCGAAGACCTTTCCTGGTCGCTCCGGGAACCGCACTCCTGGCGGAAGCATGGATCGAAGAGGGCGGCCGAACGCATCAGATCCTGGCGGAGACGATTCCGGTCGAAGCCCAGGATGGCTGGCTCTCGGACAGCGCACGCGAGTTTCGGATCGACGTCTCCGAGTTCGCGGGCGAGCCCGCGACGATTCGATTCCGCACGACCTTCCGGGGGCGGGTCAAGATGGGCCCCCTCGATCTCGGAGGGTTCTCCTTCGTCTGGCAGGATCCGCATCTCGAGCTTCGCTGATCCCGGCCCGCGCTTCGTCGCAGGCCCGACGGGTTCGGAACGAAGCTATTCGACCCGCTTCGGCGCTTCGCCGCGCAGTCGCATGGCCGGCAATTCGACGAGCCGATAGCTCGCCCAACCGACGACGAGCGACACGATCACACACAGAACGAGCAGCGAAAGAAACGGCGAACCCGGAATCAGGGTCCGTCCGCCGACCTGGTTCACCCAGCGAAGCAGCGGTTGGTGCCAGAGGAAGATGCCGTACGAGACCGCACCCGCGAAGCCCATGATGCGCGTCGACAGAATGCGACGCGGCCACCCCCCCGCATTTTCGCCGAAGACCGCTGGCAGCAGCAGCAGCGCCGAGACCAGCACGTAGCCGAATTGCTCGAAGCCCCAGGTCGTCAGGGTGTGCTTGCCGATGCCCGTGCGCATGAACGCGGGGCTGTAACAGAAGCCGACGAAGACGACCGTCGCGGCGAGCCAACAGGCGGAGGGCCACTCAACGATGAAGCGGGTCCAACGCCAGCGCGTTTCGTCCTTGCCGAGCCAGGCGCTCGACACCGCGAGCAACATCCCGACGGCAAAGGGCAGGAACATCGACACGAGCGTGAAGTTCAGATCCTGTCTCTTGATCGAAAAGACGTAGAGGCGAAAAATCTCCGCTCCTGCACCGAGACAGAGGAGCGCCCAGACCTGTCGCCACATTCGGGTTCTCGGGCTCGCCCCGCGTCCGAGCGCTCCCAGGAAGAGCGCGAGGAACGGAAGCGCCAGGTAGAAGGCGACTTCGATCGTCAGACTCCACGCGACGTTCAGACCCGAGAAGAGCGTCGCCGGCCAATAGGCCTGGAGGATGCCGTAATAGATCCACCAGTCTTCGGTCCAGACTCCCTTCAGACCCGGCCAGAACGTGAGCACCGTGAGGGCCACCCAATAGGCGGGCACGATGCGCAGAACACGACGCTTCGCATAGACGGTCCAGGCGGGCGCAGACTCGTCGTGAAGATGGGCCATCACGTAGGGCCGATAGAGCAGGAAGGCCGATATCATGAAGAAGATCCGCACGCCGAGGCGTCCCTGGGACGTCGCGACGCCGTACCACGACGTCATGTTCGCACCGGAGACCGCACCGACGTGGATCAAGAGAACGCCGAGAACGGCGACCGTTCGCATCGCGTCGAAGAGTTCGAAATGGCGGCTACGTGGCGCACCGGGCGCTTCGGCTCGAGTGGGCGCGACTCGATTCTCGACCATCTGCAGATCATGACGTGCTCGAACCGGATGTGCCATCCGATCGACCGCGGACCGATCGCTTCGACGCCTATTCGGGTCCGACGTATCCCAGTGCCTTCAGCTGATCAACGATGTCGCCTTCGACACCAGACGGCACTTCCGACGCATTCAGAAACTCGGGCACGATCGTGTCGTAGGTCTCGATGCTCGCGACTTCTTCCACGTGCAGGAAGGACGCAACTCGGCCATCCATGTCGCGCGCGACCGGCAGACCGAGCCAGGCCAGCAGGGTCGGCGCCACGTCGTAGACAGAGACTTCGCCCGGTTCGACCCCCGGAACGATTCCACGGCCGGCGGCGAAGATCACGCCGTCGACGGCGTTCTGCGTATCGTGTCCGCCGGTCAATGTATAGAGCCCCTTCGCCGCTTCGAATCCATGGTCCGAAACGACCATGACGAGATCGTCGGGTCCGAAGTCCTCGATCAAGGCACCGATCAGCGCGTCCGTGTACTCGTAGTATTCGTGGAGCGCCGCGAGGCCACCCGCTCGCTCCTCGTCCGTCGGCACGAGGGCAGGCGGGTAGAGCTCGGGCGGCTCGACCACACCCCAGATGTGATGGCAGATGCGATCGATTCCAGTCAGGAGAACCATCATCACGTCGGGGGCTTCGACTGTCGAGATCTCCTGCGCCATGCGCGCCAACGCGCCATCCTCGTCGAACCGCCGCTGGAACTCGTCCCGCGGAGCCCAATGCGGGAGCACCCTGTCCGCCGCGAAGGGCGAGGGGAAGCCGGGCAGCGGGGTCGCATTACCCTGCACCATGCCGTCCAGGCGGGTCGCCCATTCGTCGGGATGGATCACGGCGCCGACCTCTGCCTCGTCGTCGACGCCGGTCATCTTGCGACGCGCCTCGAGTTCCTTGGCGAGGACGTGATCCGAAACCATCACCCCGTCGACGTTCTCGAGCGGATAGGTGTTCCAGAGATTGACCACGCCGACCCGGAAGCCGGCATCGTCGGCGATGCTCCAGAGCGCGGGCGTCCGTCGATCGGTACTCGCGTAGAGATGATGCTTTTCGTCTTCACCCTTGAAGAAGAAACTGATGATGCCGTGCTTGGCCGGTGTCTTGCCGGTTGCGATCGTGTTCCAGATGCGCGGCGAGTAGATCGGCATCTCCGATCGCAGGCGGCCGTAGACTCCGCTGGCCGCGATCTTCGCCAGATTCGGAAGGCGCCCCTCGGCCAGCAGCGGTTCGACGATTCGCGGAGACGCGCCATCGATCCCGATCAGGATCAGCCGCGGCGAATCGGGAACTTCGGGTTCGCGCTCGCAGCCGAGCGCGACGAGAAGCAACACGAGCATTGGAAAGAGCAGAGGCTTCCGGTCGACTGCGTTCACGACCGATGGGCCCGACTGCAACGAACTAGCATGGATCAACGAGGAACTCCGAACGACGTCGAGGAAGGGGCCGCAGTGTAGCCCCCGAGGGGCTTTTCGCAACCGGATGCGCGACGCGTACCCGACTGTCTTCTATTCGAAAACGACCGGCCGACGATGGTTCCGTTCGCTCGCGATCGAAGACGCATGGCCCGATCGAGCGCGGTAAGCTGCTCGAGATGTTTGTCCCGCGCGCCACTGCCGTCGTCGTGATCATCCTGGGTCTTGCGAACGCGGCAGCCGGTGCACCTCCCGTTGATGTCTACGTCCTCTCCGGCCAATCCAACATGTACGGCCTTGCGCGACTGCGCGACGCCCATCCGGAGAACCGCGAGCCTCCGCCGCGATGCAGCATGTGGGACGGAGAAGCGTTCGTCGCACTGAATCCCTCGTCGGACGATCGCCCCGGCGAAGCGCTCTTCGGCCCCGAACTCTCCTTCTGTCGAACGATGTCGCAGCTGCGGCCCGGGAGACGACATCATCTGATCAAGTTCGCAGTCCCCGGTCGCGGGCTGCATCACGGCTGGCTGAAATCGAAATGGCTGCCCGGCCCCCCGGCGCCCGGCCGATCGAATTTCTATCCAGGCGCGCACCCGACGGACCCGAACGTCGGTCGACACTACGCCGAGCTCCGAGACGACATCGCGTCCGCCCTCGCGGCGCTCGAGGCGTCCAGAATCCCCTTCGAAGTGCGGGGCGTGCTCTGGATGCAGGGCGAAACGGATGCGATCAAGCGAGTCACCGCGGAGGGCTATGCCGTCGAGCTGGCCCACCTGAAGAAACGACTCGAAGAAGACGTCGGCCGTGGCGCTCTTCCTTTCGTCTACGGCCAGGTCCTGCCGCGAAAGCCTGTGAACCCGCTCTATCTCTTCGTCCGTGAGATTCGCGAGGCTCAGGCGCGCGCGCATTGGAACTCGGGGGCGCCGGAAGCCATCCAAGGGGCGTGGATGGTGGCGACCGACGGCATGCCCGTCGGGAAGCAGCGACTCCACTACACGGCGGAAGGTCAGATCCTGCTGGGCCGGGCGATGGCCCTCGCGATGGTCCAGATGCAGACCGTGCTGGCCGATACGAGTACCATGGACGACAAACGCACGTCCAAACCACAAGCCGCTTCCAGATAGCGGGACGATCCAGCCATCCCATGCAGATGCCGACGACCGCATCGACGCCAGCACCGCAGAGCGCAGCACGTCCCTTTCACCCGGGCCTCGAGGGCTTGCGCGGCATCGCCGTCATCGCCGTGCTTCTCTTTCACGACGGCGTTACGTGGATGCAGGGTGGCTTCCTAGGCGTCTCCACGTTCTTCACCCTCTCCGGCTTTCTCATCACGGGACTGCTCGTCTCGGAATTCGGCCGCACGGGTCGCATCGATCTGCCGCGCTTCTGGGGGCGACGCTTCCGACGTCTGATGCCCGCCGCGCTCCTGACTCTCTTCGGTGTCTCCCTGTTTGGACTCGGCGCCGCGGACGCAACGCAGTACGAACGTCTGCTCGGGGACGGCTTCTCGGCACTCTTCTACGTCGCCAACTGGTGGCTCATCGCGTCCGATGTCGGCTATGCCGATCTGATGGGTTCACCGTCGCCCATCCAGCACTTCTGGAGCCTCGCGATCGAGGAGCAGTACTACGTCCTCTATCCGATCATGGCCGTCGGCGGCCTCGTTCTCGCAGGACTCTCCCGACGGGTCCTGGGCGGGATCCTCGCAGCGATCATGGCGAGCGCCTGGGTGTGGATGGCATGGCTCGCCATGGGCGACGTTTCGAATGCACGCATCTACTACGGAACCGACACGCGATGCGCTGAGTTGCTCGCGGGTGGCATCCTCGCCCTCGCCCTGGTCGATCGTCCGATTCCGGAACGATCGCATCGCCTGATCTCCTTCCTCGGCATACTCGGCCTCGGCGTCAGCGGCTGGTTCTGGACGGTCTCTTCGACCGAGGACATCGCCCTCTATACGGGCGACCTCGTCCTCTACACCGCGGCGAGTGTCGCCGTCATCGCCGCGGCGATCCTGCCCGGCGGGCCCGTTCGTCGACTCCTGTCGGGACGCATCCTGCGCTGGGTCGGGCGGGTCTCCTACGGCATCTATCTGATCCATTGGCCACTCTATCTATGGCTGAGTCCCGAGCGGACGGGCCTCGATGGCGTTCCGCTTGCGCTCCTCCGCCTGGCGTCGACCGCCGCGCTCGCTGCGGCTTCCTATTATTGGCTCGAGGAACCGATCCGCACGGGACGGCGCATCGTCGGCTGGCAGCGTTGGGTCGCTCCGCCCGTCGCGGCGACCCTCGTCGCCGTCGCGTTCGCGCTCGTCACGCGATGGACACCGTTCTCCGACGAAGCCGTCGTACCCATGGACGCACCGACTCCGACCGCGACACGCGATCCCGACGCGCCGCCGGTTCGGATCCTCGTCCTCGGCGACTCCGTGGGGCACAACATCGGACAAGGCCTCAGCGAATGGGCGGAACAGACGGGGCACGCCGACGTGATGAACCGGGCCCGCACGGGATGTGGCATCGCGCGCGGCGGACACCTCGGCGGACCGAGTCGGACGCGACGGATCTGCGACAACTGGCAGCGGGGCTTCGAGAGACCGCTCGACGAACATCGCCCCGACCTCGTGCTGGTCTATTCCGCGGGATTCGACCTGCACGATCGAAAACTCGACTCGTGGACAGAACCCAGGGCGATCGGCGATCCAGTCTACGACCAGTGGATGCGCTCGGAGTACGAAGCGGCCACGGCGCTCTTCTCGAGAGACGGAGCGCGCGTCGTCTGGATATCGCCGCTCTGTCTCGGCATGAAGCCCGGCCTGAAACGCAACAGCCCTCTCGACCCGAAGCGCACGCGACTGCTCACGAACAACGTCGTCAAGCCGCTCGCCCGCGAATCCCGGACTGCGGACTACCTCGACCTGTACCACGAGGTCTGCCCGAACGACGAATTCACGAACGAGTTCGCCGGCATCTCGAACTTCCGACCCGACGGCATCCACTTTTCGGAGCGGGGACGAATCTGGGTCGGCCGATGGGTCGGCGAACGCCTCGTCACCCTCTTCGAGGCCGCTGCACACGAAACGAGCCGACAGCGTCGCGAATCGGGAGAATCCGCGAAGACTCGACCGAGCCCGTAGCGTGAGCAGCCCATGAAGACGAACCCGCAACAAGCACCCCGCCGATCCTTCTCCGCGCGAGACGTGGGCGTCGGGATCACACTCGGCCTCGCCGCAGCGACGGCCATGGGCCTCTGGATGCTTCGGGATGATCCCGACGAAGAGGCGAACCGTTCGCTCCGTTCCGCCGTGAACGAGCCCTCGACGCTCACCCTCGAACAACTCGCGCAAGACCTGGCCACGGAGATCGAGGCGCGACGAACACTCTCGGAGCGGATCCAGCACCTCGAGGCCCGGCTCGAAACGTTCGCGCAGGCGTCGACGTCCGGAACGACCGGGGAGCGGGCCTCGTCGGAACAGGATCTGGAGACCGAGGCCCTCGCGGAGGCCGGAGCCGAGACGGCGGACTCGGCCGACGGCGACGGACGGGGGGTTTTCGATGTCGACGCTCTGCTCGATCTCGGGATCGACCCGCGCGACGTCGACCGCCTGCACGAACTCTGGGCGAGACACGCACTGGACCGCGCGGCGATCAACGATCGAGCGATGCGCGAAGGTTGGTTCATGAAGCCCCGGCATGGCGCGGAGCTCGCCGCCACGGAGAAGGAGTTCAGGGAGGAGCTCGGAGACGACGAAGATTATGACCAGTACCTCTTCGCGGTCGGCCAACCCAATCGCCTGATCGCGCGTGAAGTCCTCGACGGATCCGCCGCGAGCGAGGCGGGCCTACGACGGGGAGACACCATCCTGCGATACGATGGCGAGCGGGTGTTCACGACGGCGGATCTGCTGCGCGCGACCTCCCAGGGCGAACCGGGCAGCAGCGTACGCGTCACGATCCTACGAGACGAGGGGACGCGGACGGTCAGCCTGCGCCGCGGTCCGATCGGCGTCATCCTCACCCAGAGATCCGCCCCGCCCCCCACCCGCTGACGATGCGCTCCGGACTTCCGACCGCGCCCTCGAGGTTACTCACGCCTTCATGATCGAACGCCTGGACACGCGCTCCGACTCGCAGCTCGCGACACTCCTCTGGGGTTTGGTCGGCGCGCTCTCGTGTGCCTCGATGATCCCCCTCGAACCCAACATGCTGGAAGAGGGCTTGATCCTGGAGATCGCGCAGCGCCTCGCTCGAGGCCAGCATCTCTACCAGGACGTGGTCATCTTCACGGGGCCGTTGCCCTTCGAATTCCTGGCATGGCTGTTCCGACTCTTCGGGGAGGAGCTCCTGATCGGTCGGGTGGTCGTCGCGATCCTGCACGGTGGCGCCACGGCGACGATTCATGCGATCGCTCGGAGCGTGGGACCCGATGGCCGAGATCATGTGGCGGCGGGTCTCATGGCCTGCGCGCCGATCCTGCTCTTTCCGCTCTTCTCGACGTATTTCTATACGACGCTCGCCGTTTCGATCGGCGTGCTCGCAAGCGGCGCCGCGCTCGCAGGTCTTCGCGATTTTCGCTGGGCGATCGTCGCCGGCGTGCTCGTCGCGGCGGCCGCACTGTGCAAACAGACGGTCGGGTTCGTGCTCGCGATCGGTCTGCTGACGAGCGTAGGCGCGTGCGCGCCTCGCGGCGAGAGGCGTCGCGCGATCCTGGGCGTGATGATCGGCGGTGGCGCCGTCACGATCGTGACTCTGGCCGCGTTCGCGTTCGTCGGCGGACTGGGCGCGCTCGTCCACTCGCTCGTCGAGCTCCCGATGTCCTTCGAGCCGAGTTACAACTCGCCGTTCATGAACTTCTGGCCGCCCGGGCGCTTCAGCGAAGAGATCACGGACAGCCAGGTCTTCTACCTCCCCTATCTCTATGGCTTGCTCTATGGCGGATGGGGCCTCCAACCGGGCGTCGGAATCTCCCTCCTCACCCAACTCCTCTTCGCGCTGCCACTGCTCGCGATAGGCGCTACTGCATTGCGGCGATGGCAGGGCCCGCTCGCGCCGGCCGTGTGGATTCATTTCGCGACGCTGATCGCGATGACGAGCAATCTCTTTCCGCGATCGGATTGGGGGCACCTCGTCTCCGTCCTGCCGAGCGCGGCGATTCATCTCGCGCTGCTATTGCCGCGAGCGACCACGCAGCCCGAAGGCGTCCGAAGGGCGGGGCCTGTCTGCGTCGGCCTTCTCGCGATCAGCTCGGCCGCCTTCGCGGTCTGGTTGTACTCGGCCTCCGTCGCCCCGAACTTCGGCCCGCGCGTTCCGCTCCGACCGGTGAACCCTGGCTACCAGGACGACGCCGTTCCCCGTGCGATTCGATTCATCCGAGAGCACACCGAACCCGGTGATCCGATCTTCGTCGCTCGCGCCGAGCCCCTGATCTATTTCGCCACCGAAACCCTGAATCCAACGCCCTATGGCGGCGTGATTCCCGGCATGCAGGAGGAGCAGCAGGAGACGATTCTCCGCGCGCTCGAATCGACACGCTATGTGGTCATGAGCGATATCGACCAGCCGGTGTTCACCTACTACCGCGACGAGTTGCCTCGCGTTCAGGACGAGCTCGAGCGGCGTTTCCACATCCCGGACGGCTACCTCCGCGCGGAATCGAACTGGATGCTGGTCCTGGAGAGAGGCTCCGACCGTGGCGCCACGCACACCGATCTGATCGACGAGAACTCGACCGGCACGCGCTGGATGCGCACGGCGAACGGACGCAACCGACCAGCACCCGCCTTCGAGGAACCGATTCCCACTGTCCAGAATCGCCGCTTCCTCCCGGTCGTCATCGGACCGCGCGGCGGAGGCATCGATTTTTCGCTCGAGATTCCGGAGAATGGCGTCTTTCAAGCCAGCATCGGATATCCGGTGATCGCGACGGGGGCAAAGAGCGTGCACAGACATCCCCGCGCCAGCCAGATGAGTCTTTCGATCTGGAGCGATGAGGCGTCGGAGCCCGCCATGGAAGACCGGGGCCAAGGCGGCTGGGAAACCCTGTCCGAATGGATGGTCCGCATCACGGACGAGGACGTACCTCGCTGGCAGCACGTCGAAGCCGACCTCGCGGCCTTCGCGGGACGGTCGGTCCGACTCCGGCTCGAGGCAAAGCCCGAGCGCGCGCGTCGAGGCGCACGCCTCGCTTGGTGGGGTAGCCCCCGGATCGCGATCCGGCCGAGCGAGACCGATCGCTGATGCATTCGAAACCGACGTCGCTGCCGCGATCGGGTCCGTGGGTCGCCGGATCATTCCTCGCTGGAATCTTGTCGTTCCTCCTGGCCTGCCAGGCGACCGAGCGAGCCGAGCCCGGGCGAGTCCTGCTCGTCGGGATCGACGGTGCGAGCCTGCGGTTGATCGAGCCGCTGATCGAACGCGGCGCGCTCCCGACCCTCGCGCGCATACGCCAGGAAGGCGTGTCGGGCCCGCTCGAGTCGTTGATGCCTCTGCAATCGCCGATCATCTGGAACTCCATCGCCACCGGGAAGCGGCCGGAGAAGCACGGCATCACTTCCTTCGCGCGAGTCGAAGCGGATCGCTCCCTGCATCTCTTCCTCGGTAGTGATCGAAAGACCCACGCCCTTTGGAACATCGCTTCGGACGAAGGACTCTCGGTCGGCGTCGTGAACTGGTGGAACACATTTCCACCGGAGAAGATCAACGGCGTCATGATCTCGGATCACGTCCACCAGCACGAGATCGAGAGCCGGGAACAGATCGCGCATGCCACGCCGACGCCGACCGGTGTGATGGTCTACCCGGAACCCTGGGATGCTCGCGTCCGCGCGATGCTCGAGAGGCCGGAGAATCCTCTCTCGATCCCCGATCCCTTCGCCGGGAATCGGAACCTGCCCTATCCGCTCGCGAGCCGCGACCGATTGTCGGGCTACTTCGCGGACGACGGCTTCTTCCTCCGCCTCGCGCTCGAAGTCGAGTCGAGTCTCCGGCCGGACGTGATGTTCGTCTTCTTCCCGGGAATCGACCGGGCATCGCACTTTCTCTGGGGCATGACCGAACCTCCCGAACTCTTCCCGGAGAATCTCCGGCCGACGCCGGACAAGTTCCGGGACGGCGCGCGGGCGCTCGAGGACTACTACGCATACACGGACGCGATCCTCGGGTCGCTGATCGCCAACTACGGTCCGGACGATCTCGTGGTCGTCGTCTCCGACCATGGCTTCGAGTTCGGAATCGAACTCGGCATGCTGACCGGACAACACAAGACCGAGGCGGCGCGCGACGGCGTGATCTTCGCGCGCGGCGCAGGCGTCCCGCGCGGAGTACGCGTCGAGGACCTCAGCGTCCTCGACATCACACCGACGATCCTGGCGTGGCTCGGTCTGCCCGTGGGCGAGGACATGGATGGCCGCGTCGCCGACTTCGTCGGCATCGAGCGGGTCGCCCGCATCGCGAGCCATGATGGAACGCCGGTGGAATGGATCGATTCGGCGCCTTCGGGTTCCGACGAGAGGATCCTCGAGAATCTCCGAGCGCTGGGATATCTCGAGGAGGAGTAGACTCGGCCGATGCGACTCCAATACAACGCCGGGTTGGACGGGATCCGCGGACTCGGGTTGATCGCGATCCTCTTCTATCACTCCGGCGTCAACTGGATCCCGGGTGGCTTCCTCTCGGTCTCGACGTTCTTCACCCTGTCGGGCTTCCTGATCACGACCCTGCTCCTCTACGAATGGGACGAGACAGGCCGCATAGACATGTCGGATTTCTGGTCCCACCGCTTCCGGCGCCTGATGCCCGGAGCGCTGCTGGCGCTGGGCGTGATCGCCCTTCTGGGCGCCACGATGGGCGACGCGAGCCAGGTTTCACGGCTTCGCGGCGATGGCCTCGCCGCGCTCTTCTACGTCTCGAACTGGCGCTTCATCTATCTGGGCGCGGAGTACGCCGACCTGTTCGCGTCGCCGTCCCTCGTGCAACATTTCTGGAGCCTGTCGATCGAAGAGCAGTTCTACCTGACGTTCCCGCTGCTCGCGATCGCACTGCTGCGTCTCGGCAGCCGGCGCGCCTTCGTCATCACGATCAGCCTCCTCGCGCTGGCCTCCAGCGTATGGATGGCGGTCCTGTTCGAACCCGACATGCCGACCTCCCGCCTCTACTACGGCACGGACACCCGGGCCGCGGAGATCCTCATCGGCGCGCTCCTCGGACTCTGGTACGCGGGTCGCCGACCGCTCGAAGGGACGGGCCGGCGGCTTGCGATCGCCCTCGGCGTCGTAGGGCTCGCGGGCAACTTCTACTACTGGTTCGGCGTCTCGATGCAGACGGCGTGGCTCTGGCAGGGAGGCTTCCTGCTCTATGCGATCACGACGGCCGCCATCATCGTCGGCACGCTGCAGACGACCGGCCCGGCGCGCGCCTTCCTGAGCTGTCCACCCCTGCCCTGGCTCGGCAAGATCTCCTACGGCGTCTACATCTACCACTTCGCCTTCTACGTGACATTGACATCGGAAACGACGGGGCTCGCTCCCTGGCCGCTCTTCGTCGCACGCGTCCTGGCCACCTTCGCGGTCGCCGTCCCCTCCTACTATTGGCTCGAGGTGCCCATTCGGCGCGGTCGTATGCTCGTCGGTTGGCGGCCCTGGCTGGCAACGCCGCTGGCCACCGTCGCCGTCGTCGCGATGCTCGTCGTCGCCACGCTGAATCCGCCCGAGGCGAGCGTCGATCTCTCGACGCCGACCGCGGGCGATGCCCGCATCGAGAGCAGCGAGGGGTCTCGCATCCTCGTCGTCGGGGGTTCGATCGCCGTCGGGCTCGGGCGTGGCCTGGTCCGATGGGCTTCGCGGACGGGAGAGGCCAGCGTGATGATCTCCGCGATCCGTGGCTGCGGCATCTCTCGCGGCGGCCGACTGATGAACGAATTCAAGCGCGCGGGAGATCGCTGCGACAACTGGCCGACACGCTGGCAGACCGCGCTCGATGGCTTCATGCCCGACATCGTCGTCGTTCTAGTGAGCGGTTGGGACACGACGGATCGGACCTTTCCGGCATGGGGAAACGAGCCGCGCCCGATCGGAGAGGAGGTCTACGACGCGTGGCTCATGTCGGAATACGATGCCGCGATCGATCTCCTGACATCGCGCGGCGCCCGGATCGTCTGGTTGACGTCGCCCTGTCTGGCGGAGCGCGGCGAAGAGACCGACGTCTGGGATCCGAGACGAACGCGCCGCTTGAACGAGGTCCTCGCGCGCGTCGAGCAAAGGCACGCCGATCGACTCGATCTGGTCGATCTCAACGCCCGGGTCTGCCCGGATGGCAGATTCACGAACGAGCTCGACGGCATGAAGGGAATCCGTCCAGACGGCGCCCACCTCTCGAACCAGGCGGCGGACTGGGTGGCCGACTGGCTAGGCCCACGGATCCTGTCCCTTCGATCGTCAGCGAGGGCGCCCTCGTGACGAATCCTCGACTATGCTGGCCCCGGTTCGAGAGTCCAACCCCAGCGAGGAACGTCGTCGGATGAGTTCACCCATCGTGATCCTTGGCGCCGGCGGTCATGCGCGGGTCGTCGCCGACATCTGCCGATCGATCGGACGCGAGGTCGCCGGCTTTCTCACTCCGGACGTCGAACCCGGAACGTCGATCGGCGCGCTCGCCGTCCTCGGCTCGGACGAACGCCTCCGCGACGCCGACTTCGTCGCCGCTCACGAGTTCGGCCTCGGCATCGGTGATTCCCCGCTCCGCTGCGAACTCGGTCGCCGTGTACTCGACGCCGGCGGCGCCCTCCCCGCCCTCGTGCACGAAAGAAGCGTGGTCGCGTCCGACGTCGACCTCGGACGAGGCAGCGTCCTGATGGCGGGCACGGTCGTCAACACCGGCGCCGAACTCGGGGCCTTCGTCGTCGTCAACACGGGCGCCACGGTGGATCATGACTGTCACCTCGGTGAAGGAACCCATGTCGGTCCCGGGGTGCATCTGGCGGGCGCTGTGCGCTCAGGGCGCATCGTCCAGATCGGCATCGGCGCCTCGGTCGTTCAGGGAATTGCGCTCGGAGATCGGGCGATCGTCGGCGCGGGCGCGACCGTCATTCGCGATGTCGAATCGGACACGACCGTCGTCGGTTGCCCTGCCCGACCCCTTGCTCGCGCGACGCGCGCCTAACGAAGGCCCGCGCCAGAGCATGCCCGAGCCGCTCGCACTTCGACCCGCGATGATCTGACGGAAGCCAGGAGCGACACTTGCTTTTCAACTCCGTCGAATTCGTCGTGTTCCTGGTCGTCGTCCGGATCCTCTACGGATTGCTCGCGCATCGCAAGCAGAACCTCATGCTGCTGGCAGCAAGCTATGTCTTCTACGGCTGGTGGGACTGGCGCTTCCTCTTCCTGATCGCGATCTCGACCGTCGTCGACTACTTCTGCGCGCTTGAAATCGGTCGACGCTCGGACGCGACCGCGCGAAAGCGTGTCCTGCTGATCAGTCTCTGCTCGAATCTGGGCATCCTCGGATTCTTCAAGTACTTCGATTTCTTCGTCGAGAGCGCAAGTGTGCTCCTCGACTCCTTCGGGATGCCCGTGTCCCCGACCCTGCTCGGCATCGTCCTTCCGGTTGGCATCAGCTTCTACACCTTCCAGACCATGGGCTACACGATCGACGTCTATCGCGGGCATCAGGAACCGATGAAGCGCTTCGATTCCTTCGCGCTCTACGTCGCCTACTTCCCCCAGCTCGTCGCCGGCCCGATCGAACGCAGCCAGCGATTGCTCCCCCAGATCGAGAGACCGCGACACGTCACCCGGGAAGACTGGAACCTGGGACTACAACTCATCGTCTTCGGCTTCTTCAAGAAGCTCTGCATCGCTGATGGCGTCGCGCCCTACGTCGATCGCGCCTTCGCCCACCCCGGCGAACTCTCGGGCCCGGAGATGCTCTTCGGGGTCTACCTCTTCGCCCTCCAGATCTACGGGGACTTCGCGGGCTACACGAACATCGCGCGCGGCACGAGCCGACTCTTCGGCATCCGCCTCACGACGAATTTCCGTCAGCCCTACCTCGCGACGAGCATCACCGAGTTCTGGCGGCGCTGGCACATCTCATTGTCCACCTGGCTCCGCGACTATCTCTACATTCCGCTCGGCGGAAACCGATCGGGTGCCCTCTTCACGTATCGCAACCTTGGCATCACGATGTTGCTCGGCGGGCTCTGGCATGGCGCTTCCTGGAATTTCGTGATCTGGGGTGGGCTGCATGGTCTGGCCCTCGCCGTCCATCGGCTCTGGGACGCGAATCGACGCCGCGATCCGTCTTCGCGAGCCGTGACCGAACGACGCGGAGCTATGGCGACCCTCTCGCGTTGGATCGGCGTGGCCGCGACCTTCAATCTCGTGTGCCTGCTCTGGGTCTTCTTCCGCGCTGCCGATCTGCCGAGTTCGATCAGGATCCTGACGACACTCTTCACGAACTGGGAGGCTCCTTCTCTCCTTCTCACATCGACCTGCCTGGGCTTTCTCGGCGTGAACCTGCTCCTCGACCTCGCTGCCCGGGACAATGCCGAAGCGCTCCCCGTGCCAGCGAACTGGTCGCCCTGGCTCTCGGGGTTGCTCTACGCCGCCCTGATCCTCGCGATCAGTTTCATCGGAGACTCGAATGTCCGCCCATTCATCTACTTCCAGTTCTGAACACCTGGATCCCGCCCCGCACGGCACGGGCATCCTGCTCTGGTGCGTAGGGTGGTTGTGCCTGGCACGGGCGGTTCTTGGTGCCTGGGAGCCCGCGTGGCAGGATCGGGAAGACATCCTGAACGCGACCGAATACCTGCGACAGGCAGACGAGAAGGACCTGCGCGTCGTCGTCCTCGGAAGCTCGCGCATGCATAGCGCCTTCCATTCCGAGACCTGGGCAGCGCGAGCCGGACTCGAATCCGATCAGGTGGCCAACCTCTCGGTCGACAATGGTCAGTTCTGGGACGCGCGCTTCATGCTCGACCGGACGGGCGGGCTGCCGGACTCGGTCGAACTCGTCGTCATCGAAGCCCCTCGATGGAACTTCAATCGCAACAAGGTCTCACCGGTCTGGGGTCGGCATCGCTACGACTATCCAGAACATTTTCGCCAGCAGGGTGGCCTCGTCGATCGTTGGTCGGTCGATGATGTCGGCGACCGGGCCGCGCTACTCCTCGAGTTCGCGTGGCCGCTCTATCAGAGACGCCCGGTCGAGGAATGGGCCGACACGTTTCGGACGCCCCCACGAGCGGTTCCCCGCCTCAGGGCCTCGGTGCATTGGTTCGAGGCGCAGCACGCGAAGCTCCGAGCCATTCGCGCATTGCAGGCGGATTCGATCGTGCTGGACCACTTCTCGGAGCCCGCAATGTCGTCGTTTGCGCAACGAAACTTCGATCTGCTTCTCCGCGAGGTCGAAGAGCATGCCGCGCGCGTCGTCCTCGTGACCCTACCGACGCGGGGCCTCTATCAGGACATGATCCTCTCAGACCCGGCCCGGCGGGAATTCGTCGCATCGGTCGATGCAACGATCGCATCCCATGTCGACGAGGACGTCGCGTGGGTCTTATGCGCGCGCGCAGCGGCCTGCGGGCTCGACGAGGGCATCTTCGTCGACTACGGCCACCTCACGCTCGACGGCGCGCGTGCGCTCACTTCTCGGCTCTTCGATCGAGTCGGCAAGGACGGCGGGAGCGGCGGGAGCGGCGGGAGCGGCGGGAGCGGCGGGAGCGGCGGGAGCGATGAAAATGGTGACAGCGACAGAGCGGACTGATCAGCCCTTGTCGAAATGTTCGCGGTACGCCTCTTCGGCGTCGTCGTAGTCTTCGATCGCCCCGATGTCGAGCCAGAACTCTTCCATCAGGTAGCGGGTCACGACCTTCCCCTCGGACAACATCCGGCTGATGAGTTCGTCGATGCCATAGCGCGTACCGTCCGGGATCAGCGCGAGGAGCGCGGGCTTGATCAGATAGATGCCCGCGACGATCTCCATGACGAAGTCCGGCTTCTCCTGCACGTCGACGATTCGATTGCCGCGACTCTCGACGCTGCCGAAGTTGAAGGGGGTCCGGATGTTCTTGGTGGCGACGGTGAGGTCGCCCTCCTGCTCGACGCCGTACTCGTAGAAGCGGCCGAAGTTCAGCGTCGTCAGAATGTCGCCATTCATCATGATGAAGGGCTCCGTCAGCCGGTCACGAATCAGACTGAGCGGCCCACAGGTCCCGAGCGGCTGGCTCTCTTCGCTGTAGGTGATCTCGACGCCGAGGGCACTGCCGTCACCGATGAAATTCTTGATATAGGTCGACTTGTAGTTCGTCGCGATGAAGACCTCGTCGACGCCGTGCTTCGCGAGGTTCTGGATCTGGAGTTCCAGCAGCGACTGTTCGCCGATCGGGAGGAGGGGTTTCGGAATCGCTTGCGTAAAGGGGCGCAGGCGCTCGCCGAGGCCGCCTGCGAGAATCACCGCCTTCATGTCCGACCTCCACCCCGAGCGCCGCGCGCGGGTGACAGAGAATACGCAGACGCACGTCGCGCCACAACAAAGCGCCGCGAGACATCGACGCGGCGCGTGCAGGCGAGGGTGTCATCGCATCCTCGCTTCATGTCGGAATGCGAACTCCGCGGGCTCGCTGCGTATGCGCTGCGCTTTCCGCCCCCACGGACGAAGCGCCTGCTCTTGGAGACTCCCTGCCCCTAGCGTAGGCTCCGAGTGGTCCAGGACCGGGGATCCATGCTCGAAGACTACGAAGAACTCGCGACCGGCCGCATGAATTCCCTCTTCGCGGGTGACGTCGAAGCCCATGCGACGGACCTCGATTCGGCGATCCGGGGTCGGCGCATCGCCGTCGTCGGCGCCGCCGGCTCGATCGGGTCCGCGCTCGTGAAACGTCTCGTCGGGTATTCGCCAGGGAACCTGACACTCGTCGATCTCAGCGAGAACAACCTGGTCGAACTGGTTCGAGACCTTCGCTCGGGTCCCGAGACCCTCCCCCCCGAATTTCGAACGCTATCGATCGGTCTGGGCAGCCCCGAGTTCGCGCGGTTCTTCTCGGAGTCGCCCCCCTTCGACTTCGTCTTCAATCTCTCGGCGATCAAGCACGTACGTGGCGAGCGCAACGCCTATGGAATCGCGCGCATGGTCGACACGAACATGCTCTTTCTCGACGAATTCCTTGGCGCCCTGCCCTATTCGCTCGAGCGCTTCTTCTCGGTCTCGAGTGACAAGGCGACCGCGCCCGCGAGCCTGATGGGGGCGAGCAAGTTCGGAATGGAGCAGGTGCTGCGCCGACATGCCGAGCGACATCCCTACAGCACCGCTCGCTTCGCGAATGTGGCCTACTCCGACGGGAGCCTGCTCCATGGCTTCCTTCGCCGCATCGAGAAACGACAGCCCATCGCGGCGCCGCAGGGCATCCGGAGATTCTTCATGTCCCATCGCGAAGCCGGCGAGCTCTGCCTGCTCGCGGGGATACTCGGACTGAACCGAGAGGTCTTCTTCCCGCGACTGGTCGAGTCTCTGCACGAGCGCTCCCTGCCGGAGATCGCGAAGGCGACCCTCGCAAAGGCCGGCTTCGAGGCAGTCGAATGCGAATCAGAAGCCGAAGCGAAGCAACGCATGACCGAGTGCCTGGCCGAAATGCGATGGCCCTGTTTCTTCTCGCCCTCCTCGACCTCGGGCGAGAAGGCCTTCGAGGAATTCCATGTCGCGTCGGACGACGTCGATCTCTCGCGCTTCCAGGCCATCGGCGTGGTTCGGCCGACCTCCGCCGACCTCGACCTCGACCTCGACCTCGACCTCGATCGACTCGACGCGTTCATGCGCTTCGCGCATTCGGCGAGGCAGGATGGCGCTGCGAAGGCCGACTACGTCTCGGCCTTTCGAGATCTGCTCGGACGATTCGACCACGTCGAGACGGGTCGCGATCTCGACGAGCTCATGTAGTCGAAGCGGGTTCCGGGGTGTTCGCCGACTCGCGGACGGCCATGCGCGCGAGTAGATCCCCACTGCGCAGCTCGCGGTACCGGCGAAGGGCCCAGACGACGGCTCCGCCCAGCAACACCGCGAGCGGCCATGAGCCGGCGCTGACGAGGACCGCGGCAAGCACGACGGCGATCGCAAGACAGACCCCGAAGCGCGTCCCCGACATCAACGAGAGCACCGCATCGATCGCCAGGCGGGCAAGACGCATGGGACCGTACTTGCTCTCGCCCTGGGTGCGCTCGGCACTGTCCACCGGGATCTTCGCGAGTTCGCCGGCCGCTCTCGGCAAGGGGAAGCGGAGGAAGCGCCAGTAACGCGGGTCGGCCACGAGCTGATGGGCAAAGCGTCGGGAAACGAGCCGGTAGTAAATGCTCTGCTCCGCGAGGTCGATTCCCACGAGGCGACTCGCGAGCGCCTGGAAGACGCCGGTCGCCATGCGCCGATAGGCCCTCCGGTCCAAGAGTTCGCGACGGACGCATTGAACGACGCCCGCGCCCTCGAGATGCCGCGCGATCATCTCGGGGATGATCTCCGGCGGATGACTTCCATCGGCGTCCATCAGGATGCAGGCATCCGCTTCGGAACGGCTCAACCCGAAGACGATCGCGGGACCCTGCCCGAATCCGCGTTCGAGGGCGTAGTAGCCGATGTCGGGGTCCGAAGCGGCGAGTTCGCGCAGCAGGGAGCGCGTCTCGTCGGTGCTCGAATCTTCGATGAAGACGAGCCGCAGCGAAACGCCTTCCGGAAGGGACAGCGCGCGCAAGCGTTCGACGAAGCCGGGCAGGCTCTGCGCCTCGTTCTGAACTGCGGCGATGACCTCGATTCGCGTCATCCCGGGACTCACTCGAGGCAACGTCGCAGCGCTTCGATGACCCGGCCCTGGTCCGACTCGGTCAGCTGTGTCGAACACGGGAGGGTCAGGATCTGCTGCCAGATCGCATCACAATGCGGAGTGGGTTCGCTGGGTGCTTCGCGATAGGGAGCCTGAAGTCGAATCGGTCGCCAGAAGGGCCGCGCCCCGATCCCGCTCGCTTCGAGGCTCTCCAGGATCTTAGGCAGCGGTCGTTCGCGGATCACGACGCCACTCAACCAGCAGGCGCTCGTTCCCCACTCGGGCTTCGGGAACGCCTCCACGCCCTCGAGGTCGGTGAGTTCGCGATCGTAGCGATCCGAGATGCGACGCTTCGCGGCGACGAACGACTCGAGTTGTTCGAGCTGGGCACATCCGACCGCCGCCTGCAGGTTCGTGAGGCGATAGTTGAAGCCCACGCGATCATGTTCGTAGGCCGGGGAAACCCGGGCCGTCGTCGTGAGATGCCGCACGAGGTCACAGAGCGTCTCGTCGTCGCCCACGACGGCGCCCCCACCTCCGGCGGTCACGGTCTTGTTCCCGTTGAACGAGAAGACCGTCAGGTCGGCGCCGGTCGCGGCGGGCGAGCGACCTCGATAGTCAGCGCCCAGAGAGGCGGCTCCGTCCGCGACCACGGGTAGCCCGTATGTCCGGGCGATCTCGACGATCGGATCCATGTCGGCCACGACCCCGAGCGTGTGGACGGGCATGATCGCGGCGACGCGGCGTCCCGTCGCACGATGGACGAGTCCCCGGTCCTGTTTCTCGCACTCCGCATCGATCCCGCGCGCAAGCGCTTCGCCCGAAAGCGTCCATGACCGGGGATCGATGTCGAAGGACCATGGGAGCCCGCCGCAATGTGCGATCGCATTCGCGCTCGCGATGAAGGTGAGTGAAGGCAGGATGACGAGATCGTCCCGTCCGACGCCCGCCGCCACGAGTGCAACGTGCAATCCGCTCGTGCCGCTCGTCGTGGCGACGGCCCGCGTGACCCCGAGCAGGCGACCGAGGTCTGCCTCGAAGCGATCGACGAAGGGGCCCACACTCGACACGAAGTTCGTCTCGATGCATTCCCGAAGATACGTTTGCTCCTTGCCCCGGAGATTCGGTATCGCGAGCGGAATCAATTCCCGACCTTGCCCGGGTGATTCGTCGCCATCGCGGCCTCGGTTCCTCGCGGACGCCGGCAGACGGCCATCAGGTCGATCGAGGTTTCGTCCATGGGTCCGACCGGGAAGTCCGCCACCTCGAGATCGGGAAGACCCTCGCCCTGCTGGATACCGCGGCGGACGATGATCGAGAATTGCGCGAAGAGCCAGTCGATCACGCCGCGCGGCAGCCAGTTCCGTATGCCGAGCGGGTCGAGGCGCATGATCCGGCGAATACGTTGCAGACGGTCGGCCTGATAGCGAGCCGCGCGCTCGCTCATCCCGACGCCGAGCACCTCGACATCCTCGAAGTACCGCTCGAGCAGCTCGCCCAGCTCGTTCGCCTCGTACTCGTGCACGTGGAAGGGATTCACTCCATCCGACAGCAGGATGTTCGGCGTCGTCACGAGCGCCATTCCATCCTCGTGCATCGACCGCGCGATCGTCTCGAGATAGACGCTCGGATCCTCGAGATGCTCGATGACCTGGAAGCTCACGACGAGGTCGAAGCTGCGTGGGACGAGGGGGACGCCGCCGAGATCCGCCCGGACATACTGCAGCGTGTCGCGACGATGCTGATCGTCCGGAGAGATCCGATCGACCGCCACGACGCGACCGCCCGCATCCGAGAGCTCGGCGCTTCCGTAACCATTTCCACAGCCGAGATCCAGGGTGCGGAGCGCGCCTTCCGCACGACGCGCGTCGAGCGCGTCGATCGCGTGCAGGTAGGCCGCGCGATGCCGCGCCAGATCCGGACCGAACAGGGCGTGATCGTCATCGAGACGTTCGCCCGTCAGGGTGACTCGACTCAAGTATTCCCCTCCCTTGCGGCCACCAGGGCCTCGCGAGTGAACTCGTGCGCGAAGAGGAGCCCCATACTCGCACGAATCAGGATCAGCGCGGCGCTCAGGGCGAGATTGCTGGCGAGCAGAACCTCCGGTGCACCCCAATGCCTGAACATGAACACGAAGGCGACCTGCCCCGTTCCGAGTCCCGCCACCGCGATCGGCAGCGAAGCGACGAGCGAGACGACCGCGACGCCGACGACGAGATCACCGGGAGGAACCCAGACATCGAAGGTCGCGAGCGCCGCACCGCAGAGCAGCACGAACGAGATCACGAATCCGAGCCGGAGGCCGCCCAACACGAGGAGGCGGCTCATCGGCGTCGTCCGCGCAGCGCGAAAGATCTCGAGATCACGCAGCCGATCGAGGATGCCCATCGACCTCTTCGCGCGAAGGACGGCGAAGCCCCCCACGATCCCGAGGACGCCGGTGGTGATGACGCTCGCCTGGAGCGCGACCGGTTGCGTCGAGAGCAGCAGTGCGCCGAGCGCCGAGAGGACCAGCAGGATTCCCAGGTCGAAGAGCGCGATGAGAATGACGATCCCGGCGGATTCCGAGATGCGGAGCCCACCCCGTCGACGTAACAGGTAGGTCAGCCCCCCGGCACCGAGTGCATAGTTCAGGAGTCCGAGTGGATAGCTCGCCGCCTTGATGCGAGCGCACGTCCATCGATCGAGCCCAGGGGCCTCCGGCGCGCCGAGTCGACTGAGCGTGACCGCTTCGATCCAGAGGCTGATCCCGCAGTAGGCCAGGACGCAGGGCACGAGGATGCTCGCGGCGCGAACGTCGACGTGTTCCAGGACGGCACGGAACTCGATCTGCCGGAGGAGCAGCGCGAATGCTGCCCCGCTGACGAGCGCGGGCAGCAACCATTTCACGACACGACGCGCTACCCCTGCCACGGTTTCTCCACGGGCTGCCAATGCACGCCGGGTATCTCGAGTTTCGAGAAGACGAGCCCGTACGTGAATGATCCGATCGAGAGCACTACAAGAAGACCCAGGCAGGCGAGGATGCTCGCAGATCGGAGGCTTCGGCCCCGGGTCCAATCGGCCAGCACTTCACTCGCGTAGAACGCGAACGGTACCGAAAGGCCGAGGAGGAAGCTGCCCTTGAGCACCGCGAACCAGGGGTTGCGCCAGGTGAAGACGATGTATCCGAGGAGTGTGGCGAAGACGAGGCCCAACAACACGAGATCCGGCCCGGTCAAGTCTCGAAGCAATCGCTTCGCGCCCCGCACGAGGCCGACCAGGAAAGCCGTCGTCGGAACCAACGCCAGGAGGCCAATCGCGGTCCCGAGCTGTCGAACCACCGGGCTGCTATTCGGCAGGAAGCTCCGATGCCCGTCGAACCAGATCGTGACGTAGGTGCTCCCCCAGACGGACCGAAGCAGGTCGGGGGCGAGCAGCTGCGCGTCGGTGAACGTCGCGAGCGGAAAACGCAGGTAGTCGAGCAGCTCGCGTTCGCCCGGCGGCATGCGAAACATGACCGAGTGGACCTCGAGTCCGTGCGGATAGAGATAACCGTACGTGTAGACGTTCCAGAGGTAGTACCAGCCGCCGAAGACGGACGCCGTCAGTCCGAACGCCCACATGTGGCGCGCTCCGAAGATCCCCGACCCGCGACGGAGATCGTGCAGTAGATAGGCGCCCGACCCGACCGCAACGACGAGCAGGCCCGAGAGCTTGGTCAACAAGGCCAGGCCCGCGATCGCGCCAAAGGTCGAAGCACGGAGGATGCTTCGCCCCGAGAAGGCCGACACATCGATCGACGTATCCCCGGACATGCTCGGTGTGGCCGCCAGGTCGAGCGCGACGCCGACCAGCGCGAGGGAGATGAAAGTGGTCACGAGGATCTCCTCGCTCAGCATCGCGCTCATGTAGAGATGGACCGGCAGGAAGAAGATCAAGCCCCCGGCCAGGCAGGCGCGTCGCGCATTCCCGGGGTCGAGCCGACGAACGAGATGGACCGCCGCCGCGATCCCCACGACGCCACAGAGCGCGGTCGCGAGTCGAATCGCCTGCACGCCGGCGAGCTTGCTCGTGAAGTCGCCGATCGAGACGATCGCCGCTGCGAAGTTGTAGAAGAAGGGCGGATGCGCCGTCGACCAGCCCGTGTCCGGCGGCGGCAGGGTCCAGTCTCGCAGCAGCAGCGCGATGTATTCCCAGTTGCCGATCGCATCGAAGCCCATGTCCAGCGGATAGAGCAACGCATTGTTGAAGCGGATCCCGACTCCGACCGCCGCCGCGACCCCGAGCCCGATCCCCCAGCCGCGACGACTGCTCCGACTCATCGCCGCCTGCGAGGCGTTCGTCGCGCCGCATCGATCGCCTCGGACATCTCCGACGCCGCGCGATCCCAGTCGAAGTGCGCCGACCATGCGAGCGCTTCCTGTGACATGCGAAGGGCGAGGTCATCGTCGCCCAGTAGTCGACCGATCGCGTCCGCGAAGGCATCGACGTCAGCGTAGGTCGCGAGCAGACCCGTGCGGCCATCTCGCACCGAGTCTCGCAGCCCGGGTGCATCGCTGGCGACGACCGGCGTGCCGACCCGATTCGACTCGATCACCGTCAGCCCCCAGCCCTCCTTTTCCGACGCACAGACGCAGACACGACATTCGGCCAGCAGCGCATCGCGCTCTTCGTCGGTCACGAAGCCGGTGAATCGGATCCGATCGGCGAGGCCCAACTCGCTCGCCAGGCGCTCGAGGTCTGGCCGCGCCGCACCGCGACCGATGACGAGGATCTCTGCCTCCGGAAAGCGATCCGAGAGCTGCGCCATCGCGTGGAGCATGACGTCGACCCGCTTGTACGCCGCCAGCCGCCCCATGTACGCGACGCGCTGGGGGCGAACCCGATCGACATCGACCTTGGCCAGCGTCGGCTCCACCCCGCAATGGCTCACGCGGATGTCCGCGCCCGGAATCCCGCGCGCGATCAGATCATCGCGCGAACTCTCGGAGATCGTGATGAACGGCAGACCGCGATAGAGGGGCGGAATCAGGCGCTCGGCGGTCCAGACGGTGGCGGCAATCGGCCATGCCACCTGACGGAACGCGACCTCGCCGAAGAGGTGATGGCACAGGGCCAGGACCGGAACCCCGGAATAGACCGGGGAGAAGAAGGGAACCTTGTTGAGGCATTCGACGACGACGTCGAAATCGCCTCGCCGGGTCTCTCGAGCGCAGGTCCAGGCGACGCGGGGGTAGTAGCTCGCGAGCCCGCCCAACCTTCGCACGCGAATTCCATCGACGATCTCTTCCGTCGCCCCGCCCTCGAAGCTCGTAGCCGCGAGCGTGACGTCGTAGCCTCGCTCCTGCAGTCGACGGAAGATCTCGGTGACGTGGAGTTCGGCGCCTCCCGCGAGCGGGTGTCGAAGGTCCCGTTCGTTCAGGACGAGGACGCGGCACGGTGTCGTCATGAACCGGAAACTAGCTCAAAGCCCCGGCGCGGGATCGGTACGAACGCGATTCCCGATCGAGTCGGACGCCTACAATCGGCCCAGCACATCGGCGATACGCAACCACCATGCAACCCACAGCGCTTCCAATCCGATTCGGAAGGAGAGCTTCGACGTGCCTCGCGTGCGATCGAGGAAGAAGAACGGAACCTCCTTGATGCGCGCTTTCTGTTTCATGAAGCGGTAGTTCATCTCGATCTGGAAGGCGTAGCCGTTGGCTCGAATGCGCTCGAAGCCCATCTTGTCGAGCAGCGCACGCCGCACGCAGCGCAGACCGCCCGTCGTGTCCGTGATCTTCAAGCCCGTGATCTTGCGTGCGTACCAGTTGCCGAAATAGCTGATCAGGATGCGCTCGATCGGCCAGTTGACGACCGTGATCCCGTTCAGGTAGCGAGACCCGAGCACGACGTCGTGCGTCTCGAGTTCCTTGATGAGGACGGGCAGGATGTCCGGCGGGTGCGAGAAATCGGCGTCCATCTGGATGACGAAATCCGCCCCGAGATCGAGCGCCTTGCGAATTCCTGCACGATACGCGGGCCCGAGGCCCATCTTCTCTTCGCGGTGCAGCACGTGCACACGGCCGGTCGACTCCGCGAGTTCGTCCGCGAGGCGCCCCGTTCCATCGGGTGAGCCATCGTCCACGACGAGCACTTCGAGCCGCGAATCCTGCTCGAGCACCGCCGGCACGATCAGCGGAAGGTTCTCCGCCTCGTTGTAGGTGGGGATCACGACGATCCCACGTCGCAGGGGTTGGTCCGAAAGATCGGTGGTCATGCTTCGGAGTCAGCTCCAGACGGCCGGCTTGCGATCGATCCAGGGAAGTTCCTGTTCGAGCTGGGCCGCAAGACGAAACAAGACCGCTTCATCGGCATAACGCGCCGCAAACTGCATCCCGATCGGTAGACCGGACTCGCTCCATGCCAGCGGCAGAGAGAGTGCAGGTTGACCCGTGAAGTTGAACGGCGGCGTGAAGGGAAAGACGCGCGACTGTCGTTTACCGACCTCCCGCGGCGGGAGCCCGACGGGATCGATGTAGCCGACCTCGGGCGGTGGAGTGCCCATCACCGGGCTCAGGAACACGTCGAAGGCGTCGAACGCCGCCACGATCTGGCGGTTCAACACCCGTAGAGTCCCGAGCGCGCGCATGACCTCTTCGCCCGTCCGCTTCCGCCCGTAGCGGACGCCGGCCCAGGTGAGCGGCTCGAGTTCGTCGGACTCCGGCTCACGGCCGATCCGCTCGATCATGCCCGCGAGGTTCGCGGCGGAGCTGGCCGAGGAGGCGACGCCCTGTGCGGCATAGAGCCGTCGCCAGTCGACGTCGATCGACGCCTCGAACACGTCGTGCCCCAGCGCCTCGAGTGTCTTGGCCGTGTCGATCATGGCCGTGTGCACCTCCGGGTCGATCGGCCGTCCGCTCGGCGTCGCGGCGGAGAACGCGATGCGGAGTCGTCCCGGCTCGCGCGAGACCTCTTCGAGGTACGGCCGCTCCTTGGCCGGCACGGCCCAGGGACTGCCGGGCTCGGGGTGCCCCGTCCAGTCGAGCATCGCGGCGCTGTCGCGCACGGTCCGGCTCACGACATGGTCGACGGAGAATCCGATCACGCGGTCGGCATCGTTCATGCCCGTTGGATTGCGATCCCGCGTCGTCTTCAGACCGACGAGCCCGCAACAGGCCGCGGGAATGCGGATCGATCCGAGCCCGTCGCTCGCGTGGGCGAGCGGCACCATGCCCGACGCGGTGGCGGCCGCCGAGCCACCACTCGACCCGCCCGAGATATGGTCGGGGTTCCATGGATTGCGACACGGTCCGAGCTGGGCCGACTCGGTCGTGCCCGTGATGCCGAACTCGGGCGTGTTCGTCTTTCCGAGGATGATCACGCCCGCTTCGCGATAGCGTCGCGTGAGGATGCCGTCCTCTTCCGGGACCTCATCCGCGAGGAAGCGGCTGCCACTCGTTCTCGGCATACCCGCGACGGGGCATCCGAGATCCTTCACGAGGAAGGGCACGCCCTTGAAGGGACCGTCCGGCAGTTCGGACTTCGCGACTTCACGGGCACTGTCGAAGGCCTTGTGCACGACCGCATTCAGCGTGGG